>Ga0116195_1001345_pt1 | contig 15157 bp, 3 predicted proteins | sample AD_SCU002_MetaG_FD_89881 | JGI IMG/M metagenome (GOLD analysis project Ga0116195, IMG submission 89881) | Active sludge microbial communities of municipal wastewater-treating anaerobic digesters from China - AD_SCU002_MetaG | ecosystem: Engineered > Bioreactor > Anaerobic > Digestate | place...
ACCGGCGGGTTGTTCTCAGGATACACCAGCAGGTATACCGTCGCCGTGTCACAGGCTACCGGAGTCCCGTTGTCGCATACCGCGTACACGAACTGATCCGGACCGTAGTAGCCCGGATTGGGCGTATAGGTGAACGTGCCATCGCTGTTGAGCGTCAGGCTGCCGTTGCTTACATTAACTACCGGGGTGGTGTTTACCGTCTGGTTGTCGCCTTCCGGGTCGTAGTCGTTCGCCAGCACAGCTCCCGTGATCGGGCTGTTTTGCGCGCCGATGTAGCTGTCATCCACCGCAAAGGTTACGTTTGTGCCCAGCGGTGTTGCAAAAATGGTTATCGTAGCGATGGCCGTATCGCAATACACCGGCGTGCCCAGGTCACAGACCTCATAGGTGAAGTAAACCTGGCCTGTGAAGTTCAGATTGGGCGTGAAGGTGAACGTGCCGTCATTGTTGAGCGTCAGCGTACCATTGCCCGTAGTGGTACCCCCACTCACCAAGGCTATGCTATTGGGATCCAGGTTGTCGTCAGGATGCCAGTCGTTGGTGATGACGGTGCCGTTGACAGCCGTATTGACCGTTCCAAGGTAGGCATCATCCACGGCCACCGGCGGATTATTGGCCAAGGGATCAGGTATGGGAATAACTGTGATGATCACCCTGGCTGTGTCACAGAGTGGTGGACTGGCCGTATCACAGATAGAATAATAGAATGTATCTACCCCTATAAAACCAGAATTCGGAGTATAGGTATAACTGCCATTGGCATTGATTGTTACATTGCCATTTGAAGGAGGGACTACCGGGGTGATGTTGAGGGTGATGGGATCGCCATCCGGATCAAAGTCGTTGGTAAGCACATTGCCGGAGACAGGCGTATTGATGAGGGTATTGTTCACATCATCTCGTGCGATGGGGGGATCATTCCCGGATGGGACACTTTCCTTATCTGCATACTCGTAGTCCTTGCCATTATAGGTGAAGCTTGCGACGGCCTCATTGATGATGCTGTCCTTACTCATGTCCGTTGATAGAACGGTATAGAAAGTAAGGGTGGTATCTGACGCATTGGGTGCAAGCGAAGCGATTAGCTTGGAGAGCGCTGTAAGGGTATCAGTAACCGATATATTGTTTAAAGTGGCCGTCCCCGTGTTTTTCACGATGATGCGGTAGCCGAGGATATCTCCCGCATTATTAAATTCCTCACTGAGGGGATTTCCATTGACAGAGATCAATTCTTTTTCAATGGTTAGACAGATATTCTGGATCAGGACGCTATCCACGATCGCACATCCCACACTATCTGTTATGGTCACATAATACCATCCTGTGGAAAGGCCGGAGGCTGAAGCAGTGGTCTGGCTATTGCTCCACAAGTAGGTGATCGGAGTATACCCTCCACTGTGAGTCACCGTAGCAGCGCCTGTTGAACCGCCACAGGAATCATGTACCGTATTGATTGCCAATATATCAGACGAAATAGAAGACACATAAACGATGATCCTGGCGGTATCAGATAGACCAACTGAATCCTCAACAAGGTACTTCATCGAAACGACGCCTGTATAACCAGGTGCCGGAATGAAAATAAATGAACCGTTATAGGCAGTATCCCAGATCAAATCACCCTCAAACCCTTGCGGGAATATGAGCGGAAGGAACTCCAGATCGACCAGGGTATAGTCGGGGGTATCATTCAGTGCCACGGAACCAAATACTGTATCCGCGCAACTGATGAAGGTATCATTCACGGCGATGGGTGGGATACAGCTTGGAATATCAACCGTACCGCTGGCATTGGCGGTGCAGCCATCAGCATCCGTCACAGTAACTGAATAAGAGCCAACACCCAGGCCCGTGATGAAATTGGTAGTGGCAGCGCCAGGCGACCATAAATAGGAATACGGTGCCACACCTCCGGTAACGATAGCATAGGCTTCGCCATCCTCCGACAGGCAGCTCCTGTCAATGGCATCCACGCTTACCGTCATCGTTGGTGCAGTACCAACCGTGATGTTGCTCAACACTGCAACACAGGATAAACTATCGGTCACTGTCACGCTGTAAGAACCTGCTGCCAGACCGGAGATATCCTGTGTGCTGGCACCGTTTGACCAGTTATAAACAAGCGTACCCACGCCATTCACCACAATCAGGTCTATGGCCCCGGTATTGCTGGCGCACCATGAGGTGTTTCTGACATCAGCGTAGAGTTGGATTTCTACTGCCGGTTCGGTGATAACCACAGCGGCATCTGCCTGGCAACCATTGGCATCTGTTACAACAACCGTGTATGAACCAGCGCTGAAGTTGGCCGGTGTCTGGGCGGTTGCGCCATTAGACCATAAATAAGAATATGGCGCTGTTCCTCCGGTTGGAGCAGCTGTTGCGCTGCCATCTGAGCCGTCCTTACACCGCACATTATTTAAAACACTGGCGATAAGCGTAAGTGTATCTGGCTCGGTAAGAATGATACCAAATGATACCGTATCACAACTATTGGCATCAGTAATGGTCACATAATATGTACCTGCTCCAAGACCAGTGATATCCTCTGATGTAGCAGCGTTTGACCATAGAAAAGTATATGGTGCGACGCCTCCGCTAACAGTCAGGTTAATACTACCATCCACTTCACTTTTGCATGAAATGTCGGTCGTTGCTACCGTGAACCCGATTTGGGATGGTTGAGTGATCGTGTATGAACGGACCTCTTCACAATTATTCCCATCTGTAATAGTCACCGTGTAAGTCCCTGCTAATAATCCGGAGCGGTCTTCGGTTACAGGGCCATCATTCCAGGTATAACTAAATGACCCTGCTCCCCCGCTTACACTGAGATCAATGTTGCCCGAAGATCCACCGAAGCATATGTTGTTTGTCACAGCAGCAGAAATAGAAATGGCAGCAGGCTGCCCTATGGTATCACTCAGCAGAACCGTGCAGCCATTATTATCGGTAACTGTAACCGAGTAGATACCGGCAAGCAGGCTTCCAATATCTTCAGAAGTAGAAGAATAACCACCCGGGCCTGTCCATAAATACAAGTAATCTGGAGGACCTCCAGGCAGCATGATACCACCTGAAACTGTCAGGTCCATACTACCGGTAGCAGCCCCATAGCAATCCGCATCGCTGACGACAAGTCCCGCTACCAGCAACGCAGGCTGCGTAATCGTAAATCCAGCAGTGTCAATACAGCCTTTGCTATCAGTTACTGTAACGATGTAATTGCCTGCGCCGATAGAGTCAAGATCCTGGGTAATGTCACCAGTTGACCAGGCATAGACATAGGAGGGTGTGCCCCCACTTACATCGATTTCAATACTGCCATTCTGCTCTCCAAAACAAAGCGTGTTTGATATTAAAGTTGTCGTAATCAACAGCGTATCAGGCTCATCGATCGGAATGCCAGTTATTACATAAGTACATAGATTGGCATCCGTAACGGTTACATTATATAAACCAGCCTTCAAGCCTGTGATGTTTCGGGTAGAAGCAGTATAACCAGAAGGTCCGGTCCAGCTATATGCATAAGGGCTGGTGCCACCTGTAACAGTCAGGATAACCTGACCATTCTGACCACTTTTACAACTGACATCTGAAATAAGTGTATCGGCAGCCAGGGCCGCTGCAGGTTGTGTAATAGCGACGGTATCAAAGGATTGACATCCATTACCATCCGTGACTACAACCGTATATATCCCCGAAGACAGGGATGTGAGAGGATTTGTTCCTGCATATGGGTTTCCATCTTTTTCCCAGGCATATGAATAAGGGGAAGTTCCGCCCGACACAGATAATGTTATACTGCCTGTAGCACCTCCAAAACAAGCCACATTCAGAGAATTATGATTGACCTGTAGTGGCAAGGGTTCAGTTAGAACATAAGATGCCGCCGCAACACAACCATTATCGTCTGTAACGACTACATTGTAGGTACCTGCACCCAGGCCTGACTGATCCTCAATCCCCTGTACCAGGCCGGATCCGTCTGATGTACTCCAGAAGTAAGTATATGGAGCTGCTCCGCCACTTATCGTCAAGGCAATACTTCCATCATTATCTCCAAAGCAATCCAGGTTACCGGTTAACCCGGAGATATCCGGACCATCGGCATCATCAACTGCAATGCTTTGAATCACACTACATCCATTATCATCCGTCACTGTTACAGTATATATACCTGCCGCCAGACCAGTCACGTTTTGCGTTGTAGCACCATTTGACCAAAGATAGCTATAGGGTGGTAAACCATCCGCAACCGTGATATCGATGGCTCCGATAGACAGGCCGCAAGATGTGGATGTCGTATCTATCGAACTAATGGATGGGCTCTCAAATATCGTGACTGCCAGGTCTACTGTATCCGAGCATCCTTCATCGATCGAAACAATTACCGTATAGGTACCGTTGTGAACGCCTGCATCAGCATTGTAGATAATTGGATTTGGCGAAGTGGACGTAAAGCCATTTGGTCCACTCCATGAATAGTATTGACCTCCATCTGCCAGCAGTTGTATTGTCCCGCCTTCGCAGGCTGAAATAACTGTTGCAGTGGCATTGACGGTCTTCAGGTTCACGGGCTGGCAGGTCGTATCTGTAACACCACAAACGTTATTGGCAGCGACACAAACCTGATATACGCCAGGTATGGCTCCCCTCCAGTCAATCACAATTTCAGGCGTGCCTTGCCCGGATACAATGACTGGACCAGAAGGTGTAACAAACCAATTATAGCTGGTATTCTCAGGATCCGGATCTGTGCTGAACTGACTTGCAGAATCCTCCTTGCAAACACTTACGGGGGAACATCCTACAGGTGCATTCAATGTAACCGGGGCTATGCCTGCCGTACATCCATTGCCATCCGTAACCGTCAGATTGTATGTACCGGCCAATAATCCGTTCCTGTCCTTGTTATTCGTAGTTCCTGGAACATCAGCCCAATCATATGTGAAGGGGGGAGTTCCTCCCGTGACAGTAATACTGATAGTGCCGTTAAGGAAACAGGTCGGTTGTGTCACAATGGCCGAAACTGCAAGAGAATCCGGTTGGGTAACCGCAATGCTGTCGGAGTACTCACATCCGTTATCATCCCTGATCCAGACAGCATATTTGGCAGCGGCAAGCCCGCTAAAGCTATTACTTACTCCATAACTACCATTGTTCAGGCGGTACTCATAGGGTGGTGTTCCACCAGAGCCGGACACTGTGATGGCACCGGAGAGCTGGCCAAAACAAGGTATATTCGTCACAGCCGCAGTAAATGTCAGGGCGGTGGGTTCAGTGATTGTAAAGGATGAGTCGATGGTACAACTTTCTGAATCAGTGACCGTAACATAGTAAACCCCTGGCTCCAGGCTACTGATATTCTGAGTATTATTGGAATAACCACCCGGGCCGGACCATGCATAGGTCGTGTAGGGTGCTGTACCACCTCCCGGTGTCAGGCTGATGCTTCCATTATCATTTCCAAAACAGTCTATGTTGTTGACAACGGCCGCTAGACTGAGCGCGGGATTCTCCGTGATGATGAATTCCGTTGTCGGGCTGTAACAAAAATTTATCGTGTCTTCAAAAGCAGCATAGTAGGAACCACCACCAACAGATGTCGGATCAACCACCTTGTTTGAAGATAGTGCTGTATCATCAGTATGCCAGGTGACCCTGGAAAAACTGGGAATATTGCAGGGATTGAAGAGCGTAAGGTTAACCCGTTCCCCCCAACAAACATCTATATTGGTGGATACATTACTAACCGGGGTCAGTATCACAATAGAGGAATTATTACCGATATCCGGGTCTGGTTGTGTAGCGCTGATGGTTGCAATATTCTTGTAGCTGCTGTTGCAATTCACGGTAGCAGTGATCGTCAGTGTAGCACTGGTATTTGCAGCAAGATTACCAATGGTCCAGATATGCGTTGCGGGATTGTAACTCCCAGTCAATGTAGAAGAACTAACATAGGTTAAACCCGCTGGCAGTGAATCCCGCACAGCCACATTGGTAGCAGGATCTGAACCCAATGCATTGCTGGCTGTGAGAGTAAAAACAACAGTTGAGTCAAGATTGGGCGATGGGTTACTCACTACCTTGGTAACACTCACATCCGAAGCGGCTGTTGGACGCACAGCCACGGCACCCAATGACCAATCGCGGCCACTGGTCACAGTGTAAGAAACTGATGAGGTAGCACCATCACCATCCTTGGTGGAGCCTGCGCCGCGAATCCTGTCATTGGAGTTGGCGGTTGTGGCAATATTCCATCTCAATGTCTGGCCGGCTCCGATTGAGGCCAGTACACGGCTATCGCGCGTAGTAAAGACACTGAAGACGACCTGATTGGTGGCAGATGCAATATTGTTCAACGTGGCTGTAGCCCCTGAACCTGTTGAGTCAGCAAAGGTGTTTAATGGGGTTGTCTGGTTCACGCCGGAAAAAGTAGTCACCCCGACCACAATGCCCTTTTGTGTATTGGCCGAGAGCGTAACAATAACATCCGCAAGGCCGGAACTCGGATTAATCAACCTATACAAGTATATCCTTGCACGACCGGTATTGGTTGATAATTGCGATCCAACCAGTGTCAGGGGAGTCCCCCCATAGGTCACGGTGCTGACAGGTTGGTCGCCTGTACTGATTCCCACCAGCATAAGCCTGTCAGAATTATTGCTTGTCGTATGCGGTACCGTCACCGTATTCTGATTGCTGCCTCCCGGGGCAGATCCGGAGCTTGAGGACTCAACCACAACCTGGCCCGCCAGATGGGCAGAACCCAGAATCAACCACATCGACAGAATAATCGTCCTGGGTGCTGTTTTTAGAAAAAGATTACAGCACTTTAAATAATTGGCCCTGAAAGGTTTCATATCGTAAAATTCTATCATACAAAATCAGTTAAAGAATGCCTGATTCATCGAATCAACTAGTCGTCAAACAAAGGCTGCTGGCCTCCTGCCTGACATATTGTGATTGTCACTGTGGATGAATTGTTTCCGTTATTGTTGTCGTTCACAGCTCCGCTGATGGTAGCCGTGTTCGCGTAAGGCCCGTTTTCGTTTACAATCACATTAATAACAAGTGCTGTAGAACTATTAGGATTTAGTTTTCCAACATCCCAGGCTCCTGTCCCAACACTGAAATCAGAGGCCGGCGGAGAATGCGACACATAGGAAAAACCGGCAGGAATCAGGTCGGTTACAACAACGTTATAGGCTGTATCGGTTAAACTGTTATTGGTAGCTGTCAAGGTGAAGCTGACAGGTGCCCCGACATAAGGATTCAGGTCGTTGGCTGTTTTGGTTACCGAAAGATCCACATTAGGCAGTGCGTTGACAGCCACAGCGCTCAGGGACCAGTCACGGTTTGTATTTAACGTATAACTCAATGTGGTGGATCCAGCCTGACCTGCCCTGGTATAACCAGAACCAATTGGCCTATTCGCATTATACAACCAGCGCTGTGTCTGCCCCGAATTGAGCGTGATGGTTGTCGGCTGGTCACCAAGTGCCATCACCGCGAATACGATCTGATTCGTATTGGTAGAAGATACCGTGATGATTGGGGCATTGTTATTACTTTGCGCCGCTGAGGTGTAATTGCCGATAGGATTGCTCAGATTCACGTTTGAGAAAGTAGTTACCCCGACAATACCTGCATTGTTACCTCCCAGGTTTGAAGTGAAAGTAACCACAACATTGGCCGTTCCGGAGGGTGGATCGATCATCATAAAGAGATAGGTAATCGCATCATTATCTGTATTTTGACGGCCCACATAAATGAGTCCTTCCCCACCATAGGTAACGGTTGTGACTTCTTCTCCGGCATTCCCCACTGTAATGATACGGTCACGTGTGGACACCCCCACCAGCATCAGTCTGAAGTTTCCAGTGCCCGTCGCATGCGGAACAGTCACAGTTGTACCACCAGTGGCAATATTCGAACTACTGTTATCGTAAACTACCTGGGAGGACAATCCCCATAGACCTGAGAGCACGCACCATACAATCACCGCGATCAATCGCGGATGACCCAGGCTCCGCGGAACTACGCCGGTCAGAAATCGTATATTAATTCGTTTCATCTTCATATTTCTGGTTTCTTAGTCATTTAACATCAGTGGTCAATGCTGCCCGGCTGAACCGGATTAGGGTTAAGGTAGGTAAGAACGACAACCGTCGTTGCGGTACAATTATTAGCATCCGTCACAACTACCGTATAAGTCCCAGAAACAAGTCCGCTCAGGTCCTGATCGTCCTCCTGTCCGGCAGGAACAATCCCCCCATTGCTGGCTGTCCAGGCATATGCGTATGGCCCTACGCCACCTAAAACACTCAGATCGATCACCCCATCAGCGTTGTTTTGATCCGCATCCGGAGGACAGGTTGGGTCAGTCTTCACAATACTCAACGCTAAAGCTGGTGGCTGGGTAAGCGTGACGAGCAGGCTTGCAATACAACCAAGGCTATCAGTAACAGTAACAGAATAGGTACCGGCCAGCAGCCCCGTAATATCTTCCGATGAACTGGTATAACCGCCTGGGCCACTCCATGCATAGAGATAATTGGGAGGACCAGATAAAAATGGTGTCCCGCCTGAGACAGTGAGGTTTATGGAACCTGTGGCCGCGCCATGGCATAGCACATTGACCGGGGATGCGCTAAGTGTCAGCGCAGCAGAAGGTTGTGAGATAGCTATCCCCGTTGCGCTGGAAGTACAACCATTGGCATCGGTAACGGTAACGGCATAAGTGCCCGGACTTAATGCGGATCGGTTCTGGGTTGTGCTGCCATCATTCCACAGGAAAGCATAGGGTGCAGTGCCGCCAGAAACATTCAATGTGATGATACCGTTATTCAGGCCAAAGCAGGTAACATTATTTGCATTTGGAGTGACCAGTAAAGTGGCTGGCGCTGTGACAACAGCCGAATCAATCCCGATACATCCCCTGCTGTCGGTAACAGTCAGCCTGTATGTTCCGGCGCTGAGGCCACTGCGGTTCAGGGTTGTGGGGCCATCGCTCCAGGCATAGGTATACCCGGGAGTACCACCACTGACAGTAACATTAATACTGCCATTGCTACCTCCTGGGCATATAACTGGCACGGCTGTTGCTGTGATAAGTATTGCAGGAGAAGAAGTTAGTGTGGTGTTAAACGTAGCCGAGCAACCTGTCCCATTATTGGAAGTGACTGTAACGCTATATACGCCAGCGCTGAGTCCACTTAGTGTGTAAGGTGGTGTGGTGAGTGTTACCGGACCACCACTGCCTGCAGGGGATGTCCGTGTCCAATTAACCACGTATGGTCCACTGGCATTGCTGATACTCATCGTGATAGCGCCTCCCGATGGGTTATCAAAGCATGGATTGGTTACCTGGCTGGTGACGCCTATGCCACATTTAACATCAAAGGCCGTTGATGCCTTGTAAACGCGGCCACAGGTATCTGTAAGGGATATGGTGATAACACAAGGCGTGTTCGAGGAAACCGTCGGGGCAGTAAATACCACATTCTGGGCATTGTTTGGACTGAAACTACCGCCACAGGATGACTCCCAGAGAATGCTGACAAACTCAGAAAGAGACCTGTTGCCGGTCAATATGAAGCTAAGGTTGTTTGTTGTGCCCGAAAAGACGGCAGAAAGATCGACATCCACTTCCGGATCAGGGGCTTTATCTTTTGCTGCGAAGAAGGAGAAATTAAAGAAAGCGCGCTGGGCGGCAATATTTGCCGGTAAGGCTGCTTTGGCGTGTGAATGCCCGGCTTCATGCATCACATAACCCCGGTTTTCATCGCCAAACCCCCTGCCATAGGCAATAACTGTAGCACGGTACTTTTCTACGGTTCCATTGACAGATAAAGGAGCCTGGAGATGATCAGGATCAAATGCAGCCACAACCGTGCTGGGCCTCCATCCGCCATCGGGATGCTGAACGGGAATATAGATCTGCTCGGACCCATTCAAAGTAGCGGCATCAATAGGTCCCATAAACTGCATGATGGGATCCCCGTGATTAGAATAGCTGTATGGGGGCGTGCCGGCACTATGATTTCCCCATAAGATCAAAGTATTCTGCGAATATGAAGTAGAACCGGTCACGGGTAAAATAATACCTGCTCCCGGCGTAGTTACCTTCATTGAAAGGAAGTTGGCTTGTTCACTGATATTGGCAGGATTGTACATATTCTCAAGGGCACTGGGCGAGTGGCATGCATTCCAGATGCTTCCCTTGCAGTTGAGGTTCCAGCTCACAAGCCACGAGTGAGTGGCCCACTTAGGGTCGGCATGGGGCATGACAAAAATATCATCGCAGCAGTTCAGGTCCACCGGGTTCTTCCAGTTTGCAGTATTTAAACCCCCATAAGCCTCTGGAGGTATCCCGGCATTTACAAAATAGGGTTGTGCGAGCTTCCCATTCTGCAAATCAAGTGTCCACTTTGGTGCAGAGCTGACTGTCAGGGTTTTTAATACGGGCAGCGTCAGGGGTGATGTAGTGGTCAGACCAACAACGCCCTGGGCAAGCCAGCTGGTGATAACGCTATCAACCTTCACAGTTCTGTACTCGACCGGAATCAGGAATGGGCCTCCCCTGAAATCCACACCTCCGTGCGAGAAATCAATTCCATCCTTGCCTTTGGTGGGTTCAACAATCCATTTAACAGGAACCCCATAATTTAAGATCAGATGGTAGATCAGACCATAGGGTTTTAAACCATTCGCAACTGTCTGGGGCGTAACCCCCATGTTGATCACAAAAGCACCTGCCTGAAAGGTTTCAGTCTGGCTAAACACCCTTATCCCTGGCTGTGCGAAGGTTAGGAGTATAACCAGCGCTGCTGGTAGCAGACCGGAACGCTTAACCCGTGCAAAAACTAAGTAGACTTTAGACATCATACTATTATCATTATGCTGTTTCATCATCAGTCGGTTGTATTTCTACTAATATTTCTTTCTATTTGGATTGGCAGGCTGAGTGGAACAACCGGTTCCGGCCTGTTGTTCTCCATGATTGAATCGATAATGACCTGAATTCCATCAATTCCCTCAATATCTGTTAATCCCCGGTTAAATCTGACAGGAAACAATAAAGGCCAATTACCGATCGAATTCTTGTCTACAATAAAGCTGAAAAGATCAGGTCATACAGCGACTTGAATTGAACCGGCCAAGTCTTCAATTGTAAAAAAAATCAACTGTCAGCAACAGCACTAAGCTTTTGAATGCTCTCGCCAAAGACCAACCCAGAATAAACCCAATAGAAACTGGAATCAGCGACAAAGCAATTCTACACTCCCTCAAGTGTTACGCAAAGATAAGAATATCTACAAAATTAAATAGAACATAAGGACAAAATAGTATACAAAAGGTAAGCATTCTTTAATTAGTATATTCTTATCTAGCTGGTTTTATATTATTTAGAAATATTAAGAAATATTTAACAGTAAACATTCACAAAAGAAATTCGCCAAATCAGCATAAACGCATTACAAGGACTGATGAATATTCACTTGAGTCCCATCAGGAAATTCACCAGGCTTTTATCGGTCGTAAGTCCCAGTTTTTTCCTGAGTCTGTACCGCGCTACTTTGATACTGTCCGGATTCTGCCGTGTGATGGCCGCAATTTCTTTTGTCGTCATGTTCATGCGAAGCAATGCGGATAGGCGCTTCTCAGCCGGACTAAGGTCCGGGAACTTTTCCTGCAGAACAGTATAGAAGGCCTCATGAACCGTATTGAATCGCAGTTCAAACTCTGACCAGGCATCTTTATCGTAGGATCCTTCAATTTCCTTTACCAATTTGATCAAACGCTGTATCAATAACTGATCATGTTTCATCTGAATTGATTCCAGCTCTTTGATGATTACTGCTACCATATTGCTGTTGCGAGTAATGTGCAAGGCACTGCTGGCCAACTCCTTATTCTTTAGCTCAATATCTCTTTGAGCCTCACGCAAAGCCAGATCGGTTTCCTTCTTCTCGGCCTGTAGCAATGCATTGCTCAGTGATGCCAGCTTATTTCTGCTTCGTAAGGATCTGATAAACAAACCAACCACGATGAGGGCCATCGTGAGTGCAAATGCGACAAAAGCAAGGACCCACTGTGATAAACGTGAGCGGTGCACATTACTTTCATGCGCAGTCATCTCCATCTGCAAAGCATGCTTAAACATATACATCCTGGACTGTTGTTCCTGGATGCCAACCTCATTATCCTGATATAGACTGTCATGCAATTGCTTATATGCCCAGAGCATCTGATTCGATAACTGAAACTTGCCTTGATCAGCATATAATTCTGCCAGATTCTCATAAGCAATGAGTTTTGAAGGATGCGAATAAACCTTATCCGCCAGGGTAACCGCACTATCAAACAACATTGCTGATTCCCCCAGGGATTTCCTGAGATAGGCATTCTTACCCAGGTTATTGTAAACCTTGGCCATTCCCTGATAGTCACCCTTGCCTGAATAGAGCAGGAGCCCCTGTCTGAAATACTTTGCTGCAGCACCAATGTTTCCGGCATTCTGCATAATAATTCCAAGATTATTCAGCACTGCCGCAGCAACCAGCGTGTCTCTCCCGGCGTTCATTTCCAATGCCCGGATAAAATGCAATCTGGCCAAACTATCCTGGTTTGCAGCAAGATAAACTGATCCAATATTTACCTGCAATGAAACCGGGTAAACATCAGGAATATCCCCGGGATAATGCTCCAAAGCATAATCCAGCATCTTAATGGCTTTGTTGTAAAAGTCGAAGCTAATGCTGTACTTCTTTATCTGATGATAATTATAGCCCAGGTTAGCGTTGTACTTGATCTGTTTCCTGTAATATGCTCCGGCTGTCATTCCGACATCCTTTTTTTGATATGCCTCATCCAAAGCCTCCAAGGCATTCTGGTAAAAATCGATGGCCATGAGTTGATTCCCAACAAGCTCGGCAAGGTCGGCCATATGCTCACTCAATCGCATCAGCAACAGTTTATCCCCAGACTTCATGGCAAGCGCATAGGCCTGTGCTGCCAGTTGCCGTGCTGAGTCCGGACTAATGTCATATACGTATAAGGCCTGATCAATCAGCTTTTCGATAATTGCAGAGTCCGGTGCCTAGTCCTCCGCAAATAGCCGGATATCATTAAACAATCCAAGGCAAAGGACACTTAACAGCAGCACCCTCAACGAGCAGTGTCTCCATGGTCTCATGCAAAACACAATTTAAAATATAGATATATTGATGGTAATCTATTGCAAAAATAGCGTAAATAGATTGATCATAAGTACAATATCACAACCTATGAGTATGATATCCTACTGGCAACCAACCGACTCACAATTATTGCCATCCCGAACCCTGACCTTGTATTGTCCGGCCGGCAAATTGCTGATCGTAAAGGGCGATGCTCCTGAATAGGGATAGGTCAGGCCATTGTCAATCGAATATGAATAAGGTGGCACACCTCCTGTGACAGTGATCGTGATGGAGCCATCGCCTGCATCGAAACAGCTTACATCCTCAATTCCTGTAGCAACGTTGAAGGGAGAAAAGACCGTCAATGTCACGGTATCCGAAGCCATTGCACATCCACCAGGCCGCTGTACAGTGATCACATAAGTAAATATTCCCTGCACCGGGCTGCTGAAGAATGGATTGGCGATGGTTGAATCACTCAGATTGGTTCCAGGACTCCATGAATAACCGTATCCCGGAATGGCAGGCCAACCCATAGGCTCGAAGACAGCCGGACAGACCGCACGATTAGGGCCGGCAGCTTCGTAATGCAGGGAGGCCATTGCCACAACCTCCGATGGTTGACAAATACAGTATGTATTATAGGCCAATCCTGTGGACGAAATGACGGCCAGGTACTGACAGGTGTTGAGGCCCGCCGGCACCAGGTGCCCGATCATTATGTTCGTATCATCTCCGGAACGCAGATCAGAGAAATTTACGCGACCGATATAAACATCGGTGCCGGCTTCAAAGGCACCACTCTCATTCTCATCCGTAAAGAACACTACCCAGGCATCCTGGCCAAGTAACATATCGCTCCCTACGTTACTGATCCTCAGCGATATTTCAACCTGCTCACCCCCTACCCCGCCAGGCCAGCCCCTGACAGCAAACTGATCCAGAACAAACGCCGGCTTGCGTAATATCAGAGTAGCTGAGGCAATGCCCGTCTGGGTGAGCGACCCTATACAATAGCCTCCCGGAGTCGATGGACAAATCACAGTATCAAAGACAACCAGGCTTCGCATATCCACTGTATTGGGGCCGCAGGTTCCATCAGCGCTGTAATGTACTTCCATGGAATAGCGTAAAACGGTGTTTTCAGGTACTCCTACCGGAAGAGATAGTGTAACGACCTCCCTTCCCGCATTTGCTGCTACGCTAACAAACCCGGGACAATACGGGCTCGTGCTGCAGCCAAGGCTTCCGGTCACGTAGGAAACGCCCTGGGGTAGCGTGATCTGTAATAAACCATTACCCGACGTACTATCATTCCTGATCTCAGTCGTCATCGCCATATGCACGCTACCGGTGCAGTAAAGGTCATGGTTGATGGTCAAAGTATGCGTTGCCCGGTAATCCACCTCCAATCCTGAGATGGTCAAAGGGCTCGACAAGGTTAAAACCTGAACCCCATTGGCAGGCTCTCCACAAGCCCGGTCGGCCTGGGTGTTCACCGCAAAACTGGTCCCTGCCACGAAAGCACATCCGGTAAGCAGCTTAAACCTTACGGCTATTTGCCGGTGGTTCGTGTCGGCTCCGCTCTGAACGCCTGGCAATCCTGTAAGTACCGGATAGTCAGGATGTGAGGTAAGATCCCCTATAAGTGTATCGCCATTAAATTGATATAGAATAGGTTGCCAGTTTGTGCCATTGGCAGGATAAACCGCCAGTATGCTATCGGGCACGAGCGACAAGCCAGGTGTGAAGATAATCCGGAACTGATTATTCGTAGTATTTCCTGCCTGGGTGCAATTGACATTATACTGATACGAAAGCGTATCGCACAAAGCGGTGGGTAACGCTGGTTCCGCCTTGGATATCACTTCCACACCTGCCTCGACAGGTGTGAAATGACAGAAAACCTCTGTTGTGGCACAGGGATAGGTGCCGGGTTCCGTGGGCCATTCGCTGCAATTCCAACC
>Ga0116195_1001354_pt1 | contig 15116 bp, 10 predicted proteins | sample AD_SCU002_MetaG_FD_89881 | JGI IMG/M metagenome (GOLD analysis project Ga0116195, IMG submission 89881) | Active sludge microbial communities of municipal wastewater-treating anaerobic digesters from China - AD_SCU002_MetaG | ecosystem: Engineered > Bioreactor > Anaerobic > Digestate | place...
CCCTCCCCGGTCGCCAGGTTCTTCGTCGCGTAGAAGGAGAAGCAGGCGAGGTCGCCGAGCGCCCCGGCCCGCTTCCCGCGGTACTCCGCCCCATGGGCCTGGGCCGCGTCCTCGATGAAGGCGAGACCCTTATCGTCGCAGATATCCCGGACCGCCCCGGCGTCGCAGGGCTGGCCGTAGAGGTGGACGCCGATCACGGCCTTCGTCTTGGAGGTGACATTTGCGAGGATATCGGCCGGGTCGATCGTGGCGGTCACGGCGTCGACGTCGGCAAAGACGGGCACCGCACCGCACATCGAGACCGATGAGGCGGTCGCAAAGAACGTGAATGCCGGGACGACCACCTCGTCCCCCGGCCCGACCCCGGCGGCGAGCAGCGCCGCGTGGAGAGCGGTGGTCCCGTTCGAGACGGCAACCGCGTGGGGAACGCCGCAGTAGGCAGCGAACTCATCTTCAAAGGCGGCGGTGACCGGACCCTGGGCGATCATGCCGGAGGCAAGGACAGCGAGGACGGCTTCGTTTTCCTCTTTTCCAAGAGAAGGCTGTGCGATAGGTATGTGCATGGATCTCTGTCTCCAGAAACAGATGTGAATATTCTTTCGCGTAATTTCATATACGGGTTTGCTTTTTGACGCAAGAGGTTAAGTGAGAGATATTAATATTCCCGGAGAAAAATCGGCATGGGGGCTGCAGAGCGGCGGTGTCGCGGTTGCCGGGATCGTGCTGGGCGCACCTACTGCCTGGTGGCGAGGTTGTCGATGATGACGTCGTGGCGCTGTGCTAAGGTGTCCGCAAGGTTCGAGCCGATGAAGCCGGCACCGCCGGTGACGATGTAGCGCATGAAGAATCTATGACGGGGGGCGGTTTAGGGCTTTCTGAATTGAACCGGAGTATCCCAGTTCAGGATCCTGCAATCTTCACTCTATAAGGTTCGGGGAGGCGTTCAGGCTCCAATTCGTGGATTGGACTGGTGGGGGTTACGATACAACTTTCGCACCATACAGATACATAGGAGATATATCTATAGAGAACCTCATGTTTTATTAATCAGACACGAATTTCGGTCCAAATCTAATCTGGGAGATCTCATGGAGTATACTATCTGTGATAAGCAGTTTAAGAGCAAGGAAGAAATCCGCGAGTATGTCAGACAAATCATAAAGTCATACCAGTATCGCGAACCGCTGAACGATGAGCACGAACAATTCATGATGACCTTGCTCTCATACAGAGGGAAACGGTATTTTGAGAAAGTCGGAGCCGGAGTAGACCACATCTATATTCGTGACTCACCAGGTTCTCATGGAAAGGTATATCCCTGCTTTTACATTTGCAGAATAAATGATAATCGCGAGGTAGATTTTTCCTGGAGAAAATGCGTGGATGATATTCCCTCTGGCCGATCAAAACAGCCATGGACGATAAAAAAATTTCATGAAGCCTGCCGCAACGAGATTCAACCGGCGGTACAAGCTGTTCGCAGTGGAACAGACTGGGTGTACGGTGATGAGGTGCATCATGCAGACATATCGTTCATGGCCATCGTCAATATGTTTATCCAGGAATATCCTGTAGATATCGAACATATCGATTATGTCGGGAACGGCGACGGTGAAGATTTCACTCAGTTTGCTGATCGGGAACTCGCAACTCAGTGGATTGAGTTTCATGATCGATACGCTCGACTGATGCCGTTAAACCACGAGCAACATCGGATGGAGCATTCACAGAGATCTAAATAACTTGCGGCACATTTGAAATTATCTGAGGCTATTTTTTCTTCCTGCCTTTTTTCTGACGTGGGCTTCGGTCCCTCATAGGGTGCCCGCCAGCGAGTGATAGTGCTGGCTCCGCACTTTAATTGAGGGGAAACCTACCCTTACTTGGTGAAGAAATGGAGGAATATCTTTGGTTTTTACACAGTGCCTTCAGAGGTATCCAATCCTAAGATGTTCTGATCTATCCAGAGATATTCTGCACTCTTTAGTATCTCGGGGTCGGAATATGGATGCTCCCTGTAATAATGATTAATCTCTAACATATAACCCAATTTACAACAATTCCTGTTCAAATACCCGGCCAGGTAGTCAGTGTCTATCTCCAAGTATGTTCCATGAGGGATCTCATAATTCGGCTTATACCGCTCCTTCAAGCCTTCCAACCAATCCTGCCCTCGTGCAACCACTGACCCCTCTCCCTCATAATACCAGCATGTTTCATCTGTGCGCATCTGTAGCCCCTCAGATATATCCGAAGATAGAGCAAAAGGTAAGTGATACCCTCGATGCCATTGCCATAAGTTAGCTGGCAACGTCATCAAACGGGCGACGAGGGGATACAGAATAAGATCCCCCTGAACAATTAGAGCACGGCCCACCTGCTCGTGCTCATCGTGTTGTTCCAGGATACTGAACGGGTATTGGGTTTTCAGAGGGTCCAGATTAATATACAGTGAGTGTGAAGGACTCATTTCTAAGGATGCTGGTTCAGGAATGTTATCTCCGGTGACTTGGTAGGCGAACCCGACCAACGTTACTCTGGATGACAGGTCATCATTCCAGCCAGTTGGTGGACATACCGCCCCTTCAAGGGCCAACACCCTGGAGTCACCCCCTTTTCCGATCAGTCGTGTCACAGCACTCCTAACTTCTGCATTTATCAGATCGATGTCTTCTTGCGCATCTTCTCCGATACTGGGCCACCAAACAGGTGCCCTACCGGGTCGGACTCTCCAGAATGAAAGATCAATCGGCAGCGTCATATACGTGTAATCCCGGAAAAATCCCTCAGGAATTATCTCTCGATCCCGATAGTACTGTAGTACCCTGAGGAAAGAGGAACGGTGAACTTCACTCGCCGTCGTGGACATTCCTGTCAGGATCGGAGAGTGTACGTTTCCGTAATAATTTACATCGTCAAATCCTTCTTTGATGCCGTAGCGCTTTTTGAGAGCTTCTGAGGTGTAGGCCCACCGGGTTACGAAGTCGATGTGAGATTTATCCTGGATCCTCTCTCCTATATCAGCATAGACCTGCGGCAATACAGTTCGTATCGTGCGGTTAAAGTAGTCAGGTGGCTTGAATTCTGAGGGAACTTCAGGTATGGTTGGTCTGCAGGGTTTCAGAGTGGGGGTTTGATTCAGGGCGGCAGCAATCTCAACGACGAGGGTCTCGACAACGAGGGAGGTACAGGGAAGATGTTCGACAATGTCTTGCGTCCGGATGTATGCTACAGCCTCTGGTTGTTCCCTGGCGGCATGGAAAATTGGCAACAGACCCATGGCAATGATGCTCTCTAACTTCTGATCATGAATCCGTTGGAGAAGTCTCCGAAAGATAGTCTCCTTTTTAGGCGACACCCTGAGCAACAGACTGATCGCTGTTGCTGCCCGCTCGCGCACGAGCGGACTGGGCCAGAGAAGCCGAGAGAGTAATATATCCAGGTTATCAGTTTCATGAGAGTTTGTCCAGATCGGATCGGAGAGTTTGAGATCGGCCATTAAATTTTTGGCAAACTCAACGCTCGCCCTGGTGACCTTCTCGATATTCTCTACCTCATCAAAGAGGGCAAAATATTCTACACTTCTGGGAATGGGGACAAAATAGCGCACCTCAGACCTGTACCTTGTCGCGGTCATCCTTATGCTTGTCCCGAAGAACTCCAGATATCTCTCCGGGTAGTGGGTTTTGATAAAATCCCATCTCTGCTTTAGCTCCTCCTCACGTCCACCGTACGTGTACCAGTTCCCGCTATCGGATTGGGCCAGACATGCATACTCAAAAGCCTTGTTACTATCAAATTGATACTCCAGAGGGTAGAGGAGATCCAGTGCCTCGGTAAAGATATAGCGACGGGGGCTTTCTTCAACGATTGTGTTAGTTACGGAACGGATCTCCTTTTTATCGCCCTCAGGTCGTCCCAACCAGCACTTTAACCATCCGGTTAAATACTTCGCCTGGTCCCAGGGTTCTTCAAGTGTTCTCAAGTGTTCTATCAACAGTTCCGGAAGAACTGTCGAGTAATCCACTTCTTGCGTGTTGTATGGAATATGCGATGATGTGTCCCTCTCAGAGTAGTCTATAGGGCCAAGAAATTCTTGGATATCATCTAATACTTCTTTTGCAGCAGAATTCTCTTCGGACAGAGATTCTAACACTCTAAACGAATATTTATCGATTGCTGTTGCCGCAATACCCTTGTCTATGTCATCAAAGCTCAACGATCGAACTATTGAATTGAAGATGGTCTCTGCCAAATTCCAGTCATTTTCATCTATTTTCGTTAAATAATAGTTGAAAAGTGTCTGTTTATCCATGATCCCCAAGAAATCTGCCAAGTGACCCGGGAAGTAACGGGTATGGTCCCCATCTGTATATTCTCCGACGTGTTCAACCAGTGGAATAACTTCTCTAAGACATTCCATGGCCACCTTCGGGTTAACTGTATAACAGACTTTGATGGTATCTAAAACCTCATTGAGGTACATATCCTTGTGATAGCCGTAACCCACGAAGTTCCAGGCTGCTTGTCTCAAGAAGTAACCGCTATGCTCCCTATCAGAATGGATTGTGGATAACTTCGATAGTAATGCATATTCTTTTGCTCTTTCATGAAAGGGGTCTACTCTCCCCTTTAATTCCTCCTTTTTTTCGTGAACAAACCGGTCATAGGCTTCGTCATCTAGGATCTGACGATTTCCAAGTGTCAGATATTCAAGAAAGTCATTCCTGCTATAGTAGTTTCCAGAAAGGATATTATTTAAGTCGTTGATAGATAAATGGGGTATCTCTTCCCTGTTTAACGTGATCAGGTAAATGATCTCCAGGATCTCTGAAAAAGAGTTCCTAAGACCCGATGTTAATCGGCGTTTGTCATTATAACTCTGGCCATCAGGTATTTTTATCCGATTTAGGTCCGAGAAGATGAGAGAGTAATCTGAAGGCTCAGGCGCTTGCATCAATGATGCAGTGGCTAGGCCTGCACCATAAATCTCAGCCACGGTTCTGAGCATCATGTCAGAACCGGCTTTTTCAATCCAGGTTGAGATTTCTGAGCTCCTGTTGTATAAGCCGTAGAGTATCGCCACAACGAAGGCGTCAGTAAATATATCCCTTATCTTTCCCCAAATTTTGAGGTCTAGCTTTGTCTGCATGCCCGCCAGGTCCCTGTGCTCGGGTAAGGGTGGAATTAATTGAGTTTTTTCGTCTCTCAGGAAGAGATAAAGCAAACAGATGGCGTCGGAGGCACCAGATCTCAAAATTAGGTCTAGATATCGACTCCCATTTGTAACGAGATCGTATCTTGCCAAGCAGCTTAGTATCAGCCCTTTCTCACTGAGAGATAGACAGTTATACAACTCATCTACTTTTAGGAATTGTTCCGTTCTCAAAAGTTCGGTTACATAGACCTGGAGGAGACTCCCTGACCACCCTGGATCTACAAACTGCGAGATATACCTGTATACATTAGAGACCTGATGATCTCTCTTCAATGTGAGGGTTTTAATGGAATTTAACGGCAACTCCGGAGGTAAACCATCATCCAGGAAAATGTCTGGCCTCTTGTTGTGCATCTCTCTCAGTTGTTCAAGCGCAGCGTGGAGTAGATCCTCGTAACCCATTTTGTCGGCAGAGTGAGCAACCGAATAGACCTGGGTCGCATTAAGAGATTTCAGATCGTAATTCCTGCCATCTCGTTTTCCACTCTCAAATGCCTGTTCCCATATCAGGTTGCGTACTTCAGTGTAGTTAGCAGCGTCTCGAAGGTAGTCGTTCGCTCTTGAGAACTTCAGTGCCAGCCCGAATTCTTGCTGCTTAAATGCGGCTTCAGCTGCCCACGCTAATTGAGTTGTTATGAGTCTAATCTCTCTAGGATGACACAGTGCCTCTATTAACCAACTCTCATCGATGGAGAGAAGTGGTTCAGGATCCCCGAGTTCATACGACAGAATCCTGGCTTCGGCCCAATTGAGATCTTCGTAGGCTGAGTTGTTGAGCCATGTCAGAATCTTTTCTTTAAGGCTAATTTTTTGTATTTGATATTCTTGAGTGCTCGTGATGAATTGTCCAAAACTGGAATGATAGGGTAGTATCTTGTGATGTTCACTTTTGAGTAAGTGAGAGATTGCTCGGTAACCTTCACTTATTTTGTGAGGCTCATATATGACGCGAGGGAGCAAATCATATAACTGCTCCTCTGTAAAACGGATATTAACTGATGCAAGGAGATTTGCTATAGTCTGTGCATCCGCAGGAATACTTCTCCATAGTCTCTGATAATACTGTTCAATATCTCCAGAGTACGGGATAAGATTGTGGCAATCATATGCTGTGACTATCCGGGTTCCAGCGCTATTTTTTAGTTGGTTTAAGGTATATCGCAGGACTAAAGGACTCTTATCAGTTACCTCAACGATCTTATCGATGAATTCATACATCTGGAGTTCGTTTTGAGGTAAACAGAGATCGGCATCATTATACTCAATAATCTCTTGAATCGAATCCCTGTCTAACCCTTCAATCTCGATCCATTTGGTTTCCGGGCAGTGATCAATGATGATCTGTGGGAAGTACTCACTGGCACTCTCCTGGGTGCCCAGAATTAACCAGTAACCAGGTGCCAGAAACGAGATCTCGTTGAGGAGATCTAGCAACTCTTCTTTATCTGCATATCTGGGAACATGATCGAGACCATCGATAATGAGCACAAAAGGTTTTCCCTCTTCAAAGTGTGAGAAGGCTAATTGACGGATATATTCCCGAAGCGTTGTGTTTAATGAATTTTTGTAAGTTAGATTACCCAATGATTCTTCCTGTTCAGAGATTTTAAATTCTGCTTTCAAGGCTTCTTTTACTCTATCTGAGATGAGTCGATCATTGAATTCGATATCTGCATTTGAGATGTAGTAGTGATGATTTACGCAAAAAATTCCCGAGTTTTTTAAAATCTTAGATAGTTTTGCCAGGTATGTACTCTTCCCAGAACCCGGCTTGCCATAAAATACTTTTATACCCCCCTGTAGATTATGAAGCTCTCTTACGGTCGCTTCATGACAGTCATCATCAAAGATCTGGAAATCATTGGGGACTTCAAAATTTTGATCTAAATATCTTGGTCGGTCGAATTCGCACCATGCCAGCACTTTTTCATATGTTATGTCCTCTATTTCCGGTTTTCTGGATTCTTTGCGTACATTCAAGAAAAGATTATTTACACCGTTCTCTGTCAATCGGATCTCCTTGAGTAGGTGATCTTTAAGTGTGGCTTCCAGTTCTTCCACAGATTCCTCACAGAAAATAAAATTAAACTCCGAAAAAAATGCGGATATCTTTGTGTTATCTCCAAGTTGCCGCTCTATCTCTTCATAAACTTTAGATTCTCCTTTTCTGATATTATCGATGTTTATTTTATTGTTTAGAATATACTGTTTTAGTTCTTCATCCGGAATGGCGTTTGTAACAAGCGACGCTTGAATAATCCCTCCACCGGTCCCCTTGAGATTAAAGTACGAAGAAAACCATTTCATGATGAGGGAGTCTTTTAATCCACCTTTCTTGTTTTTTTCTCGTTTTAAGAGATCGCACAGTTGAAGTTTTTCTGAGTCCGGATCTTGTCTATGTTTTATTTGATAGAGATGGTAGTTGCCCTCTGCATCGCATGCAACAATATCATCGAGAAAAAATTTATTGGGTTTTTCAGCCTCAACAGGGACTGTTTCAAATCGGATCCATCTATATTTCTTTGGATTCTCTATCCATTCTATAAGCAACTTAATTGCCCAACAGTCCTGATAATCAAGACCTCTTCGGATCGAACTGGTTGGGTTTTTTCTTATCCCACCCATAATGTTGATTGTGCAGGAAGACTATTTAAGTCATTACTTGGTATTCTCATTGATTGCAAGGAAGTTGGCAATATTTCAATCCCTCAGAGTATACAAATCTCCTTGTGAGGTCTAGAGAGCGACTCTATTTACATAACTGTTATGCCTCATGTGACTGAGACAAATCTCATGAAAATTGTGGTCAAAGAAACTTTTGGCCTTGTGTTAATTATCGCAATCTGTTTTCTGGTCTTATGTGCTACATTCTATTGGGCATAGGGGTTTCCGACGTATCTGAAGGACGCCACGACAGCGCTTGTAACCGCTATGACTGGTGGCGTTGCTGCCGGTGTATATCTGAATTTTATAGGACTGCGTACACAGAAGAATGAGTGAACGTCCCAAATCCAAGTCATTCCGTATCTGATGGCTCCTTCCAACCTGTTTACTGTGTGATCCGATGAAATCCCATTTAAGAAGAATGTGGCTAAAAGCGTGGCCGAAATTGGCGGTCGCTGTTTTTGGAGCAATATTGTATATCTTCGCTGTTAATCTCTCCGGCGACATCAAGGGACTGCTGGTGGACATCGCTGCCGCCTTGATTGCAATTCCTGTTATTGTCGTCACCTATGAGTTGTGGAACGATAAAAGCCACAAAGCGTTGAACGAGAACGTGTACCGTTATGCCGAAAACGAGATGGGGCGGGCAATGCTCGAGATAAAGGCCCAGATGGAGATGTTGCTTGAGGGCTACTGTGTGTATTTCGATGCCGGCGACGTTGTGCTGGAAGATTCTGGCCAGGGGAATTACATTCTGCGGATGAAGGATGAAGCGAAAATCCTCTACGACGAAGACGGCACACCCTATCAGCGAAAGTATCAGGTTGAGTATGATGGCGGGTTCGAGGCTGATGAACCCGATATTGAGGAGTTTGACATTGGTACAGTCTTTTCAATCATAACAGACGTGCAATATCTTGGGTATCAGATTTGTGATGTTCAGTTTGAAGGTGCAATCCATAGACTGGATGAACTCATTAAAAACTCATTCATAATGGAGAGAATGGACGATGAAGAGAACTCAGTAATCATTCATCTACTTGAAGCGCTGAGTATGCTTCACTCATTTGTTGAACAGCATAGGCAGGATCTCTTTTTACGTACCGATATAGAGGTTCAGGGTTTTGCGTGGGATCTATTGAAACACCGAAATGTCATCTCAGGTGTTGTTGGTCTGTATCGGCTGTATTATAGAGAGAAAGATGAAGGATCAGAAAAACTGGTGTACGAGCAAGCGCTTGACGAAAAAGTGATGATGGATGCAGAGGAGAATAACCTAGTATCGGTGTACATCGTTAATCCTGACTACTACACCATTTTTGGCGATCTGATAAACGAGGTGTTATCCAGCATACGTGATTGGAGGAGGACAAATGCAGGTTCTGTAGTCATAGATTTTGATTCTGCTCAAATAAGACGGTTATAGATCCTAGATTTTGCAACTATACAATTGACCCAGTTATTATATGCCCCATCTGCTCAGAGGAAAACTATGAAAGTGTCCGGCTGGTCCAATGGTACCCCGAACAACCATATCGGCGCAGGGTACGGCATCCGGATCTCATACACTGATCGCGACCGCTACTTCCCCGAGGGACTGGGGCTCGGTGGAGGTCGTGCTCGATAACGGGAAGGTTGTCGACGTCCCACTATCTGAAAAATTCTGGACGACCTGCGCTGAACTCAGAAGTTCAACGATCGGGAGACGGATGCAGAAAAAGGGAGTTGCCCCTTGGGCAAGCGATAAGCCACCGCAATTTGATCTGGAACTCATCGGGACAGGGGGTTTAACTTGGCGCCGGATCGGAAGTGAACCCTCCCGAAACATTCAGTACCTATAGTGTCGTCCATCAAGATAGTGGGAACTGTCAATCGATGCGTTCGTCTCGGCACTCAATCCCACTTCACGTTTCGTTTAAGTTATCAGGCGTTAACCCATATAGCAGGGCATCTACATGGCTCGGTTGGGCAGTATCTACCTGGGTGGATCTGAAGGACTTCCTGATTCCGGTACGATCTGTAACAGCGGTGTCGGTTTTGGCTTAACATCCCCAAGCCCGTTCACCAGCGTCTACTTGTTTGAAGATGGAGTGTGGGAGATCGAAATCCAGAAGGGGCAGCCCACGATTGTCGCGAGAACCTTTGAGGTTCTTCCACCGGACGAGATCCTGGATCGGGGACTTGAAGCCTGCCAGAAGTATTTAGATCTCGTTTCGGTGGCGAAACAGAGGCATAGGGGGGTAAAGAGTCCTGAAGAGGCCCATATTCTTCTCTTCAAGAGTGGGGAAGAGTGGGTGCTCCGCGTAATCTCGATAGCTGAACTTTCCGCTGGAATAAGTGCATCTGCAACCTTGTTTCGAGATGAGATAGTTGTCTCTCCTCCGCCGAAGCCCAGACTTAAATGGATCCCGGCTTTTCGCTATTATCGACTGTCACGGATGAGTAACGACCTCTTTGAGGCTTATCGTAATCTATTTCTGAGTTTTGAGTCTCTTGTGTATGACATTGTCCCTATTTCGCCTCATGAACGGGAAACCGTCTGGTTGCGAAGGGCGTTAAACGAGATCGACAAAGAGATTCCCCTTGCCGATTATGTCCCGACTGGCACCCCTGTTCCCGTGGAGTATTTCATGAAGATGCAGTATGATACTCGTTGCAGCCTCTTTCACGCGAAAGGGAACCAGTGTATCTTACCCCATGCCTGCCTGGATCTCCGGGTTCTCTCAAATGCTTATGAACAGTTGTTCCAATTATGGCAACGAATTGCTACGCGATACTACAATACATCACGAGAGCCGGGCACTTTTACCTATGCAGGATTTAGGATACTCATGGACGATGCGTTTGGTGATGGTTTTGAGATTCTGGCCACCGACGATCCAACTCCGGTTACGGGCAGCGAAACCGAGGTGAGCCCTTTAAACCACCCTGTAGTTCAGTTTCCTCACTTGAGATATGAGAGCAAGTCCATTCCCGGACGCGTCTTCCTGATCGGGTGCCTCAATGACGAGACTTTGCAGGATGTAGGGGTGCTTCATCGATTCTGCACGAAGGCGAGAAGTGTCATATTTACGGTTAATTACGTTGAAGAGGGGTTGTTCCCTATCGGTGTTGATCGACTGGAGTGTTATCAGGGCATTCGATTGAAGAACAATAACCTGCCATGATGCAACAGAAGATATGAAATCGTAAAGACGTTGTGAATTCGAAGCAGGGGCCCTTCCTATCCACATGGTCGCTATTGAGATTGAGGTCATCCCAATATTCTCCCGATCATGACACTACATGCCAAGTGAATCAATCCCATGAATGAGTGCTCATATCGCTCGTATCGGGGAGTGATCTTCTTGAACGCCTCAATCCAACTGAAGAACCGTTCTACGGCACTGCGCTTTTTATAGAGTTCTGGATCAAACCAGAATGGCCTCCCTCGTTTCGGCTGTTTCCGGGATCTCCGGTTGACCGGTATATTACTCTTTATTCTTCGTTTCCGGTTGTACTGACGGATCTCCCGGGCATCGTAGGCTGCATCTGCGGAGATGATTGCAGGACGCTCCTGCACTTCGGGAATCTCAAACGCTTCGAGGGTTGGCTCGTAGAGCCGTGAATCATGGACATTTGCCGGTGCAACCGTGCAGGCAAGCGGGAGGCCGTTCCGATCGACCAGAGCACTCAGCTTATTCCCGTTTACCTTTTTATAGCCATCATAGCCGGTCGATCCCCTTTTTTAGCCTGGATATCCTTGGTATCCGTCGCACAATGCGAGAGATCGATCTTCTTGATCTCGTACCCCGACTGGAGCAGGTCGAGGAAGATCGCCTGATACACTCCCTTCTCACAGAGTTCGAGGTGGTAACGGTGAACCGTTGATTTGGTGCCGTAGTTCGCCGGGACATCGAGCCAGGAGCATCCGGTGGTCAGAACGTACAGGATGCCGTTGATCAGCCTGCGGGGATCACATCGGGGTCGACCGATATGCGGCTTTGTTGGGGGGAGGTATTTCTGAACAATCTCCCAGAGATCATCGTCAATTTCCCGGAATGCCATGGCCTCCGGTTTTTATCTAAGGGGTCTTATAATTTTAGGATCACCTCGGGCATACATACACCAAGGACCATTGTCCCTCTCTAGCTTGACGTTCAAATACGTTTGGACAGTTTTGGCATTCAATGCGCACGGTTGGCATGAGGCACACAGGTCCCATTATTGTATTAATATTTTATCGTAAACTCGCTGTGTTGCGCAAATCTGCCCCATGATCTCCAGCGGATATTATTCTCATGCATTTTTCCATATAGCACTGATAATAAGCAGGTTGTACCAGCTCATTTTCGGCATCGTCCCACGGAACATGCCTTCCCAAGACGTTGCCCGCACCGACTCTGGGGGAGACCAGCACCCCAACGCCGTGGTGGAGTACGCCCGCGGGATCTACTCTGCAGAGCAGGACTTCATCGTCATGGGCGACCTGAACGCCGACGGGTCGTACTTCGACGAGGACGGCGCCACGACGATGCGGGGCGAGGAGTACACCTGGCTGATCACGAACGACTTCGACACCACCACGAAGAGCACGAACGCCACTTACGACCGGATCATCATCACCGGCGGTGCCGGCACCGACTATGCAGGCGAGGCTGGGGTATTCCTGTTCGACACAGCCTACGGGCTGAACCAGACGATGACGGAAGATGTCTCGGACCACTATCCAGTCTATGCGGTCTTCTGGACGGGACGCGACAGGAATTGAAGAGATACTCTTTTTTTGTGAGATCCGGGCCTGCAAGATCTTTTCGTGAGGCGCCCGCCGCCTCTGTGGTGAGGCAGTGATGGCCGTGGGGTGCCGGTTTACAGGATCTAGTTAAAGCGGAAAATTGGGATCAGGCATGAGGCAGAAGAGGAAGGCTAATATACCATTATTCTAATCTATAGGGAGCAGTCAGGTTTTGAAAGAGAAGTACTTTAAATCAAAAACATTATCTAATGCGTTGAGAATACTGTTTCATATCCCCAAAGGTGCAGGATGGACATTGCTAAAATACCTCCAGACGTTTTTGTCAAATCTGTCATGTATGCTGCACATCGGAAGTACGGAAGGGGAAGGGTAAAGATCAAACGCGTAAAATCTATGAAAATGGTGATTAAGGCCGCAGAAAAGTGCGGTTACAATCACATTTCTCATGGTTTCTACATGTTTGGAGCTTACTCATTCAGGATCCACGCGATTTTTGATGAGATCTTTGATGGCCCTTCTTTACATGGAATGAGAAAAGATCGTAGTATCAACATGGAATTAGTGTCTCTATTGGATACATTCCTTGATGACATGCGGTATCTCCTTACAGGGCGGTTTAGTAAATTCATAGATTGGGCTCATATACCAGAAGTTCCACAAAAATACTTAGATTTCTATCACTATGGCGATCTGCTTAGAGTAAACATTGAGGATCTACCAAGTGTGAAAAAGAAGGATGTTGCTTCATATTATGGTATAATATCCGATAACATTTCAAATTTGGACGCATGTTTAAATCACGTTCCAAAAGAAAGATTATCACTATATTTCAAATTTACAGATCTCCTCGAAGGCGTCTTGATCGTCTGCAAACACCGGGATTTTAATTATTATGCATATAAGGCAGTAATGAAAGACCTTGCTAAATTGTATGAATATGACGTCGCTTCACTTTTGTATCCATATTTGGAGACCATGAAAGGCGGGGATACAGAATTTGAGGAAAGAGAATACAATAAGCGGATAGAGGAAAGGATGAACACCGTTCCTGGCAAGTTAGCTCGCTTAAAAGCTCGGATTGCAAAAGAAGGCTTTAAACCGACAATAGAGGAACTTGATGCTGAAATATCTTCTGATTTGAGGAATCTAGATGGAGCCGGAAAAAAGCAAATCCTTTCCATACTTGGGCACAGCTGATTAAACAAGATTCCGAATGTACTCAATAGTTAAAGCAGTTGTGCATGAAAGACATGCGTTTACTTCGTTTTTGATTTCATCTCGGTTCTCATAGATATCCGTCCTATCTGTCGTAACAAAATGTGGTTCTACTAAACTTGTTGTTTCATTCTCCCAGATGTGTGCATTTGCTAAGTAAATTGCATCATGGTTTTTCTTCTCAGGTTTTTTATTGTATTTTAGAAGCACCGCGTGGATTTTACTAAACATCTCAGGATATTTGCTGTGGTTAGGATATGCCACATCATCTATTATGTCATAGAATTCTTCGGCTCGATTGATAATTCTCCGAATAACCCGTGTAACCGAGGCAGTCCTCTTATCAGTTAAACCATCTATTTCTTTCTTCAAGATATTCTTGGTAGAATAATACTTATTTTTACCAACGGGATGCTTTTTTCTAAATGCTGAACATTCAGCATGGAACTCTTCATCGTCAATCCATGCATATCCGAATACAACGCCGGTATCAACAAATATATCCAATTTAACCCCTCAGTTAAGAGATTTGCGGGTTAGAAAAAACCCGCTATGAGTATCTCCTTGAGAACTATTGCCCCTAAGGCAATGACTATAACTGCCTTCACGGCATCAACAACGAAATCAAACATTCTTTCCACTCAGAAAGCATTAATTCATATTCTAAAAACCTTAGCAATCGCTAAATAGAAAGAATGACAAGATTAGTTTGGCAAAACTTCTGTCACTCTTTATTTAGCTAGGGTGTTTATACACCCAATCCGCTAAATCTTAAAGGACGATTCTTTAAAGCAACACCTCTTACGCGTAAGAATTTCTCGTCATCATATAAATAGCCATGGCTATCAAAAACCCTCTAAAACTGATAGTATCATGATTAATCGTTAAAGAAAGCGCCCCTCCAATTCAGAGTCTAGTTGAACAAAGGTTAAACACCGATCCTCAACACCCACCAGTACCGCATATTCAGCCATATCTTATACCGCTCTCCGTCCTCAATCAGGCACAACATCATGTAGTGCTTCGCCTGCCCCGGGTCAAGATCCCCGGCCTTGATGCTGCCGCTCCTCCACGACCTGGTCGCTCCCCGGGTCGAGGTAGCAGTACCAACACTCGATCCCCCGGATCGGGATCGTATCCTCACTCTACAGGGTGACGGCCGTCACGTCCACATACCGGCCGTCCTCCCCGATGTATCCGCCTGGCCGCACAGTTTGTGCATCCAAGAACCCAAGTATTCAAGTTTCTTCTGTTTGGGAGCAAAAAGGGTATTTATGGCGGAAA
>Ga0116195_1001357_pt1 | contig 15072 bp, 17 predicted proteins | sample AD_SCU002_MetaG_FD_89881 | JGI IMG/M metagenome (GOLD analysis project Ga0116195, IMG submission 89881) | Active sludge microbial communities of municipal wastewater-treating anaerobic digesters from China - AD_SCU002_MetaG | ecosystem: Engineered > Bioreactor > Anaerobic > Digestate | place...
ATCGACGTGGTCTCCTACCCGGCAGGGGCTGATATCTTCCTGGACGAGAAATACCAGGGCAGAACACCTTCGGCCGGGGTCTACACGATATCAAACGTCCATCCTGGCACCCATACCCTGAGGGCGTCCCTCTCCGGATACCAGGACTACACCACGTCGGTCGTGGTCAGTGCTGCAACCACAAGTCACGTCACCGCGACGCTCCAGCCCGGTCAATCGACCACAACGGGCTCGATCTCGGTCACCTCCTCGCCCGGCGGTGCCCAGGTCTACATCGATAACGTCTACCGGGGCGTCACCCCCCTGACCCTCGACGGCATTCCAACCGGAACCCATCAGGTCAGACTGGCACTCGCAGGTTACAACGACTACTCGACAACGGTGGAGTTAGGTGCCGGGAGTACCTCTTCAGTATCGGCCTCGCTCTCGCCCATCCAGACGCCAGGTACCGGGACGGCGCCGTTTGCTGCGATGGGCGCGCTCGCCCTCATCGTGTTCCTGGTCGCCCTGCGCCGGCGTGACTGAACCTCCTCACAAAACACTCAATTTTTCACGTTGATATTCGCGCAACGATCAAAATAGCCCGCGGTGAACGCCTTTTACGGAAAACACCCCCTCGCGGGGGGTGGGCAGTGCGTGGTGATTGGCAGGGGAAACCGTGACCGGGACGCAAGATCAGATCTCTCTTTGGGTCTAACCGGGAACCGGCGAAGTGCACTCTCCTCTCTCCGGCATAGTTTCCTCTCAAAAACCCGGTCACACCGAGATACAGATGAAAGGTCGGTCTGGGGCGATGAAGATCCTCCGGGGTCCGTCCCGCGATAGGTCGTAAAACCTGGTCACGGCTCGAAGGTGCCGGTTTGATACTCTTTTGATTACTACAAGTAATAATAAATACCTATAAGTATTCCAGAATGAATATACGTTCATGGAAAAGTCCCTGGATCTCATCAATGCCCGGATACGCGAAGGCAGTGCACGTGTTGTCACCGCCGAAGAGATGCCGGCAATAGTCGACGAACTGGGAGAGGAAGGGGCACTGGAGGAGGTCGATGTCGTAACGACCGGGACGTTCGGAGCGATGTGCTCTTCCGGTGCTTTCTTCAACTTCGGGCACGCCGACCCCCCCATCAGGATGGAGCGCGTCTGGCTAAACGACGTGGAGGCATACGCCGGAATAGCGGCGGTCGACGCCTACCTTGGTGCAACCCAGCAGTCCGAGACCCATGACCGCCCCTACGGCGGTGCACATGTTCTGGAGGAGTTTGTCTCCGGCAGCACCGTAGAACTTCGGGCAACCTCACACGGTACCGACTGTTACCCTCGCAGGAGCATAACCACGGAGCTTCTGCTTGAGGACATGAACCAGGCGATCATGGTGAACCCGCGAAACGCCTACCAGCGCTACAACGCGGCGACGAACGCAACGGACAGGACGCTCCACACCTACATGGGCACCCTCCTTCCCCACTGTGGTAACGTCTCCTACTCCGGTGCAGGAACCCTCTCGCCCCTCGTCAACGACCCGGGTTTCAGGGTCATCGGGAGCGGCGTTCCGATCTTCCTCGGCGGTGCCAGGGGGATGATCATCGGGGAGGGCACCCAGCACTCAGCGGGCACCGGGTTTGGAACCCTGATGGTTACCGGGGACTTAAAAGAGATGCGCCAGGAGTTCCTGCGTGCCGCGGTCATGAGCGGCTACGGGGTGACGCTTTATATCGGTGTCGGCGTGCCCATACCGGTTCTCGATACGGAGGTTGTCCGGAGCACCGCCGTCCGTGATGAGGATATCCTGACAGATATCATCGATTACGGCACACCCCGGCGTGATCGGCCGTCGCTTGCAAGGGTTAGTTATGCAGACCTGAAGAGCGGATCGGTCGAGATCGGCGGTGAGACCGTCAGAACCTCACCTCTATCCAGTTACCGGCGTGCGCGGGCGGTAGCGCGTGAACTCAAGACCTGGATCGAGACCGGGAAGATGGAACTTGCGCTCCCCACCCGCAGGATCGACCCGAAAAGGCGGTCAAAACCCATGCGCCAGACGGCCGTGACCCCCCGTGTCCGCGAGATCATGGACCGGCGGGTGATCAGCATCACGGAGGACGAGGATATCCGGGTTGCAGCAAAAAAACTCCTGAAAGGCGAGACAAACCACCTCCCTGTCGTGGACGCCAGTGGCCTGCTGGTCGGGATAGTCACCACATACGACGTCTCGAAGGCTGTGGTTAGTGACGGCCGGTTCCGGCAGGTGAAGGATATCATGACGCGGAACGTGATCAGGACGATGCCCGACGAACCTGTGGACATAGCCGCGCAGAAACTTGAGCAGAACAACATCAGCGCGCTGCCAGTGGTGGATGCCTCAAACAGGGTCGTTGGCATCCTCTCTGCTATCGATCTCGGTAAACTGCTCTCGGGGAGGCGGTGGAGATGAAACTCCTGCTGTCGTTCTCCCGGAAGGGTCAGCACGACCCCGGCAGGGAACCGGTAATCGCCCGTGTGGTAAAAGAGACCGGCGTCCTCATCAACGTCGAGAAGGCTAACATTGACTCGATGGCCGGCGAGGTGCTGGTGGACGTCCCTGACGGCGATGCTGACCTGATCCGGCGGCGTTTTGAGGAGATGGGTGTGTCCGTCCGGGGGGTGGTTGATGCCATCGTCCGGGACGAGGAGGAGTGTGTCGACTGCGGGGCGTGCATGAGCGTCTGCCCGCAAGAGGTTTTTTACTTCGATCCGGAGTGGCGGCTATGCGTGAACGCTGAACGATGCGTCCTCTGCGGCAGATGCGTCCCGGCATGCCCGCACGGCGCTCTCTCACAGCAGGAATGATCCGGGAGCATTTCGAGTTCCGCCAGACGATCGCGACGATCCTCGCCGACGAACCGGGGCATATCGAGGCGGCGAAGTCCGGGATGCTGGCCGCCCGCCGGGAGGTCGAGGATCAGATCGCCCGCGACCCCTTTTTCGCGGCGACGCTCGAACCGTATTCCCCCCAGGGCGTCGCAAAGACCCCGGCGAGCATGGCCAGTGCCGCCGCAGAGGCGGGTGTCGGGCCGATGGCTGCGGTGGCGGGCGCCATAGCCATGGCCGGGGTGGGGGCGATGGTCGTGGTGGGGGCGTCGTTTGGTCTCATCGATAACGGCGGGGATATCGCCCTGGTGAGCGACCGCCCCGTCACGATCGGGATCTACGCGGCCGGATCGCCTTTGAGCGGGCGGATCGCGTTCCGCGTCCCGCCGCAGGACGAGATCCTGGGGGTCTGCACCTCATCGGCGACGGTGGGGCCGTCCCTCAGTTTCGGTATCGCCGATGCTGTGACTGTTTTTTCCCCTGACGTCGCCGTCGCAGACGCATGGGCAACGGCGATCTGCAACCAGATCACGGCGGAAGATACATCGGTCCTGGACAGACTGGATGGATCCGGTGTTACCGCGGTTCTTGCCATAATCGGGGATACGGTGATCCGCTGGGGCGACCTGCCGCCGATCGTGCGGGCGAGGGTGGACGAACGGCTGATCACCGCTGGCAGGCAGCCGTTCTGACGTCCACGAAGTTCATAGAGACTCATCGATGTAGACGCCGATCCTCTCGTAGGCCTCCGGGCCGGTGAACCGTGCGAGTGTGGTCTCTCCGTCGGTCATGAGGATCACCGGTTCCCCGTTCTCCACCAGGAAGACCACCTCGTAGATGTCAACCTCTTCGATGACGATTCCGCGGGCAAGGTCTGAGGCGGCATGGAGCTGGAGTCTCTCTCTCGCCAGGTCTTCCGGGGTCTCCCGGAAGAAGTAGTAGAAGACCTGATAGGCGTTCAGGAGATCTGAAGAGATGAGCGCTTTAAGCGTCTCTTCATCAAGAGTCTCCAGCATCTCCGCCAGGAGTTCGTCGTCATCATCGCTTGCCTCAAACAGGGTATCGGCGAGTTCTGCAAGTTCTATGTAATCGACCATACCTCACTCCTCCCTGCATACGACCGGCGGGTGTATGAATAACTATATCGGTCTCGCCGGAAAAAAGAGTAGGTGTGCGTGAGGAGGATCTGGATTGGGCCGTATATCACGGGATTCCACAAACCGGCACCATCACGGTCGAAGATCTGATATCTGTCACCGGTTTTGAACCCGATGTGGTCATGGCATCGCTCGAACGTCTTGAGCACTATCTCCTGATACAGCGGTCGGGTGGGAGGATACGTCTTCTCTCCATCCAGGAATCGCTGATCGCGTGTCGGTCCCGCCACAGCAGGGTTGACCTCCCGTTCGTCATAGAGAACGGCGTAATCCGGGCTAAGAAGGAGTGAGCGGGATGCCCGAGGTAGCAGTCCTCCGGATAGGTCACCGCCCGGAACGCGACCAGCGGGTGACGACCCATGTCGGGCTTACAGCGCGTGCGCTTGGAGCCCGTGGCATGTATCTCGCGGCGGAAGACCGGGGGGTGGTTACGAGCATCCGGGACGTGGTATCCCGCTGGGGAGGCGACTTCTTCGTTGAGGACGGTGTGAAGTGGAGGCAGTGTATCCGGGACTGGAAGGCCTCTGGCGGCAGTGTTGTCCACCTGACGATGTACGGCCTTCCGATGACCGATCTTGTTGAAGAGATCCGCGTCCTTGACCGTGTGCTTGTCGTGGTTGGGGCGGAGAAGGTCCCGGGCGAGATCTACGGGCTTGCTGACTACAACGTATCGGTGACCACACAGCCTCACTCGGAGATCTCGAGTCTTGCTCTATTCCTTGACCGCCTCTTTGAGGGTAAGGAACTCAACCGGGAATACCCGGACGCGCAGATCCGGATTGAACCGGCGAAAGCGGGTAAGAAGACGGTGGAACGGTGAAGCCGCGGGTGCTTGTTGCGGGGTTTGCGACGCGGCATGTGGCGCAGTCGGCATACCGGGCGGGGTATACTGTCTACGCCGTAGATCATTACTGTGATCAGGACCTCTCCTGGTACACGAGAGATTCACTGGCTTTCGATGAACTCGCCGACCTCCCTGACAGGATCGTTGAACTTGCATCCCGACACCCGGTTGACGCGCTGGTTGTCACCTCGGGTGCCGAGACCGTGGGGACGACGATCCCCCTCTACGGAACCCCTCCCGCAAAGGTGGAGCGACTGCTGGACAAACTTGAGATCCAGCGATTCTTTGAGGGGCTGGACGTTCCGGTCCCGCCGCTTGCCGATGGGCGGTTCCCGGCGATGGTCAAGCCGCGTCGTGGAGCAGGGGGCTGGAGGAACGCGGTTGTGAGGACAGAGGAGGAACTCCACCGCTGGGAGGAGGCCTGGCCAGACGTCCCCTACGTCGTCCAGACGCTCGTTGACGGTCTCCCCTCAAGCGTCTCCTGCATCACGGACGGCCGGCGTGCGCGGGCCATCGCAGTCAACCGCCAGATCCTGCGGGGTGAGGGAGAGAGTGCTCACGGGTTTGCAGGCTCGCTCACCCCGTTTTTCCACCCTCTTGCGGGGGAGATGATCGCTGTGGCGGAGAAGATTGCCGCTGCAAGCGGTTCTGTCGGTTCGGTCGGGATCGATTTTGTGGCAGGCGAGAGGCCGTGGGCGATCGAGATCAATCCCCGGTTCCAGGCAACCCTGGATACCGTTGAGATGGCGATAGGAGAGAGCGTCTTTGAGATGCACATGAACGCCTGCTGTGGGGTTATAGCGGCAATGCGGCCTCCTGCACGGCAGGTTGCGGTCAGGCAGATCCTTTTTGCAAAACGAGATATGCGGCTTGATGCCGATCTCTCTGACCTTGCACCCCGCATCGCTGACATCCCCTGGCCGGGAGCCGAGTTTGAGGAGGGTCAGGCAGTACTGAGCGTCTACGGCCGCGGTAGATCGGAGGACGAGGCGTATGTCGACCTTGATAGGACACTCGCGCTCGTCAGGAGACGTCTGGGGGAGCAAAAGGGATAGTGTTAAGGTATGGAGGAGAGACTATGCAGGGTATCAAGACTTTTGTGTACACATACTTACGGTTAAACCGGGAGAGATTTTGAGTATGGTGTCTGTAGCCGAACTGCTGGATGATCCGGCGATCAACGCTTACCTACGGCGTATGATCGGAGATGATGGAATCGAGGTTCTCAGGAGGTTTCCAGGGGATGAGGAACACAGTGATGAGGAACTTGCAGAGATCACCGGGATCAACCTCAACACCGTCCGCCACACCCTCTACACTCTCTACGAGAAACGTCTTGCCGAGTATCGGCGGCTGAAGAACGTCGAGACCGGCTGGCTCACCTATCTCTGGCATCTCCGACTGGACCGCATTTATGACGTGATCGAGGAAGATCTCCGTGATGCGGTCGAGAAACTTGGCGCCCGACTCGCCTATGAGGAGACGAACGACTTTTACATGTGCAGGGACTGCAGCGTCATCTACACCTTTGCAGACGCGGCAGACTGGAGTTTTACATGCCCGAACTGTGACGCCACGCTTGAACACTTCGACAACGAACTTCTTGTAGCCGCCCTCAGAAAGAGGGTCGAGAAGATCAGGGAGAGCCTCGGGAGTGCGTGAAGAGGACTGTATCGCCCTCCTCCGGCAGGCGGGATCTTCTCCAGGAGTCATCGCGCATTGTCGGGCGGTGCGCGACCTTGCGCTCACCTACGCATCCGATCCCCTGATAGACCGTGACCTGGTCGAGGCCGGTGCTCTCCTTCATGATATCGGCCGCGGGGTGACGCACGATATCCACCATGCCGAAGTGGGTGCCGAGATCTGCCGGTCTTTTGGCCTGGATGAGGCGGTCGTCGCTATCGTCGAGCGGCATATCGGTGCCGGGCTGACGGCCGACGAATGTTCGTTGTTGAATCTTCTTCCTCGCGATTGCATTCCCCGGACGGCGGAGGAGAAGATCGTTGCCCACGCGGACAACCTGGTGAAGGGAACCCGTGTTATAACGCTCGATGAGCGGTTGTTGCACGCGATCGACCTTCCGGTGGGGCAGAGACGGCGAATATACAGGCTTGGACTTGAGGTGGAACTCTTCAGATAACCAGTTTTTTCACCTGCGGGAGCGCACGCAGGCGTTCGTAGACTGATGCCGGGATCCGGGGTTCATCCACGATCATAACGAGTCTTGGCTCTTCTGTGAGGTAGGGGTCGGTGACATAGATCTGCCGGATAGGCAGGTCATGATCGACCAGGACGCCGACCGCTGCGCCGACGATCCCTTTCTGGTGTGCGTCTTTTGGATAGAGCGTGATGACAGAGAGGCCGAGCCCCTCGGCAACCCCGGAGAGGTCGGGCACGGCCCGCATACGTGTAAAGATCTCCCGCAGTTCTGGTTTCTCAAGGATGCGGCGGGCGGTGGCGTCGACAACCCTGCGGTCGGTCTCTATAGCCCTCCCTATGTGTGTGGCCGGGATCTCGATGCCATTGCAGACGATGCGGCCTTCTTCGTTTATGCCAAACCCGTTCTCAATCAGGAAACGAACCACCCTGCTCTGTGACGGCGAGTCGGCAAACTCCTGTGAGATGTCAGCCCACATGGGATGATCTTGTAACCGGCTGCATATATATGCACCGATGACGATCATGGTGCGTTATGGTACATATCCGTTCGGGAGCGGTCTATGCAGGTTGCCGGGAAAAAGAGGGTTTTTCAGATATTTTCCAGCCTTTTGTCTACCATATCCCAGTTCACAACGTTCCAGAACGCATCGATGAACTGTCCCCGGTTGTTCTGGTAGTCGAGATAGTAGGCGTGTTCCCAGACATCGAGCACCATCAGGATCCTGAACGAGGGGTAGACGTTGGTGTTGTGTTTCTCGATCTGCATTATGATGGGCCGATCGGTTATGGGGCAGCAGGCGAGGGCAGCCCAGCCCGACCCCTCGACGCTTGCGGCCGCTTTTGTAAACTCGGCCTTGAACCGGTTGAAGGAACCCCATTCTCTCTCTATAAGGTCGGCAAGGGCGCCGCCGGGTGTCCCGCCGCCTCCCCTCCCGGCCGGCGCCATCGTGGGCCAGAAGAGGGTGTGCAGGACATGACCGCCGATGTTGAACGAGAGTTCCTTCAGCAGCGCTTTCATGTCGAGTTCGGCGCCTTCCTGCCTCGCCTTCTCAAGTCTCTCAAGGTTGGCGTTCGCCCCCGTCACGTAGCCCTGGTGGTGTTTGTCGTGGTGGATGGTGATCTGCTCTTTTGATATTTGTGGCTCGAGTGCGTCTGCCGCATAGGGCAGCGGCGGAAGTTCGTATTTCCGTTGGGTTGTCATCATCTCTACAGCCATGGTTATCGATCGTTAGATGGGAGGCGATCTATTTTATGGTGTCGGTGCTCTCGCTGCCCGGCGCTGTTTGCCCTCCCACTTGGATGATCCGGCCCGGGCACATAGCGCTGACTTAAACTGGAGGTAATCTCGTGAATTTGGCGGGAGCCCCGGATGGCGTCTCTTCGGATAGGAGGTGGTGTGGATTGGATTGAGTGTCCAAACATCTCCGCATAGCTCTACCAGGGTGAGTCCGTAGTTCTGGGGGTGTCATCATCACGCATCGCCTCTTATACTGGATATCGTCATCAGGCCAGTTCCGACAAAGCCTATATAGCAGCGGGATTGAGTCTTGAGACAGTGAACCTTCCCGGGAGACCCGCCGCCGGCGATGCCTATATAACGCTTCTCGGACGCTCGACATGGGCGCTTGTAAACGCGTATCACGCTGTGGTGCGGGAGAGAGGCCTGCGTCCTGAACAGGTCGTTATCGTCACCGAAGAGCCGTATGCAGAGGCGGCGTCCATCGCGGCGGTAGCGGTCGGTATAGTCTCGGAGGGGTATGGTTTCTCTCCGGCCGTCCGGGTGGAGATCCTGCCTGAAGCAGATTTCGTCCGGTCGGGGCAGACGATCCGCTCTCTCGCAGTCGACTTCATAGAGCAGGGGTATGACGCCGCGATCGACATAACCTCCGGCAGGAAGGTCACGGTCGCCGGGGCGCTCATCGCGCTCTCTGTTGCGGGGGTTGATATCCGGCACATCTACTACCTGGCCATGAAGACCACCGATGATATCGCAAAGCCCTACATGATGATCCCGCATCAGGTTCAGAGGATCCACGACCTCGTCGAGGACGCAGGGGCGGGTTCAGCATGAACGACCTCATAATAAGGGAGGACGAACTCCAGGTTCTCATCAACTTTATCGACGAGGTTCATCTCTCATACCCGCTCTACGAGGGGGAGATCCTGGTTGCGCGCCCGGAAGGAACCGGGTTTTCGCTTCAGGTGCCTGCGACGCGCGAGACTTTCCGCGACTGGCTTGCTGCATATGAACCGATTGCAGCCGAACTTCCATCGTATGCCGACCTCCAGGAGTGCATGTTTGCAGCCGGCATCGCCCGCTACACCAACCAGGCCGCCTTCGATGCTATGCTTGTATCCTACAGGAGCCTCAAGAAAGCCGTCTATTTCGGCCTGGATACAAACCTCTTCTACCACGGGTTTGCATCGAACAACCCCGGGATCGACCCTGCCTCATACCTGATCGTTGAGACAGTCCGCGACGAGATCTCATATGCCGTCAACCGGAAGTACCGGTCAGAGATGATCGAGGAGATGATAGCACTGGCGCCGGAGTGGCGGAACCATCTCGCAGAACTTGAGAACAAACGGATGAAACGCTCCCGGAAAGCGGCCTATCTGGCGCTGAAAGAGTATCGCTCCGTCCGCGACCGGGCAACGGAGATCCCGGCGTCGGGGCCGCACACTCACCTTGCAGAGGAGAACGACCGTAACATCGTCCGGGCGCTCCGGAAGTTCGAGGAGGAACGCTACGCTCTTCCGGTTCTCCTGACCGCCGACATCTACATGGTCGACCTCTGCATGACAGAGGGGCTTGAATATTTCTACTTTGACCGCCCATACAGACTTGAGGCAACAACCTGCACGGCACCGGCGTTCCGGCGACTGCTCTTCAACATCGCTGCCGTCTTCGGGTTTGTAGACTGCAACGGGTTCACAATCTTCGGCGAGTATGGCGGAAAGGGTAACGATATCGACGAACTGAAGATCAGGTTCCGGGACGATGAGGTATACCATGCATGCAGGCGGGAACTTGATATATGCAGGAGACTTGCAGAACTCGGCATTACGCGGTAGAGGCTGTTCTCTGCGACATGGACAACACCCTCTTTGACCTTGTTCGGGCAAAGCGTGAGGCGTGCCGCTCTGTGATCGACTACCTGGGGGAAGGCGACCCCGAGACCCTCTTTTCGCAGTTCCTTAGGGGGGTTCACGGGTTTGAGGACCATGAGAACATAAGTGATTACCTCCACGATCTCGGGGTCTACGATGGGGAGGCGTTCGAGGTCTGCTGCCGCATCTACGAGGATGTCAAACTCGATCTGGTCGAGGCATACCCGGGCGTCGAGGAGACGCTCCAGAGCCTGCGGGACGGCGGGATTGGGCTTGCTGTTGTGACCGATGCGGAGTCTTTCCAGGCACGGCGACGGCTTGAGAAGACCGGGCTAATAGATTACTTCGAGACGGTCGTGACACCGGATCTCTCCGGCAGACGGAAACCCGAACCTGACTCTCTCATCTACGCCCTCCGCCGACTTGGTGTGGCGCCGAGAGGGGCGATGATGGTTGGCGACAGCGCCGTCCGCGACATCGCGCCCGGACGGCGACTCGGGATGGTGACCGCGTTTGCCGCTTACGGTGACTGGCGAGAGAGCCGCGTGGCGGATGTCGGGGCGGATATAATACTCTCGGAGTTTGCACAACTCAGAAGATTCCTCAGCATACCCGGGAAAGGGTAGACCCCCTCAGTAGAGCGGGGTGGGCGACTGTGCCCCATCCACCGGGAGGCGCGCCCCTTGCACCAGGATCTGCTGGTCGGTTTCAGCCACCTTCCCGAGGATGATCCTCTTTCCCGCCGGTGTCATCGCAAATACCGGGATGGATGTGCCTGCCTGGAGGAGCGCGTTTTTTGCCGCCACATCACGTATATGCCGCGATGCGCAGGCGGTGATCAGGTCGGCGGCCCCGGCCAGCGCGACTGCGTCCTCTCGTGATATCCCGGTGGTGTGGACGGCTACTATAAAAGCCTCCGGAAACCCTTCCCGGATGGTCGCCGCCTCTGTGGCATCGGCGGTGGTCACTGCGACCCGGCGGTGGCCGAGGTCTCTTGCCAGCGCGACACCGGCGGCCTGGTCTATCGTGGCGGTCGCCGTGTCCAGGACCACCCCTCCGTTCTCCTGTATCCGCGCGATCACTTCAGGGATCGGGGATGTCTTCACGAGTCCGGACATCCGGCCGCCGATCCCCTGGATGAGGGCCGGGTTCGTCGCAACGATCGTCCCTGCCCCGTCAGAGACTATCACTGCGGCGTCCAGGTCTCCCCTGCGCACGGCGCTGCTGAGGAGTTCCGAGGCTCCGAAGATGACAAAGTCCGGCCCGGCGAGAACCTGCCGTTCGGGGGTACACATGCCAAATGTTCTGATCCGCGCTTCGATGTTGCGTTTTATCGCCTCCGGTGTCATATCCTCGACAGGGCAGGCAAACCGCCGCGCCAGAGGGCAGTCATGGATGACGGGTCTTCCGACCTCGACGACCTGGCCGTTCCGGATCACAACCCGGCATCTTCCGATGGCCTCTATGATATGTTCGTCGTGCTTGCTCATACGGAGATCTGGGTCAGGGGAGAGAATAATGGTGCGCTGCGGGGGTCAAACTACTTATCGGGTGACCCCACCATCTTGATGGAGGTAACTCATGCTACGTCAGCGGCAGGGGTGGTGATTGGACGTGGGCAGGATCTGTAGCCAGTTCATCGTGATAGAGTGCAGTCGGCAGTGCGGCTTCTCCCGGATCTACAACGAGCCGACAGAAGAGGTGTTTCGCGAGATAACCGCGATGACGACCTGTCCTGATTGCGGTGCGCCCGTCCGGCGGAGATCCTTCTGAGGGGGACGCCATGCCCGGGACGCGCTACTGGGAGATCGATCTAGCTCGAGGTGTTGCCGTGGTGACGATGATCATCTTCCATTCGGCCTTCGACCTCAACTTCTTCGGCGTTCTGCCGCTTGAGGTCTCCGGGGGGTTTCTCTGGCTGCTCGCCCGTCTGACCGCATCGACTTTCATCTTCCTGGTAGGTCTCTCCTTTACGATCAGTTATGCCCGCGCCAGGCGGCATCTCGCCGGGCGTGATCTCGCGCTTAAATACATCCGGCGCGGTCTGCTCATCTTCGGTTGCGGTCTGGTAATAACCGGTGTAACCTGGCTGCTCCTGCCCTCGGTCTGCATCGTCTTTGGGATCCTTCACTTCATAGGGGTCTCGATCCTGCTTGCACCTCTCTTTGTCCGGATGGACGCAAGGAGACTCGTCGTTGCGAGTGTGGCATGTTTCATCGCAGGTTACGCCGTAACTCTCGTCAACGGCCCCTGGCCTCTCCTCTGGCTCGGCATCCATCCGGCATCCTTTGCGAGTCTGGATTACGTCCCGCTGTTTCCATGGTTCGGTATCGTCCTTGCCGGGATGGCCTGCGGGCATACATTCTACACGGATGGGAGGCGCGGGTTTCGGGTCAACGACCCGGGGCCGGCGGTATCACGACCGTTCGAGTTCCTGGGTCGGCACTCGCTCCTTATTTACTTCCTCCACCAGCCCCTGATCCTGGTTCTGATCGCGGTTCTCGCACCGGGGGCGGTGGAGTTCTTCGGGTGAGGGAGGGGACGTGGAGGATGCATGATGCGATGGGGGGAGGGCCGGGTAGTTTTTCGCAGAGAACCCGGGAGACTCTCCTCCTCCGCTGCACCATAATGAGGGAGAACCGCAGAAAAGGGAAGTTCCGCCTGTTTTCAGGCGTCTTAAGGATGGCGTCTCTCGTATCTTTGACCACCCGCGCCTAATCCCGCCTCTTTTGAGGGGCGGGCAGTCTGCGGCGATAAACCTGGAAGACCGTGCCAGGTAGGGAGCAGGATAACCCGGTGAGATGGGATCCTGGCGCCGTATCTATGGAAAATCGCAGAACAGGGGTGGGGAAGGAATTTTCACCTGCCCTGTCCGGGCATGGTTCCGGGTTACTGGTTTTCTCATAGCGTCGACCACCCAGGCCTTTCAACTCTTTCAGCGCCTCCCTCCATCCCTGAAAACCCCGTCCCCTGGGAGCGGGAAACGCTGTGCCTCCCTCAGGCAGGCCTATCCGGGCTGATCTCATTCAAGAAGAGCGGCACGTCCAAAAACGCCCCGACATCAAAGACCCCCCGCTCCGTGACCCGGAGTTCGGGGATGACGGTCAGCGCCAGGAACGATAGATACATGAAAGGGTTCTCGATCGCGCCAAGTTCTCCCGCATGCGCCTCGACTGCCGCCAACCGCCGGAGAACCTCATCGTAGGGGCGGGCGGACATCAGTCCGGCGCACTCCAGGGGTAGCGTTGTCACCTCGTTTCCGGAGACAGCCACAAGCCCCCCGCCGAGCCTGACCACTTCGGCGATGGCACGGATGATATCTCTGTCATCGACGCCGACGGCGACGATGTTGTGGGAGTCGTGGGAGACCGACCCGGCGATCGCTCCCTCCTGTAACCCGAGGCCATGGACAAGCCCCACACCAGACCCGCGCCCGCGGTAACGGTCGGTGACGACCGCCTTCAGGATATCGCGCCCGGTATCCGGGATCGCGGCGGCATCGACCGGACAGCGGAGGTCGCGTGTTGTGATATGCCCGGGCACGACCCCGATCACACGCGCCTCCCCCGCCCCGGTTATCCGGATCTCATCTTGCACCGGAACGCGGGCGTGCATTGGAGCCACTGGAACCTCTGGCGGTCGATAACCCCGGTCGATCACCTCAACACCGCGCTTGAACGTCCGTAAAACGCAGAAGCGGTCGGGGTCGTCGATGACGCAGAAGTCACCGAGCCTACCTGGTGCAATGGCGCCCCGGTCATGGAGCCCGAACCGTTCAGCGGCGGAGAGGGTCGCCATCCGGAGCGCCAATTCGACCTCGAGACCGTAAGTGGTTGCTTTTCTGATACAGTCGTCTATATGTCCATCCCGGACAAGCGTCCCGGCATGCCGATCATCGGTTGCAAAACAGCACCGCGGCGCTGTGCACCTGTTAACGAGCGGCAGTAGGTCGCGGAGGTTCTGCTCTGTCGAGCCCTCCCTGATCATGACATACATCCCCCGGAGGAGTTTTTCAAGTGCCTCAGAAAGCGTCGTTGACTCGTGGTCACTCTGGACGCCGGCGTGGATGTAGGCGTTCAGGTCCTTCCCGGAGAGGGACGGCGCGTGGCCGTCGATAACCTCAAAGAGATCCATCTTTGCCCGGAGATCTTCATCCCCGGTCAGGACGCCGGGGACGTTCATAACCTCGGCAAGCCCTATGACCCTCTCCCGGCCCCGGAACCGGGCAAGGTCGGCGGCTGTAAGCCTGGCACCGCCCATATCGTGGGGTGTTGCCGGGACGCAGGAGGGGAGCATGATCAGGATGTCGAGCGGTGTTCGAGCCCCACCGGCAAGCATGTACTCGATACCCGCCGCCCCGCAGACGTTTGCTATCTCGTGGGGATCGGCGATCACCGTCGTTGTGCCGTGTGTAAGGACAACCCGCGCATACTCCGCCGGTGCAAGGAGCGAACTCTCTATGTGGACGTGGGCGTCGATCAGCCCGGGCACCACATAGGTGCCGGAGAGGTCGTGCTCTTTCTTCCCCTCATAGTCCCCGAGACCGATGATGTAGCCGTCTTTCACCGCAAAGTCTGCATTCTCAAACGTGCAGGAAAAGGGGTTGAAGACCTCGGCACCGGTAAAGACGGCATCCGCAGGCTCGAGTCCACGCGCCGCTGCCAGTCCCGGAAGGGTCAGACGGTTACCTCCAGGTCGCGGATGACAGACGCGCTCCGCTCATTACCGATGAATATGATCAGAAAGGCCCTGTATCTGCCGGGCTGGAGGTCTACCTCGGTCGAGTAGTTATTCTCCCCGGTATCGAGATCGATATACCGCGCTTCGGAGAAGACCTCTTTCTGCTCAAAGTGGTCTACCTCCATGATCTTCACCTGGAGCACGGCGTTCTCGACTGGATCACCGGTGTTCTCCACAGCAATCTGCAGGGCCTCGCCGTCGTAGGTC
>Ga0116195_1001365_pt1 | contig 15015 bp, 13 predicted proteins | sample AD_SCU002_MetaG_FD_89881 | JGI IMG/M metagenome (GOLD analysis project Ga0116195, IMG submission 89881) | Active sludge microbial communities of municipal wastewater-treating anaerobic digesters from China - AD_SCU002_MetaG | ecosystem: Engineered > Bioreactor > Anaerobic > Digestate | place...
TCATGATCCATCCCCTGCACAATGGAATGCTCAAGGGCATGTGAAAAGGGACCGTGCCCTATATCATGCAGTAATATCGCTAGGGCAGCACCCTCCGCCTCCTCAGGGGAAATATCATGCCCCTTGTTACGCAATACCTGGATGGCTTGCAGCATAAGGTGCATGGCACCCAGGGCATGATGAAAACGGGTGTGCAGGGCCCCGGGATAGACCAGATGGGTCAGCCCCAGTTGCTTGATCCGTCGCAGACGCTGAAAGTAACGGTGCTCAAGGATATCGTAGAACAAATCTCCCGGAAGGGTGATGAAACCATGCACGGGATCGTTCAGGATCTTGCGTTTGTTGAGGATGTTTGGGCTCACTTTGATATAACTTTGCAAAACATGGCCAAAGGCAGGAAATTCTCCCGCGAAGGCAATATTAACCAATATTACAACATTTAATAGGCAGGACCATGGCCGGAATTACCGGCATCCCTGAACTTATTCACCCTAACACACCTCGTATGACCAATGCACACATCCTTTGGGTAGATGATGAAATAGACCTCCTTAAACCCCATATCCTTTTTCTGGAGCAGAAAGGATATCAGGTGTCGACCTCCAGCAATGGAGATGATGCGCTGGAGCTCCTTGATCAGGAAACCTTTGATATCATCTTCCTGGATGAAAATATGCCCGGCCTCACGGGTATCGAAACGCTGGAGAGAATCAAAAACCTGCAGCTCAACCTCCCCGTTGTCATGATTACCAAAAGCGAGGAAGAGAGCATCATGGAGGATGCCATCGGATCCAATATCTCCGATTTCCTTATTAAACCGGTCAACCCTAACCAGATCCTGCTCTGTCTTAAGAAGAACCTCGAAAACCGTAAGCTTGTCAGGGAAAAGACAACAAGTGCTTATCAACAGGAATTCAGACAAATAGGAATGGAAATATCCTCCCGGCTTAACCATGCGGAATGGATGGAGATCTACCGGAAACTTGTTTATTGGGATCTGGAACTGGAGAAAAGCGGGGATGAAAGCATGAATGAGGTCTTGAAACTGCAGAAAGATGAAGCCAACAAGGTATTCAGCCGCTTCATCCAGGACCGTTATCTGAGTTGGTTACAAGGTACCCAGGAGCGACCGGTGCTTTCACATACACTACTTAAAGAGAAGGTGTTCCCACTGTTCAATGGAAAGCCGGTGTTTCTCTTTTTGGTGGATAACCTCCGTTTCGATCAATGGAAAACCTTGCAGCCTCTTATCGAACAGGATTTCCGCATCACTGTCGAAGAGATGTATTACGCCATCCTGCCCACGACCACGCAGTATGCCCGCAACGCCCTGTTTTCAGGGCTGCTGCCATCAGAAATTGAAAAGAAGTACCCGAAATGGTGGTTGAATGAAGGCGATGAAGGGACCAAAAACCAATATGAAGGGGAATTGCTGGGCGAGTATCTCACCAGACACGGACACAGGCTTCGCACGTCTTACAATAAGATATTGAACATCACTGCAGGTAAGAAACTGCTGGACAACTTTGCCAACCTGATGACCAACGATTTCAATGTCATCGTATACAATTTTGTAGATATGCTTTCCCATGCCAGGACCGAAATGGAGGTGATACGCGAGCTGGCGGAAGACGAACCGGCCTACCGCAGCATTACGGAATCCTGGTTTGAACACAGTCCGCTGCGCGATATGATGCGCTTCCTGGCTGAAAAAGATGTGGAGGTTATTCTGACCACCGACCATGGATCCATCCAGGTGAAAGATCCCGTAAAGGTGATCGGAGATAAAGCCACTAACACCAACCTGCGATACAAAACAGGTCGTTCACTGAGTTATGACAAGAATGAGGTCTTCGAGGTCTCCCGGCCTGAGCAGGCTTTTCTGCCTCGTACCAATGTCAGCAGTCAGTTTATCTTTTGCAGAGGAGATGACTTCTTCGCCTATCCCAATAACTTCAATTACTATGTGAAGTATTACCGCAATACTTTTCAGCACGGTGGCATTTCACTCGAGGAAATGCTGGTGCCCTTTGTCCGTTTGAGAAAGCGATAACCCAATACATTGACCTTATGACGCATCCGGCATCTTTTGGGATCTTGCCCCTTGAAAACCAAGCGTTTTGTTCCGGTGTACACGAGCTTGAAGCGCTGGCTGGACGCATCCTGGCAAGTAGTCAGGGACAGCATATTTTTGCATTGCAGGGTGCTATGGGTGCCGGCAAAACCACCTTTATCAAGGCACTATGTAAAAGTCTAGGGGTTACCGACAATGTTACCAGCCCTACTTTTTCACTGGTAAATGAATACCGGGATATTGTAGGGTCGCCTATATATCACTTTGATTTTTATAGGATTAAAAACATCCAGGAAGTGATGGATATGGGGTATGAGGACTATTTTTTCAGCGGTCATCGCTGTTTTCTGGAATGGCCCGAGCTGATACCGGAACTTTTGCCCACCAGTTTCGTATACATAAAAATAGTTGTACAGGAAGATGAAGTCCGGCAGATAACCTGGGGCATCATGGGCTGATGCTGCCGGGATTTTATTGGTTTAACCTGGAATCATCGCTTATGGACCAAGATACCAAGACCAATGCCATGCTGTCACAGGGTACACGTCTGATGACCCAGCCTGAGATGCTGGAGAAAGGGCGGCAAGCCAGCCAGCTTTTGATCGGTCTTCCCCGGGAGACCTCCTTCAGTGAGAAACGCATCACCCTGGTCCCCGACGCCGTCCGGTTACTTACCGACACAGGCCATGGCGTGATGATTGAGAACGGGGCAGGGAAGGAAGCCGGCTTTACCGATCACCATTATGCTGAGGCAGGAGCACAGATTGTATACAGCCGCGACGAGGTGTATAAAGCTGAGCTTGTGCTTAAAGTGGCGCCTCCGACTAATGCTGAGATCGCCTTGCTTCGGCCCCGACAGGTCATCATATCCTCGCTTAACATCTCCGTCCTTGAACGGGATTTCTTCGTTAAGGTGAGTGCCCGCAAAGCGACAGCCCTGGCCTTTGAATACATCCACGATAGCAGCGGCTCCATCCCCCTGGTGCGCGCCATGAGTGAAATAGCCGGCAATGCAGCCATCTATATCGCCACCCGCTACCTGATCGAAAGGGATAACCAGGTTGGCGTGATGCTGGGTGGCTTCTCAGGTATACCTCCCACCGAGGTGGTCATCCTTGGTGCTGGCACTGTGGGAGAATATGCCGCCCGTGCTGCCCTGGGCATGGGCGCTCAGGTGAAGATCTTCGACAATTCCCTCTATAAGTTGAGACGAATACAGACCAGTTTGCAGAACAGGGTGTTTACATCCATTATCGACCCCCGTGTCCTGCGCAAAGTCCTCGAAACAGCCGATGTCGTCATCGGTGCCGTGCATGCCACGGAAGGACGGACACCTTGCTTCATCTCCGAAGACATGGTCAGGGGTATGACAGAGGGTGCAGTTATCATTGACCTGAGCATCGACCATGGCGGATGTGTGGAAACATCAGCCATTACAACACATGAGCAGCCTGTGTTCAGAAAGCATGGCGTTGTCCATTATTGTGTGCCAAATATACCATCTATGGTCTCCCAGACTGCTTCCCAGGCACTTAGTAACTTCTTCTGTCCGCTGCTCCTCCAGATTGGCGATGCCGGGGGGATGGAAAACCTATTAAGACAGGATGATGATCTGCGTAAAGGGGTTTACCTCTTCAATGGTTCAGCTACCAACCGCTTCATCGCCGATTATTATGAGCTTCCCTTTCAGGATATTGGGTTGCTGATGGCTGCTTTTCGGTAAGACAGGCCAACAGGATATCAAATTAAAAGCCCGGACCTGCAGGATCCGGGCTTTTTCTATCATGGTGTGTGATACTTACTCTACCCTGGCGTTCGGATTCCTTGCTTTTTCCATTTGATAGGAGGTCATCATCTTGGATGTGGTAGGCTGAACGATGACGACATCATAGGTATAGCTGTTAGGATTACCGGTGAGGCCGGAGACAGTCACAGTGTATTTTACATCACCAGGACCGCTGGTATTGATGTTGTCAGGTTCCCAGACAATCGTGTTGTCACCGGCGCCTACTGTGGTCTTATCAATCACATCGACCGTAACATTGGCGCCGCTGGCATCTTTCATGCTCACACTAGCATTGGTGAAGTTGACATTGGGCTTACTGAATGACCAGCGGTCAAAAACCAGGGGTGCAGGGAAATATCCCTTGGCAGGATAGGCGATGAATTCCGGTGTCCCTGCCGGGGCACTGGGCAGCCAATCCCAAATCCACAGTGCATTGGTGTTGGGGGTGGATCCTTCACCGATGGCATTGGCCTGGGAATAAAGGATCCAGCGACGGTGACCTACCGGTTTGTTGTTCGCTCCGAAATCGTCAATGTAGGCAGAGACAGCATTGACAGAGTGGAAACCGATAGCAATGTTGGATTTCCCTGCTGCCTCTTCACCGTTGGCTGTAAAGCAGGTCCATGAGGCCGGAGGATAGTGGCTGATGGTATTGTTGGCCTTGAACATCAGAGCAGCCTCCTGGCACTTGGCACTGTATTCCTGCTTCATGACGATATTGTCATGCACCCCTACCAGCCTTCTGAAATAATTCACCCTGCGGGTGACCTTTTCATAGGTGATCTGGGTGATGGTCCCGGCATTGCAACCGGCAACACTGCCTGTCCAACCCACATCACTATGCTCGGTACCAAGGTAGTTGTCTTTGAAATCCTGAATAATCTTTTGCCTGTCAATCTCGGTATCTCCTACAACTGATGCCATGGTGGAGGCAAAGTCAAGGCCGGCATTGGCTACCACAAAAGCATGCCCTTTGGAAACGCCTTTGGCAACACCTTTTTCATCGATGGTGAGAACGGCTGTGTTGTTTGATTTCCATTCCACTTCGCTGGTAACATCCTCATTGGTGCCATCCAGGAAATAGGCGATAGCCGTAAATTGCTGTGTGGCACCTGGAAGAAGGAAAGCCGATGTCGGCGTGATCTCAAGATAGTCAAGGTCTTCCAGGATGAGAGATTCCTCTTTCTGGCAAGCATAGAAGGCGATCATGGTAAGCACCAGGGTTGCCAGGAGGGCCGCAATACGCATTTTCATAGGAGTTGGTTTTTGATTTTGCCTGCTTGGATCTCGTGAAAAATCCGTCTCAAATTTACAATAATTATGCATGCCTTCGCAAAACCTCTTTTCGGATCAGGCTTAATTCACGGCCGGTCTGCCCGGCAATGGAAGTGTTTTCTTCTGCCCTCCGGATAAGGTAGGGCATTACGGATTTGACAGGGCCGTAAGGCATATATTTGGCCACATTGTAGCCTTCATGGGCCAGATTGAAGCTGATATGGTCGCTCATGCCGTATAACTGGGCAAACCAGATGCGCTTGTCATCCCTGGCCAGCCCTTTCTGGTCGATCAACTCAGCCAGGAGGGCTGAACTGGCTTCATTATGGGTCCCGTTGAAAATGCTGATGTTTTCAATGTGATCCATCGTATACCGCAAGGCATCATCATAGTCACGGTCCGTGGCAGCCTTATCGGGCTGGATGGGATCAGGGTAGCCCCGCTCAGCAGCCCTTTTGCGCTCTTTTTCCATATACGCACCCCTGACGAACTTCACCCCATAATAATAGCCCCCTTCAACAGCGGCCTGGTGGGCACGCTTCAGGTAGGCGAGGCGGTCGTGTCGGTACATCTGCAAGGTATTGAAGACGATGGCCTGCTCAAGGTTATACTTCAACATCATACTTGTCACAACCTCATCAAGGTAATCCTGATACCAACTGTCCTCAGCATCAATCAGGATAGGCAGGTGCACCGCGGCAGCCGCCTTGCATAAGGTGTCAACGTAGTCTTCAAATTGTTGTTTGATATGTACTTCCTTCTCGCTCAATGTTTTGCCCTGGCTGATCTTTTCCAGCACGGCCGGGGGTGCAAACGCGGTGGGTTTAAACACAGCAAAGGGTACATTCTCATCAGTGGCAGCATGTTGAATGGAGCGCAGCACTTCTTCGAGCACCATGCGGGCATGGCGACCATCTTCAGAGCCCTCAACGCTATAGTCTAATATGGCCTTGACACCGTATTGCTCCAGCCTTCTTACATAAGGTTCACAGGCCTCAATGGTCTCCCCTCCCACAAAGTGTTTGTAAATAGTGGGCTTGACGGCCCAATTGATAGGCAAACGCAGCTGCAGCGCCAGATTTGTAATCACCTTGCCGGCCCTTACCAGGCCCGGATATGACATGACCTGGAACAAAAGCCGGGCACGCTGCAATTCACGATCGCTCTTCATGCCAAAAGCAATGGCCGTGTCTTCAAATAACGCAGTATGGGGCATAATACCTTTGTTGATAAGAACTTTCTATTCCCAGCCAGAAGCAAGGATGTCCACCAGGTGGATGGTTTTCAGCGGGAGGTTGTGCTTGTTGATGTACCCCTCCAGGTGCATCAGGCAGCTGATATCGGTGGATGTGATGTAGGACGCACCGGTATCCAGTGCATTCTGGATTTTCTGTTCTGCCATGGCTGTAGAGATACCTTCATGCTTGACGGAAAAAGTACCACCAAAACCACAACATACATCTGCATCTTTCATCTCCACAATTTCCAAGCCTTTTACGTTGGAAAGCAGAACCCTGGGCTCATCTTTGATCCCGTATTCCCGCAAGGCGGCACAGGAATCATGATAGGTAACTTTGTGCTCGAACACTGCGTCTACCTGTGTGATCTTTAATATATTAACCAGAAAATCAGAGAATTCGTAGATGTTCCTCTTAAGCTGGCGGTATTCGTTGTGAAGGGCACTGTTGTAAAAAAGTTCGTCGTAGTAGTTACGCACCATCCCCACACAGGAAGCAGATGGCGATACAACATAGCGGTCGTTGGGGAAATCACGGATGAATTTCTCTCCCATGGCCTTGGCTTCGTCCCAGAATCCGGCATTAAAGGCTACCTGCCCACAGCATGTCTGGTTGGGATTGTAATGTACCCCAATTCCCAGCTTCTCCAGTATCCGCACCATATTCATGCCGGTCTGGGGATACAGCTGATCAATATAACAGGGAATGAAAATATCAACGATCATGGCATGGACTTCTACCTTACAAAAGTATTAAAATGGCCGATGCAATGCGGCCCACTACTGAAATCTTTAAAAGCTTCACCGCTTTTAACAGTTCTTAACATAATTATCAGATTTTCATGAACAATAAGGCCCCTGCATTGTTCGTTTTACATACATAGTTTCCCGGGGATACAGGCGTTTCCTTCCCTAAACTACGGCAGAGTTGATCTACAAAGTCCTGTATCTCCGGGAAATTTTTTTACCCTCCCCACATCACTTATTTATACTTTACAATGAGTTCGAATCCGGCTATCGGCCATGACGATGCATTTTTTCTCTTTGAATTAATCAATCTTCGTGGTATTTTGTTGTTTATTTATGTATATTTATAAATTCTCAGATAATAATTAGTATTGATTGCAATAAAATGCAAATTAGTGCTTTAGCGTTATTTGAGAAAGAAATCTATGGGTTAACCAGATCCGGAAGATGTATCATTAACATAAAACCAACTTAAAAATGGAAAACTCGAAGAACGAAGGGAAATGCCCGGTGACCGGTGCCACAACTGCACACGCCAAAAGTGGCAGAGGTACAAGAAACCGTGATTGGTGGCCCAATCAGCTAAATCTGAGTATCCTGCGTCAGCATTCAAGCTTGTCTAACCCCATGGACGATCAGTTTGATTATGCTGAGGAGTTCAGGAGCCTGGACTTCGCAGCCTTGAAGAAGGATCTGCACGACCTGATGACCGATTCCCAGGATTGGTGGCCGGCCGATTTTGGCCATTACGGTCCATTTTTCATCCGTATGGCATGGCATAGTGCCGGGACCTACCGGAGCGGAGACGGACGTGGGGGTGCCAATACTGGTGCGCAGCGGTTTGCTCCCCTGAACAGCTGGCCGGATAATGCCAACCTCGACAAAGCCAGGCGACTCCTATGGCCTGTGAAACAAAAGTATGGTCGCAAGATATCCTGGGCCGACCTGATGATTCTCGCCGGTAATGTGGCGTTGGAATCGATGGGTTTCAAGACCTTTGGGTTTGGTGGTGGCCGCGAAGATATCTGGGAACCACTGGAAGATATCTATTGGGGATCCGAAAGCAAATGGCTGGATGACAAGACGCGATACAGCGGAGAGCGTGACCTTGAAAATCCTCTGGCTGCTGTGCAGATGGGACTGATCTATGTCAACCCTGAGGGACCGGGTGGCAACCCGGATCCACTGGCAGCAGCACATGATATCCGGGAAACCTTCGCCCGCATGGCCATGAATGACGAAGAGACCGTGGCTTTGATCGCGGGTGGACATACCTTTGGTAAATCTCATGGCGCTGGTGATCCTGCCCTGGTGGGGCCTGAGCCTGAGGCGGCTGAGATTGAAGAGCAGGGGCTGGGCTGGAAAAGTAAATTCGGTACCGGGAAGGCTGGCGATACCATTACGGGTGGACCCGAATTGACATGGACCAAAACGCCTGCACGTTGGAGCAATGACTTCTTCGAACATCTTTTTGGTTATGAGTGGGAGTTGACAAAAAGCCCTGCCGGCGCTTATCAATGGGTTGCCAAAGGAGGAGCCGGTGCCGGTACCATACCTGATGCCCATGATCCCGCTAAGCGCCATGCGCCCGCCATGCTGACGACCGACCTCTCCCTGCGCTTCGACCCGGCTTACGAAAAGATATCCCGGCGTTTTTACGAAAATCCGGACCAGTTTGCCGACGCCTTTGCAAGGGCCTGGTTCAAGCTGACGCACCGTGATATGGGGCCACGCGCCCGTTACCTGGGCCCGGAAGTGCCTGCAGAAGTCCTGATCTGGCAGGATCCTGTTCCGGCAGCTGACCATCCTCTTGTCAATGACCAGGATATAGCCCTGTTAAAATCCAAAATCCTGGGATCCGGCCTCAGCATTGCACAGCTGGTGGTCACAGCCTGGGCCTCGGCCGCTACCTTCAGGGGTTCTGATATGCGCGGAGGTGCCAATGGGGCCAGGATCAGACTGGCACCGCAAAAAGACTGGCCCGTGAACAATCCGGATCAATTGGCCAGGGTTTTGCAGGTTTTAGGCAGCATACAGCAGGAATTTAACCAGGCTCAATCAGGAGGGAAGAAGGTCTCTATGGCTGATCTTATCGTTCTGGCCGGCACTGCCGCTGTCGAGAAAGCAGCCAGGGATGCCGGTTTTGCACATGAGGTGCCTTTTATTCCGGGACGGACAGATGCTACGCAGGAGCAAACAGATGTTGCCTCCTTTGAAGTGATGGAACCTGTTGCCGACGGCTTCCGCAACTACCTGAAAAAGAGGATGGCTGTATGTGCCGAAGAAATGCTGGTGGATAAGGCCCAGCTGCTAAGGCTCACAGCACCCGAAATGACCGTACTGCTCGGCGGTATGCGTGTCCTGAACGCCAATTACGACCATTCCATACACGGCGTCCTGACTGAACGTCCGGAAGTCCTTACCAACGATTTCTTCGTTAACCTGCTCGATATGCGCACGGAATGGAAGCCCACCTCTGAGCACCGCCAGGAATTTGAGGGTCGTGACCGCAAAACGGGTGCAATCAGATGGACGGCTACCCGCGTAGACCTGATCTTTGGCTCTAATTCCGAATTAAGGGCCCTGGCTGAAGTATATGCCAGCGCTGATGCCGGGGAGAAATTTGTGAAGGACTTTATTGCCGCCTGGACCAAGGTGATGAACCTGGACAGGTTTGATCTGGCATAACAGCAGTTTGGTTTTGAAGGTCGCTTGCAACTCATAAAAAAACCCCGGAAGAGGTAGCATCTTATGCCTTTTCCGGGTTTTATAATGTGGATCGCGACAAGGCATGATCCGCAACTACGCGTCAACTATTACTTCCTTAAGCTGGCTTTCGTAAAGATGTGGTCGGGAATGACAGCATCAAACTGGATGCTCCGGATGTTAAATTCTGTGCCATCTCCTTGCTTGAGCATATCTTTGTACAGCATTGTCATCGGGAACCACCTGCCTTGAATTTGTTTTATATTGCTCATCTCCAGTTTTTTGAGAAGCTTTCCTCCCTTTGCGTACAATTCCTGTTTTAATGGAACATAGCGTACAGCATCCACCCATAGCTTCTGGCTATGGTATGCAAGATCCGCTGTCTTGGCTGTGAGCTCCAGGATGACCACCGCCTGGCCGTTTATTTCTCCGCGGCCACTGATAACTGCAGTGTACATCTCGCTGAGGCTGCGGTCATCCATCATGTCCTCATAACTCAGGTCGCTGCCCATCACCGATTGCCGCAGCATATGCCCGCTCAACTGAATGGTGCGATCTGTGCCGGGATCATAGATCCAGAGCTGCTTATCCAGCTTGAGCATTTTCGTGCCTTTGTCTGAAGCAGGAGCAAGATACTCCGTAAACGATTTCTGATTTCCTTCGGCATAGCTCCGTGAGGAAATGGTGCGGCTGCCACGCCGGCTGTGGATGGTCATGTCCGACTCAAAAACGCGGTTGCGGCTGGAGAGGTTGGCATCGACCCGTTGCAGTATGGTTGCGGCATCCTGTGCTGCCAGCACAGGTGTCAGAAATATAACGAATATCATTATCAGAGATCTCATCTTTGTACAGGATTTAAGATTAGGTTTCTTTAACAACTGTCTGAATTAAAGTTAGTTATGTGATGATTGAGGTAGCCTATGCCTCTAATTCTTTAAACAGGCTGGAAGTCTGGCGTTTGAAGATTCCGATGCCGGATAGCAGCGTCCCAAGAACGGTGGATAACACACCCGGAATGAATCCCAGGTAGAAATCGACCGGGGTGATGCGTGCCCGTATTTCACCCGGCATCATCAGGCTTGCGCCCTGCATCATGCCGGAAATATCGATCCCATATGTCTGAATCAGCCAGGCAAAGAACAAGCCCAGGATCGTACCCATGACCGAGCCTGCCAGTCCGATCAGAATGGATTCATAGATCATGGTTTTATATACATGTAGCTTTGTTTCACCTATGGCCAGCCGGACACCTACCTCCCCATATCGACGTAAACCTCCCAACAGTCCTGCATTCCATAGAACCAGCGACATGGCCATGATGAAAATCAGGGAGACGTAACCCGACCATACTTTCGACATGTTAACATATTGTCCCATATGGCCCTGTTGACTGAGGGCATGCATGACCGGACTGAATTCTCCATCCCCGCTGCCCGGCGGCGGTACGAAACCGGCTGACAGCTTCCGGGCCTGGTCGTCATCATAGAATCCGGTATGGAAGAAGCCCAGGATCTCACTGCTGGCATTCTCCATATCCAGGGCAGCCCTGACATCTTCCAGATCGGCGATCATACTGCCCCGGTCAAGGGCTTCCACGCCAAAGACCAGGGTGCCGGACAGGATGAAATTGTGGAACGACATGCTGCCATACATCGTCGATCCGAGCAAGGTCATGGTATCCCCCGGTTCCAGACCCAACCGGAGTGCGAAAGCATCGCTGATCAGCACTTCCCCGGCCCTTTGCGGCATAGCTCCCCTGGCAATGGAGGATGCCAGCCCGTGTTTCACGACCTCGTCCTTCCTTTCACCCAACAAGCGCATGCCCATCCCCATCACGGGCCCCTGTGACTGCGTTTCTCCTTGTGCATCAGGAATATCCACCAAACCACCGAAGGTAATACGTTCCGACCACGTCAGACCAGGATATTCACGTTCCAGGAAGGACATGATCTCATCCGATCCTGTAAGGGCCAGATCGATGGGCATCTGATGGGCATTTTCAGCATAGGCAGCCGTCATGACCTTCATATGACCATGGTTGAAACGGGCATTGATTTCAATGGCATCGCCCATGAAGCCGTTAATATAGGCGTGCATCAGGACCGTCAGCATCACTCCCAGACTGACTACGATGATGGGTAAGCGACTCCGGCTTTTATCCCGCCATAAGCCTTTAAATATGAATGACATCATTGTAGTTTCCCCCTTAATGCTTCTGTTGGGTTCATCTTCGCGATTTTCCTGGCTGGTAGGTAACTCACAATAATTGTTGTGATGAAAACCAGCATTATCGTGCTCAATATCAGTCCGATAGTATATATCGGATAAAGGGTCTGGGCAATGGACATACCAAATTCGCTGACATCAACGGGCATCGTCCAGCCGGCCCTGGCCTGCCATGCCAGGAAAGGAAGACCATATGCCGTGGCCAGTAACGCTGCCAGTACCGCATGCATACTGCCCTCCACCGTAAAAAGCCCCACTACCTCCTGACGTGTATAACCCAGTGCTATGTATGTTCCAATTTCTTTCTGACGCCTGAAAATGGATAGCACCTGGGTGTCAAAAATGGCCAGCATGGCGAGCAGCAGCAGGATCAGGTAAATGATAGACTGCCCGGTGGATTTGGCTTTGATCACATCATCTACCTGCTTTGTCAGCACTGATTTAGTCTTCAGAACCCATCCTTCCACTGCTGCCCTTTCCCTGTCCGGATCCCTGAAGCTCAGAATAGTGGCCTCTCCCGGCAATGACATCATTTCCTGCAGACGCTCAAGGGAGAGATACACCTGCCCCTGATCTATCGCAGGTACAGTTGAAGTAAATATCTCGCAGATTTCCAAATCCGTGGCGTCAAAAGTGCCACGCTTATCGCGCCAGCGCAGGGTAACGATGTCTCCCTTCTCCAAACCCATATTGTGGGCCATCAGATACCCTATCATGGCAGGTATGGCCTGAACTCCTGAATCCAGACATGAGGTGGGCAACTGAAAAAGGCTTTGGTTCGGATCAATCCCCCTGATGATCACCTGCTGCAAACGGCCTTCCGGGTACAAACTCCCCTGAGCCAAAAGTTGGGGGACCATGTCACCTTGTTGAACTTCTCCGGCGAATTCATCCGGAATAGGCGCGTGGCTGTCACCAAGGCTGAGTGGATCATAAGGATCATAAGCAGCCTGCCAGTATTGGCCTCCGCCTATCTGCCACTCAGTCATATCCTTTTTTGCCTGGTGATCCCAGCCTGTCATGATGCCTTTCAACCAAATGATGATCACAAACGAGAATGAAAGTACCAGAACACTCAGCCATGTCCTGAGTCCGGCGCCCAGCAGGTTGCGCAGGGCCAGTGTAAATGCGGTTCTCATAACGATGCTGTTTCAGGTTCAAGGATCTCTTCTTTGTCTACCCTGCCATCTTTCAGGTATATCTTGCGGCGCAGGTAAGAGATGACTTTCTCATCATGGGTGGCGAAGAGAAATGTGGTGTTGAGCTCTTTGTTCAACTGGACCATGGTCTGTAGTATATGGTGGGAGTTGGCCGCATCGAGGTTGGCCGTTGGTTCGTCGGCCAACACCAGGGAAGGGCGTTTTACCATGGCGCGGGCGATGGCCACACGCTGGCACTCGCCGCCGGAGAGCTGCGGAGGTTTGGAACGTGCTTTGTCAGTCAGGCCTACCCATTCCAGTGCATCCATCACCATCTGATGACGCTCTGTGCGTGGGGTCTTTAATAAGAGGAGCGGGAATGCCACGTTTTCATAAACCGTATGAACGGCCAGCAGGTTGTAGCTCTGAAAGATAAAGCCAAGGTTGACCTTGCGTAGCCGGGCAGCCTCCCGGGCGGTCAGCCTGCCAATGGAATGACCGAGCACCTCGACCTGGCCTTCTGTAGGTGTGTCCAACGAACCGATGATGTTCAGCAAGGTGGTTTTTCCGGATCCACTGGGGCCGATCAGGCCTGCAAACTCTCCCCGTCCAAAGCGTAAGTGGATGCCATCCAGGGCAGTGAACTCCCCTTTTCCCATTGGAAAGCGCTTGATCAGACCCTGTGTCTGAATGATGGTTTCGTTTTTCATAAAAATGGTCTCAATATTTGATCAATGATGATAGACGAGCATGCATTGTAATCCTCTTCCTGCGAAAACTGCGCCGCCATCCTGTTGGGTGGGAAGCAGGTATTCCGTTGGGTTCCAGTAGGCCATCAGGTGAATGGCCCATTGGTCATACTTTCGGTTGATATTGATAAATGCGTAACTGTGTTGCGACTTCCAGTCATGGAAGACCATGGTTTGAACCTGGTCGAGAAGACTCAATGGATAGGATAAGGAAATACCACTGAACACCAGCGATTGTTGGAAGGACGCCTTGGTGTCGAACATGCTGGCGATGAGGTTTTCGTTTAGGACATGCAGACCGTTCCCCAATGAAAAAGTATAGTCTACCCCGAGGGTCAGCAACACCTGATTGCGCAGGACGCCCAGGGGGGCGGCTGCGTGCGTCCAGCTGGACTCCAGCCATAGTCCGGCCACCGCGTCCCATTTCGCATCCAGGCCAAGCCGGTATTCCGGGTATTCTTTTTTGTGATTGACAGCCAGTGTGTTATCCTGAGGATCTGCCATGCGCCAATGGGTGGTAAGGCCGAACTCTCCGCCGGGCAGTGGGTGCTGAAACCGCCCTCCGATTTCCGGGATCTTGCTTGCACTGGGGGCCCACTCCCAGGATTTTGGGGATGAGGAGGGCCATAATGTCCATAACCATAGGTTTGCATTGTTCAACCAGTAATAGCGCCCCATCAGGCCCCAGACGCCATCGGTCATTTGCAGCGGATCCCGGGGATCGATACGGTCGAACCACATCAGTGGCCTGAGCATGACCGCCGATCCGAAGCTGATCTTCTGCAATCCAAGCTGGAGTTCGGCCTGATCCCAGGCGTAACGCGCCCAGGCCCGGTAGGGTTTCAGCCGCCCGTCGATGCTGATACTGTCGCAGCAGCGCCCCGCCGCAGAAGCATAGGCGTTGGCCGATAATTCAAGATCAATACGATGATGTGGTTTCTTGTATTCATACCGCAAAGCAGGAAGGTACCTCAGACCCGCTTCCATTGGCAGCACCTGTTGAGTTCTATAGCCCATCCATCCTGTGATCTGCCCGCTCCACAAAAGGGTATCTCCTGATTGCGCGGCCAAAGGCA
>Ga0116195_1001370_pt1 | contig 14972 bp, 10 predicted proteins | sample AD_SCU002_MetaG_FD_89881 | JGI IMG/M metagenome (GOLD analysis project Ga0116195, IMG submission 89881) | Active sludge microbial communities of municipal wastewater-treating anaerobic digesters from China - AD_SCU002_MetaG | ecosystem: Engineered > Bioreactor > Anaerobic > Digestate | place...
TCCAGGAAAGAAGACTCGGGGTGCCGATGGTTGAAGCTCTCAGCAATCTTGTGGCCAGAGTGCCGAGCCAGGACCTCAGACTTGCCGTCAATGCCACCATTTTTCAACAGGAAACCGGTGGTAACCTCGAAGATCTTTACCGGCAGATCGTTCTCACTGTGGCCGAAAGAAAGAAAATCATGGGAAAGGTTGTGGCGGGAACTGCTCACGCAAGGCTTTCTGGCAACCTGGTTGGTTCTATTCCGCTGTTTCTGTCTGCCATCATTGTGCTTTTCGATCCGAAATACCTTATGCCGATGCTTGAAAACCCTTATGGGCAGATCGTTCTTATCACCTCGATCTCGGCTTCAATTATCGGTCTTATGATCATCAACCGCATGACTTCTTCGATCCTGCCCGATACTGAAGAAACCGTCGTAATGAAGAATGACGCCCGTGCCCGAGCCGGAAGAGAGCGCTGGAGTCTGGTGCGTCTGATCGTTGCACCGCTGAGTTACTTGAATGGACTGTTTCCCAGATCCTGGATCGCCAGACAGAAGGGTGAGGTGAAGTTTCTACTTGAGGCCTCAAATAAGGCTCAGGAATTTTCTCCTGAAGAATTTCTCGGGGTCATGCAGCTTTCTTCTGTCGTGTTTGTCATACTGGTCGGCGTGTTCCTGAATCCTGTTTCGATTGGCATGGTCGGCATCATTGCCATGCTGATGATGGTTCCGATAGGCTATCGCCTGCCCAGAATTTATCTGGCCCACCTGATCAAGAAGCGGCAGAAGAATATCGAATTTGAACTGCCTTATGTAATCGACCTGCTGTCGTTGGCCATTGAATCGGGCCTTGACCTGACCGGCGGTATTGCCAAGGTCGTTGAAAAATCAAGAAACACAGATATCGTCGTTGAATTCAAGATGTTTCTTGCCGACACCAAGATTGGCAAGAGTCTCGAAGAGGCGCTTGCCGATATGGCCGAAAGGGTTCGCGTGCTTTCGTTTTTCTCGTTTGTCAGTTCTCTGATTCAGGCCCAGAGGCTTGGCGCCGAAATTGGGCCGACCCTCAGAGCCCAGGCCGAGCAGATGCGCTATCAGAGAATGATTCTAGCCGAAGAGCGTGTCAACAAACTTCCGGTCAAATTGCTTATTCCGCTGGTATTTTTCGTTTTCCCCAGTATCTCTGTCGTTCTGGTCGGTCCTGCTCTGCTGCAGATCTCAGAAAATTTCCCCAAATTTTCCTCTCAGGAGCAGGTGCAGCCGGCCAAAGACCTTAAAACCGGCTTTCTTGGTCAGAACATGAAGCTCGATCGTTCAATCGAGGTGAAAAAGACCGAGCCTGCCTCGCAAACCGAAGCTGTTGCTGCGCCTAACAAGACTGTTATGCCCGGGATCCAGGTTGATAATCCATCAGTCGAGGGTTCGAGCAAGCAGTCGTTATTGATCGAAGCCGCCCCAGTCCAGGAGCCTCAGGCTTCACCTTCCGTTTCTATTCTGGAGCCGCTTTCTGGCGAATCCGCGGGTTCTGACAGCACAAGATAACGTTCTATCGAGCAGCCTTTGTTTTTAGCCCCCGGCAATGAGCCGGGGGCTTTTAATATGGCAAACATGCCAGTTTGGGTCGGAATGGAATTGTGTTGAGTTCTTTCCGGGTTCTGTGTACAGGGGCGGGAGGTATGCTGGGTCGTGGTTTGGGATGTTGGGTGATTTTATTGGAGGTACAGTGGGTCGGCTTGCGTTCATCAGCGCTGAGATTTGCAAAGAAAAATGAAAAAAAATCAGTTCTTGAGCCGCGACTGGCGGGCAAACCCGTGTACAGCATATATTTTTTTTCGGTGCTTGCATGGTTTGGCTCCGAAGTCCGCAGTGTACGCCATTTTGCGCAATAAAAATCGTTGACCATGGCCGCTTACTTTGCTATTATCGGCAACATCTCCAAGAACTGAAAGCAAATTTTGTCATCCGGGGAATTCAAGAGATGGGATTGTTGAGCAGTTTCAAGGTGATGAGTGTCCAGGGAATAGATCAGGACATCGTTACCTTCAGGACTTCCCGTGCCTGTTCGGTGCTCGGAATTCTTTTCATGCTGGCCGGTGCAGGAATTATTTACCTGCTGCTTGCCGGTAGACTGTTTTTCACCCTGTTCACCTTCTGTCTTTTCTGTCTTTTCGTTTCTGCCGCCTTTCTCCTGGCCGGATTGATTCTGATGACGTATCGAAAGTCAGTATCTCTCGACCGCATGCAGAAAAAAATTGAACTCGAAGAGTCGAGTATCCTCGGGGTGAGGCTGACCGCGTTTCATTTTGATGAGGTCATGAATATTGAGCTTACCAGGGATTCTGAGTGTATTTGTGCCAAACACGCCAGTCTCTGGCTGGTTAAAGCCTATATCAGGCATTGCAGCGGCTTTTCGGTAGAAAAGCTTTTCGCATCCGTAAGCCCATCAGAAGCAAAATATGTGGCAGAGACCATTTCGATCTCGTGCCACAAAGAGCTGATAATCAGCTGTATGACGAATGAAAGGCTGATATTCAGCCAGATTTAATTGCTGGTTTCTGGTTCAGTCTGGTTCTGAACGGCAGCTTCTTCAACCTTGAGAATTTTGCGGATCTTTTCTCTTTTGGCTTTCAACAGAGTTTTCAGATTCTCGATGTCGTCTTTTACTGCCAGCCGGTCTTTTTTGGCTGCTGGTTCTTCTACGATGGCACAGAACTTGATTACTTCATTCAGCAGGCTGGTTGCTTCAAACCAGGTTACATCGTCTTCTGCGGCAAATCTGCCGTCGCCATAGCCAAGCTTGAGCCCACAACCAGCCAGTTTAACCAGCGCTTCGTATTCAGGATTCTCAAAAGTCACATCGGCGTATTCGATTTTCTGCGCATTCAACTTATCCTTTGCAAATGTGTCAAGAATGTATTCGAGAGTGAGTGCGAGCTGGCCACGTCTGGCAAAAGCTGAGCCCTGGCCGGCGAGAATGGTGCGCACGCGCACCTGATCGGTTTCTTTGCCAGCTCTGGCAAAAAGTCCATTGATGATTTCATTGAGGTCGGCGACGGTTATGAATGAGTCGCCGTCGAAGCTGGGGCGCAGAATGATTTTGTCGAAGGCGCCCGATGCTGTGAGGTTCTTGATAACTGCCATGATCGGGTGACTCAGCGGAATGTCGACAAAGCTGATTCCCTGATTTTCACGGCTGCCCATAAGGTCTGCGGCTACCGCTTCGTAAAATCTGTAGATGAAAAATACGGCGTCTTTGAGGGTGAGGCTGCGGCCGGCTCCGAGGCTGCCATCAGGAAAGCCGCGCACGACAAACTTCTTCTGCAGGTATGATATGTCGCTGCGGTATTTTTCGGCTATCCGATAATCTTTGTAGCTGGCCGGCTCAGAAGCTTCGTAACTGATCAGGCTGGCGGCTTTGAGAGCGGCGCAGGCTCTTGCCAGAGTTTCGATGGCTTCTTTCCTTGTGATGGAGCTTTTGGACCTTTTGCCGGCAAGAATGCCTCTGCTGACAAGGTTTTTTACGTCGGCATTTTCGTAGCCGAGCAGGTCGAGAGCTATGGCGATTTTTTCGGCAAACTGCTGGTAATTGATGCTGCGGTTCAAGCGCCCGGATTTAAGATGCTCCTGGTTGATCAGGCCGATTTCCATGCCGAGGCGCAGTTCGCGCGGAAGGTTGCCGCTGCTGGCAAAGACAGCCTGAAACAGGCTGTTACCGGCAAAAAGGGCGAGAAAAAGAACTGCCACAAGCATGCCCGAGTAGAAAAACGAATTCGATTTGAACATCTGTTTGCGCTCCGTTTTATTGTTTTGACAAGATTATCGGCAACAACAGCGTTCTTGATTAGCTCAAGCGGCCAACGGTTTTTTGCCTGGCTACGTGAAAGTTTGCTTAAATTGCCGCAGGTGGTAGAATGTGGCAAATTAAAAGGAGAGTGAAAAATGAAAACTTTTGTTAAGGCGCTGCTGCTGATTATTTTTATAACTCAGAGCCTGGTTCTGCCGGGCCAGACAGAAACAGGCAGCCTCTTTACCCTTGAAAACGGTTTGAATATCTATATCAGGCCGATGCGGGCAAACCCGGTGGTTTCTCTGAATCTCTGGGTGAAAGCCGGATCAGTAAATGAAGGTGCCGGGCAGGAGGGCTACGCCCATCTGCTTGAACGTATGCTGTTTCGCGGTTCAATGCGGTTTCCGTTTGCCGCCCTCGAAAACGAAATCAGGGCGACCGGGGCGAAACACGCCTCCTTTACCGCCAACGATTACACAAGTGTGGCCATTACCGGAGCTTCGCTTTATTTCGAGAGGCTGGTGGAGCTGCTTACCGAAACGGTTTTTAATTCTGCTCTCGATGCCAAAGATCTGGGTCAGGAAGCGAAGGCGGTCATCGAAGAGATCAACGCTGCAACGAAGAACCCCAACAGTTATATCACTCAGCTGATGATGGAAGAAGCCTTCAAGGTGCACCCATACAAACACCCGGTGATAGGCTACCGGGAGGTTCTTGAACAGGTTACCCGTGAAAAAATTGTTGAATTCTATAAAAAATATTATGTGCCTGCCAACTGCTGGCTGATTGTAACCGGAGATGTCGACCCCATGCTGGCTGCCGAAATTATTAAAAAATATGCCGGCACCGTTGCAAAAACTGCTGCGCCGACGGTTTCTATACCCCAGGAACCGCCGCAGAAGGGGATGCGCATTAAAGTCGAGCAGGGCGATGTGCAGAACGCTTTTATCCGCCTCGGCTGGCGGGTTCCGGGGGTTGAGAGCGTTGATAAATACGCCCTCTATGTTGTTGCCCGCATGATTGGTGGCGGTACCGCAAGCTGGCTCTGGAAGGAAATGGTAGAAGAACGGCAGGTTGCGGTTTCTGCCGGTGCCGGTTATTATTCAAGCCAGTTTCCGATGCTTTTTCAGGTTGGCGGGGTGACGACGCCAGGCAAGGCAAGGCAGTTCGTCGAGGTGGCGAGAAAGATCGTTGCCAGGCTCATCGATGGCGAAATCAGCCAGGAAGAAATCGAAGCGGCAAAGCAGCAGATTATTGCCGACGATATTTTTGGCCGTGAAACTGCAGAAAATCAGGCTGCCAATCTTGGGCATTTTGCGATGCTTTCTGACATCGGTGATGCCGAGACCTTTGCTGACAATATCAGGCAGGTAAATCTCGAAGATATCAGAAGGGTTGCAACCGAATATCTCAACGATAACGGTCTCACCATCGCCAGGCTCGAACCCAGGAGCGCCGGTGACGATGCACCGCCCGAAATGATCACTCTCGATAACGGCGTGCGCCTGATTTTAAAAGAAAATCACAGTGCCCCGGTGGTGGCGGTAGTGGCAAAAATTGCGGCCGGTGGCCTGCGCGAAGAGAAAAAGCAGGCCGGCCTGGCGAACCTTACAGCCGAAATGCTTGTGCGCGGCAGCCGACGTTTTTCGGGCAGCGAGATTGCCGGAGCTTTCGCTGCCATGGGCACGAAATATTCCTCACAGACCAGCAAAAGCTTTGTTTCTTTCAATCTGCAGACTCTTGCCGAGAATTTTCCAAAATCTCTCGACCTGTTTGTGGATATTCTCGTCGACCCTGATTTTCAATCTTCAGAGCTTGATAAGCTCAAGGCGCAGGTTGAAGAATCGCTGGAGCTCGAAGAACAGGATATCTATAAATTCACTTCGCAGCAGGCTTTGATGGGCATTTTCCCCGACACTCCGATCGGTTATTCGAACATCGGCACAATAGACGATGTTAAAAAAATCAGGCGTCAGGATTTAACGGAATTTCATTCACGACACTACGTTGGTGGTAATGTTGTAATCGCCATTGTCGGCGATTTTTATGCCAGGGAAATGAAAGAAGCGCTGCTTTCTGCTTTTGGCCGGTTTTCTTCAAATGCCCCCCGGGAAATGAAAAAAACGGATCTGAAGGAGATCAGGGAGCCGCTGATACTGAATCTCAAAAAAAATGTCGAGCAGGGGCAGGTTGTGATCGCCAATCGCACTCTGCCTGCATCTGATGAAAAAAGTGTCGCAATGGAAATTGCGCAGACCATTCTTTCAAGCGGGCCTTCTTCAAAGCTGATTGCCAGCCTGAGAGACCGCGATTCGGTCGCCTTTTCGAGCTGGGCTTACAATGCTGGCATGGTCAACACCGGCTATTTTCTCGCCACAGCGATAACTGCGCCGCCGCTCGCTTCTCAGGCAACTGAAGGCTTGAAAAAAGAAATCGAGCTGTTCAAGCAGAATGGTTTTACCCCCGATGAATTTGAGCGGGCGAAAAAATTTCTGGTAGGTCAGTATTCGCTGTCGCTGGCCGATAACCTGTCGCTGGCCGATAATACCGCTTCTGATGAGCTGCTGGGCAAGGGGTTCGATTTCTATCGGCGCTACCCGCAGATTCTTGCCTCGACGACGCCGGAGCTGGTTAAAACCGTTTCTTCTGAGCTGATTATGGCGAGTGGTTCGTATGCGATTGTGGTGACAACGCCCTGACCTGAAAAAGATGTAAAAGCACAGGCGCTGTTCCGATTGGAACAGCGCCTGTGTTATTTCTGCAGGTTAGCTCAGGAACCGTATCTGGCTTTGATAAGGTCGAGAATCTTGAACCCGACGCTTACGGATGCGCGGGAGAGGACGACGGCAACGCTGAAGAGAAAAAATACGGTAAGGATTGTCATATCGGGGCTCCACATTTGTTAGACAGCTGCGCTTACAGGAAGGCTTGAATAGGTCAGACTGCGGGCTTTCATACTTTCAAGAATTTCGGGCCCGATTCTGGTGATGCTTCCTGCGCCGATGGTGAACACTACATCGCCTGGCTCAACATAGTTGAGGAGGTGGTATTTTACGTCGTCGACGTTTTTTACCATTTTAACCTTGCGGCGATGTGCAACCGGCATGTGGTCAAGAATTACCTTGCTGGTAACCCCGGGAATAGGCTTTTCAGATGCTGCGTAAATGTCGGTGATGAAAAGTTTGTCGCAGTTATCGAAGCAGCGGCCGAATTCCTGAGACAGGAACAGGGTTCTTGAATACCGGTGCGGCTGAAAAACGACGACGACGCGGCGGGCACCAAGGCTGGTGGCGGCTTCAAGAGTGGCTTTGATTTCGTTGGGGTGGTGACCGTAATCGTCGATGACGGTGACGCCTTCGACCTGGCCTTTGATTTCGAAGCGTCTGCCGGCGCCGTGGAAAACGGCGAAACCGGTCTGAATGGCTTCGAGGGCAAGGCCGACTTCGAGACAGAAGCCTATTACCGGCAGAGCGTTAAGAACGTTGTGGCGGCCGGGAACTTCGAGATGGAAGCGGCCATAGTTCTGCCCGCCAACCAGAAGATCGAAGCTTGACCCGAACGGGTGCAGGCTGATATTTTCGGCCATCAGGTCCGAGGCTGTGTTGATGCCGTAGGTGATGGTGCGCAATTTTTCAGGAACATTGAGATTGCGGGTGATGGGGTCGTCGGCACAGAGAAAAAGGGCCCCTTCCTGCGAAATATGGCTGGCAAACAGTTCGAAGGCTTTGATAATGGCTTCGAGACTTGAGTAATGATCCATGTGATCGTTATCGATATTGGTGATAACGCCATACTGCGGGAAATATTTAAGAAAGGTTGCATCGCTTTCATCGGCTTCAGCGACCATCAGATTGATGTTTCCCGCTGATGAATTGCCATTGAGAGCTGCGACATGACCGCCGATAACACAGGTGGGGTCTTTGCCGGCAACTTTGAGCACGGTTGCGATCATCGAGCTGACAGTGGTTTTGCCATGGCAGCCAGCTACGGCGATGCCGCAGTTCGAGTCGAGGAAAAGCTCTGCCAGGAGGTCTGAGCGGTGAACGGTCGGCAGACCGCGGCGGTGTGCTGCAACCAGTTCTGGATTGTCGCTGGTGATAGCTGTAGAAACTACGACCCGGCCCACATCAGAGGGAATATTGCGGGCGTTGTGACCCGCATAAATCTTGGCGCCCTGGGCTTTGAGATCTTCAGTTCTGTCGTTACTGTTGAGATCTGAGCCCGAGATTTTGTAACCCTTTTTGAGAAAAATACTGGCCAGACCACTCATTCCAACGCCGCCGATGCCAATAAAGTGTATCCTGTTTCGACGTGTCATCTGCTTTTTTCTGCGCCTCCTTGCATTTGCCTGACTGTTGCAGGAACTTTTTCTCAATAACTATCGGTCGTTATCCGGCGGGACCTTAGAGAAAAAATCAGACAATGCAATTCTTCTGGAATGAAGGTTCTTTGCAAAAACCGGCAGTCAGGATAGCATAAAAAGCGAGGGCATGCAATTTATTTAAGCCTGGTGCACACGCTGGCGAAACAGCAGACAATGCTGGCCGGAGCTTGAAAATACCACCATCGAGGGGAGCTGGGCCGACTTGAATCCGTGCGCTTTGCAGCCATAGGGGGCCGAAACCTGCCAGGTCACGAAAAAATACTGGCATTCACGGCAGTTGATGCGGCTCGCCGCATTTTTGCCACCAGTTGTCGAAGATTTTGATACAGCTTTGTTAGAGGTAACCATAATGTGCCCAATGCTGCTGACTTTAACGTCTCCAGATGACTTCTGCAAGTCAAATTTTTCAATTTCTTGACTATGCGACAGATAAAAAATAGATTTAACAGATGAATCCTGAAAAAATAGAGCGTTGTTTCTGGCTTCTCTTTGCTGGCTGGCTGATTCTAAGAAGCCTGCTTCTCTGGGCACAATACACCGGTGACACTGATCCGGCGGCAACTGGCGAAGTCCTTAGGTTTTTCAGTCAGGCAGATATTTCTGCCGGTCGCGAATATGCACTGCGCGGCTTCTGGTTCAAAACGGTGTATGGCATTTTGTATGCCTCGGTGCTGGTGGCTCTTTTGCGCTTCGGTGTTTTTTCCGATCTCTGGCAAAGGACTAATGCGCTCGCAGGAGCGGGCACTTTCCGCGGTGATCTGTTGTTCATTCTCGCGTTTCTTCTGATTATTCAGCTGTTGTCGCTGCCATCAGCCATCTACTTCGGCCATTTCAGGGAAACGGCCGCCGGGTTCGCGCGCATAGATTTCGCCGGCTGGCTGCTGAAACATGCCAAGGCAGTCGGCCTGAGCGTTCTGTTCGAGACGATCGTATTTATGCTGTTTCTTGCAGTTATCAGGTGGTTTCCGGGGCGATGGCCATTTGTCGTGCCAGTGGTCATGGGCGGCTTCGCTCTGGTGGTAACTTTTTTCGTGCCCCTCGTCATCACCCCGCTGTTTTACAATCAACAACCGCTTGAACAGGGAGAATTCCGCGAGGGATTGCTTAAAATGGCCGATAAAGCCGGCATGTCGGTTAAGGAAATCTATGTCATCGACGAAAGCCGCTATTCGAGCCATACGAATGCTTATTTTACCGGGGTTGGGTCATTCAGACGCATCGTTCTTTACGACACTCTCATCAAAAGTCACACGCCAGATGAGGCGGCGCTTATTTTTGCACATGAAGCCGGTCACTGGAAACACAATCACGTTGCCTGGGGCCTCTCGCTCGGGGCGCTGGGGGTTCTGTTCAGCTGTCTGGCATGGTTTTATCTCTACGGCTGGCTGGAGCCGGTGGCATGGTTCGGCCTGAAGGGCATCGACAGCGCGGCGAATATACCCTTTCTGATAATCATCGTCATGTTTCTGCAGCTGTTTGTTGCGCCGGTCGAAAGCCAGATCAGTCAGTTTATGGAAAGACAGGCTGACCGTGCTGCTCTGGAGTTGACCGGTTTGCGCGATACCTATGTCAATGCTCAGATAAGGCTGTCGCGAGATAACAAGTCCGAGCTGCTGCCACACCCATTCAGGGTATTCTGGCTTTACACGCATCCGCCGGCAGTCGAACGCATTAAAGCGGCGCAATAAAAAACCGGGCAGTCTGAGTTCTTCAGACTGCCCGGTTCGAACAAAAGGCTCAGATAATGCTTTCCTGATTGTTGAGAGAGAGAATCAGGCTGCTGACGTTGAATTCTTTTTTGAAGCGGTTCGAGAAATCGACAATCTTAACCACCTGATCGTTAAGGCTCCATTTTGATGTATTGCCGGTCAGAATGTGGTACAGACCGCCGTGACGGGTGACCGGGCCCTGAACTTCGACGTTTTTAAGGGTCTGTGAAAATTCAGTTACGCCACTTTCAACCCAGCGCCTGGCAAGCTCGGCTCTGGCGGGTTCATCGTCGAAAGTCGGCATGAAGAGGCCGATGGTCTGATCGAAAAGAACCTTCATAGTCTGTTTGCGGCAGACTTTGCTGAGCGGATGATCGGGTGCGGTCTGCACCAGAAGCTGTGTTTCCGGGTCGCGCTTGCCCTTTAGTTCTTTACAGAACGGTATTTCGAAGCTGATTCTTTCGTGATCTTTTTCGGTTATCAGGCTTTCCTGAGTCGGGTCGTCGGTCATGTGGTTGACGCCGAAAACGATTTTTTCGGGTGCGACTTTCCAGCCACGGCGGGTTTCGTCGAAGTGATCCATCAGACCGGTGATCGAGACGTTTTTGCTCGAGATCAGATAGATGATTTTGTCGCAGTTCTGCACGATTTCCTTGGTGACTTTGGTGAACATCGAACTTGAATCGACGACCACATATTCATAGTGCTCCATGACGGTCTGCATCAGCGAGAAGGTGTGGAATTCCTTGAGTCTGACGTCGGTAAGGCCGTTTTCCTGGGGCAGAAGGGTGAGAAGACCGCAGTCGGTTCTGACGACGAATTTTTTGAGGTCGGTGATTTTTTCGCGGTCGATCAGTTCGTCGATGATGCGCGAGCGTTTTTCGACGCCGAGGCTGCGAGCCACTCTGTCATCGCGCAGGTTCGGGTCATAAAGCAGCACGTCGCAGCCGAGTTCTTTCTGCATCGCCATGGCCAGATTGCGGGCAAAAAGGCTTTTTCCGGAAGAAGTGTCGGGGCCAAGAATCGCATAAACGTTGTGCATCTTGGTCTGAGCCGAGCCGATGTTGGTTTTTGACAGACGGTTACAGAGAGTCCTGATAATGCTGAGAGAGACACCGGGGCTGGTTTTCAGCAGGGTGTGAAAGCTGTCTTTGTTAATTCTGATGACTTCGGTTTCGGCAAGTGCCACGGCTGAGGCAGTACGCGGTTCCTCGGTCAGAAGCGCCATTTCGCCGAAATATTCGCCAAGTTTGAGATGGGTGAGAACCTTGCGGCCGCCCTTGCCATCATCGCAGAAAATCTGAACGATGCCTGATTTGATGATGAACATCGAATCGGCCTGCTGCCCTTCTTTGCAGATGAATGCGTCTCTGACGAAATTGACGACTTCGGCCTGTTTGCTGACATTGCGAAGTTCTTCATCTGAAAGTTCTGAAAAAAGCGATACAGCCTTGAGAAAATCAGTCTGAACCATGGTTGCTCCTCTACGTTTCTATAAGCACATGCTACAAACAGCAGGCAAAACTGTCAATCCTGATCAATCACTTTGAAACGGGTCTCTGGTTCTATACTGCAGCGCTTCGGCGATATGAGGAATCTGAACTTCTTTCGCCTCTTCGAGATCGGCAATGGTGCGGGCGATTCTGATGACCTTGTCATAGCCGCGGGCCGAAAGCGCAAATTTGCGGGCCGCGTTCAACAGGATACTGTGTGCAGCATCGCTGATCTGGCAGATCTCATTGAGAAGTTTTCCGGGCAGATGCGCGTTGAGAAATTCACCGGCTCTGGCGTTGCGCTGTTTCTGAAAATTTCTTGCCGCCATGACCCGTTTTCTGATTGTTTCAGAGGTTTCGCCGGTCGGCTTGCCCGCCATTTCCTCAGGCTTGAGCCTTGGCACCTGAATCTGAAGGTCGATGCGGTCGAGCAGCGGCCCCGAAATTTTCTGACGGTATTTTGCCAGCTGCCCGGTTGAGCAGATGCAGTTGTGTGCCGGGTCAGTAGAAAAGCCGCACGGGCAAGGGTTCATCGCTGCCGCAAACAGAAACCGGGCCGGAAACTGGCAGGTCTGAGCCGCTCGCGATATCGATACCGTACCCGAGGTCAGAGGCTCGCGCAGAACTTCAAGCACTGACTTGCGGAACTCGGGCAATTCATCGAGAAACAACACGCCGTGGTGGGCGAGCGAAACCTCACCCGGTGCCGGAACGCGCCCGCCACCGATCAGGGCAACGTCAGAAATTGTGTGGTGCGGGTCGCGGAAAGGTCTGTGTCTGATCAGACCGGCCCCTGGCGGCAGCAAACCTTTTATGCTGTAGACACGGGTCACATCGAGAGCTTCGACAAAGTCGAGCGGCGGCAGAATGGTGGGCAGGGCTTTGGCCAGAAGTGTTTTGCCGGAGCCAGGGGGGCCTGCGAGCAAAATATTATGATTTCCGGCCGCGGCAATCTCGAGGGCCCGGCGTGCCATGGCCTGACCTTTGATTGTCGACATGTCGGTCGTGTGCGTGGTTTCGGGGGACGGTTCAGAATGGCCGGCATCGCGATTTTCGGGGCGCAGGGGTGTGGCGCCTGAGAAGGCAGAAATCAGTTCTGCAAGGTTTGAGAAGGCGAGAACTTCAAGGTCTGGTACGACGAGCGCTTCGCGGGTGTTGGTTCTGGGTATGACGATACCTTTATAGCCATACTGCAGCGCCATCAGAGCCAGTGGCAGAATGGCTCTGGTGTGACGGAGTTCGCCATTCAGGCTGAGTTCGCCGGCGAACAGATATTTTGCAGCTGGTTCAGCGGGTAATTGCCCGAGAGAAACCAGTATCGAAACTGCAATCGGCAGGTCAAACCCCGAGCCTTCTTTTCTCAGGTCGGCGGGGGCCAGGTTTATGATGATTTTGCCGGCGGGCAGAGCGCAGCCGGAATTTTTCATCGCGGTTCTGATGCGCTGGCGTGATTCTGATACCGAGGTATCGGGCAGGCCCACGATTTCGAAGCCCGGCAGACCGCCGGCAATATCGGTTTCGACTGAAACGGGCAGGGCCTCAAAACCGTCGATGGTGGCAGCAGAGATTTGAGAAAACATCTGGCACTCTCACGCTCTTTCCTAAAATATTGTTGTATCTGGTGGTATTATTGTATCATATTGAGAAGATTAAAAAAAAGAAAGCAATAATGAGGACTGACCATGTCAGCTGAAAAAACGGAAAAGGGTCTGAAATCGCAGAACGAATTTTTTACCGATGCGCAGCGTGATTTTAACGGTGCGTTCGAGGACGCTTTGCTGCTTGAGCGCTTTGATGCCGCCCAGACTCAGCTGGATGAGCTGAAAAAGAAGAATGGCGAGACGGCCGCCTATTTTTACCGGGTGGGCAGACTGCGCGAGAAACAGGGGCAAAAGAAGGAAGCCTACGAACATTTTCGCCGGCTGTTTTTCGAGTGGCCGGTATTCATGCATGATAAATACGATTATGAGCGCTTTCGCCAGGATGTCATTCAGGACAACCTTAATAAATGCCGGGCACAATGGAATCAGCTGATAGCGAAAACTTCGCGATTCATCGAAGAAAATCCCGACGCACATGATCGTGATAATACGGCACCCTATGCAAAAGCCTTCTGGCATTCGCATCGAGAAGATCTTGAGGAGATGGCACGGTCATATATCGCCATTCTCGATTTCGAACCGAATGAAACGGCGGCGATTCAGGCATTGGTGCAGATTTATACCGAGCTTGGCGATGTCGAGCATCAGAGTTTTTTTCAGAATCGTTTGACCGAGGCACGCAAATACTGGCGTGATTTGACCGAAACCCGTTCGCAGGCAACCTGTGCCGCGGCAAAGAAACACGAAGAGAGTGCGCATTACGACGCAGTTATCGAGGTCGTGAACCTGGGGCTCGAAACCGACCCGCTGCACCCTGATCTGCTGCTTGCCAAGGCAGAGGCTTTGCAGAAGCTGAAGCACCTCAAGGAAGGGCAGGCCTGTGTTCTTGCGGTTCTCAAGAACAACCCGAACAATTCGCGGGCGCAGCGCCTGAAAAAGGCTCTCGAAGCCCAGATCTTCGATCAGAACCTCAAAGAAGGGCTCGACCTGCTCAGCAAGGCTGAACTTGAAAAACCCGGCAGTCCTGGCCAGATCGCCAAGGTTGAAAGTGCACTCAGCCGTTTTCTTGACGCAATAGCCTTCGACGGTAACAATCTGACGGCTCTGGCCGGTGTTTATCGTTGCCATATCAGATCGGCAGAGCCGTTGAAGGCTCAAAAAACAATGGAAAGAATCAGGCAGATCGATTCAACCTTCGATGTATATTCAATTTTCAGAGACAAAGCTGATAAAGAAGAGAAAGACGAGCTCTGTTTCGTTGCCACCAGAGTTTTTGGCGCAGAACACCCGGAAACGGTTTTTCTGCGCGGCTGGCGCGATAACTGCCTGCGTCATTACTGGCCAGGTCGAGTTTTTATCAGTCTCTATCGCAGAGTTGGCCCGTCATTGGCAAAATTGCCACCCGGCAGTGGCATTCTTCGCCTGAGCCGGGTGGCAATTCGTCTGTTGACCGGATTGCTGCGAATCTTCTTTACATTTTTCCAGCGGCCAGGGCCAGTTTGATAGAATTGATGCGGGTCTGGCGGTCGTCTGATCGAGAGAGCATTACTACCGGGCAGCGGGCGCCGATAATCATGCCGCCGGCCGGCGTATTGCCGAAATAAAGCAGGGTTTTGCCCAGAATGTTGCCGGTGTCGATATCTGGAGCGATCAAAATGTCGGCGCGGCCGACCACTTCGTTGAACAGACCCTTGTGATGGGCAGATTCAAGAGAGATGGCGTTGTCGAGAGCCAGCGGGCCGTCAACGATGCAGTCTTTGCCGAACTGGCCGCGTTCGCCCATTTTGGCGAGAACAGCGGCGTCGAGAGTGCTCTGAATTTTCGGGTTAACCTTTTCGACAGACGAGAGAACCGCAACGCGGGGAACATCACACCCGAGCTTTTTGGCGAGTGCTTTGGCATTGTTGATCAGTTCGATTTTTTCTTCGAGGGTCGGGTGGGGGAGCATGCCGCCATCGGTGAGAAAGCGCAGGCTGTTTTCCCACTCGAAGACAAGAACATGCGAAAGCACGTCGGA
>Ga0116195_1001386_pt1 | contig 14835 bp, 10 predicted proteins | sample AD_SCU002_MetaG_FD_89881 | JGI IMG/M metagenome (GOLD analysis project Ga0116195, IMG submission 89881) | Active sludge microbial communities of municipal wastewater-treating anaerobic digesters from China - AD_SCU002_MetaG | ecosystem: Engineered > Bioreactor > Anaerobic > Digestate | place...
ACTCTCTTTCTCGTCCATGTCGAGGCCGAACAGTCTGTCGGTCACCCAGTCGGTGAGGAGGCCGCCGCAGCTGGTAGCGCCACCGGCGGTGAAGGATCCCGGGACGGCACCGGTTTCAACGAATAGGGCGGGCGATCTTACGGGTCTGTCGAGACACTGGATGTAAATCGAGGTCCCTCCCAGCGAGATGGAGACGTTTCCCGGCTCGAGGCAGGCGTTGGTTATGGCGTCGGAGCATGCGTCTCCCGTTCCGGTGAAAGCGGGAGTTCCACAAACCAGCCCAGTTTCTTCGCTTGCCCGTCTCGTTACCTTGCCGGTGAGGTCGGTAGCCCATTTTATATCTGGAATTATCTCTGTCGGGAGGTCTGCGTGATCGAAGGGATCCTCGAAAATCTCCAGGGTGTTGAGGTCTATGAGGTTGCCCGCTGAAAGCGAGAAGATATCCGAGGCAAATTGGCCGGTCAATCTGAAGGCTATGTAACCGTTCGCGGTAAGAACCCGGGCCGTCCTTTCGAATATCTGCGGTTCGTTTTTTCTCAGCCAGAGGATCTTTGGAAGGATGGACTGGCTTGAATACTCTGTGTACAGCGGATTGTCTCCGGCCTGTCTCATGAACTCGTTGAGCAGTTCGATCTCTTTAGCGGCCCTCTGATCGATTCCGTACATGAAAGACTTTCGCAGGGGAGTTCCATCGCCCGATACAGGCAACACGTTCGGACACATGGAGCTGAGTCCTATCGCTTTTATGCTCGAGAGGGGGATCTCTTTGCCCGCCATCGCAGTCAGTTTCAGAAAGTCCTGCCACCACACCCGGGCGTCCTGCTCGGGATAGCCATCGTCGGAAAAGCTCTGTGAATGATTGACCTTTGCGCTTGCGACAATACGGCCTTCATTGTCTGTGATGGATATTTTGCTAGAAGTCGTACCGATATCGTATCCTGCGAAAAGCTCTCTTTCTTTCACGGCCGATACACCCTCCCTTTCTAGATCGTGTACGTGAATCACGGGTAATGAAGAAAAACGGGGGAGCCTTTGCATTAAAAAAATCCTCGAATCGTATCTACCCCTCGACTCTCGACAGGTGAATGCAACAGGCTCCCGAAAGCGCTTCAGTACTTCTTTCAGTTGGTTATTTCAGATAATCCTGAGCGTTTGCCGAGGTTATAAGCGGGGCGTCCATGTATATTACCCGGACGGCTCCGATGACCTCTTCGGGGCTGTTTCCCTCGACGACTATCTTCTGTATGAGCTCGGCCGCCCTGGTGGCGGAGTCTCCGAAGGGCTGCAGGATCGTGGCTACGACGGCCGTGTTGTTGGCCGCTATCATTCCTATGTTTCTTTCGTTGCCGTCAATTCCGACCACGAACATGTCTTCCTGGGTGTAGCCGGCAGCCCTTATAGCCAGGGATACCGCGTAAGCCGGGTCGTCCCAGGCGCACCAGACGGCGTCGATCTTGTCGCCGTACTTGAGCAGGTACGATTCCATGGTTCTCTGGGCGTCTTCGACGAATCCCGCCGGCGGCAGGTGATGGACTTCGAGCACTTTGATGTTCGGCTCTTCAGTCAACACAACATCCAGGGCCTTGCCTCTGAAGCGGGTCCCGTAGAATTGATCGAATTTGAACACGATTATATTTCCCTTGTGGTTCAGTCTGTCGACCAGATAGGTGGCGATCTTCGCGCCCATCTCCCAGTTGTTGGTGAGAATGTCGGCCGTCAGCAGGTCGCTGTACTCGGAATCGATCCCGATCACGGGGATGCCCGCCTCTTTCGCCGCGGTGAGCGAGGAAGTGAGCGAGCTTGCCTGACCCATGGCGACCACAATAAGGTCTACTTTCTTCGACACGTAGTTTTCCACCAGGTTGTTCATCGTCTCCCAGGAGCCTGCAGAGTTCGAGACGTAGATGGTCCAGCCGTTGGTCTTTGAAATGGCTTCGAGATTTTGGGCGATCGTTGCCTGGGTTACCGCAGAAAGGTTGGCCGCGACGAAGCCGATCTCGACACCGACGGCCAGCGAAACGAGTAACATAATCGCAAGAACAAGAACTACCTTTTTCATAGTTACCACACCTCCTGTTGTTTGCCTTAGAAGCTCTCAGAGTTTCTGAATGAGGTCATCGCGACGGCCAGAATTATGATCGCTCCTTTGGCGATGTACTGAAAGAAATACGAAACTCCCATTATTACAAGACCGTTGTTTATAACTCCGATGATCAAAGCTCCCACGAAAGTCCCCGGTACGTTCGGCCTGCCCACCTTGATCGTGGTCATTCCCAGGAAGGAGGCGGCTATCGCATCCATGAGGTAAGCGTCGCCCGCGGTCGGCTGTCCCGATCCCAGCCTGGAGGCGAGAATACAGCCGGTGAAGGCCGCGAGGGCGCCGGAGATTATCATTCCGATCACGCGGAGAAGCCTGACGTTGATGCCCGACAAAAAAGAGGCCTTCACACTGCCCCCTATAGAGTACATCCACTTTCCCATCTTCGTCTTTTCCATCACGAAGGTGAAGACGACTATGACGGCTGCCATTATGAAAACCTGGACGGGGATTCCCAGGACTCTGTTCTGCGCGATCGCGAGGAAGGAATCGGGGAAGATCCCGTAAACTTCCTGGCCTCTGGTGAACATGAAGTTGATACCGGTCGCGATCGTACCGAGGGCGAGGGTCGCGATGAAGGCGGAGATCTTCAATCTGGTGATCAGGATTCCGGCGATCACGCCGAAGAGCGCGCCCATGCCTACCGTGATGAGTATGGAACCGAACACGCCCAGGCCGTTCAAGATCAGAGAGGTCACTATAACTCCCGAAAGGCTCGCCACCGAAGCGATAGACATGTCGAAATCTCCCGGTATCATGCAGACGGTCATCCCGGTCGCTATTATCGTCAGCATGGAAATATGGGAGAGGATGTTTATGAGATTTCTGGAAGTGAGAAACGTTTCGGTCATTATCGAGAAGAAGACGACTATCCCGATCAAGGCCAGAATAGTGCCGTACTTCTGAAAGAGCAACCCTATCTTATTCATTATTTTTCACTCCTTACGGCGAGGCTGTCGCTGAGCGCATTTTCGAGAATCGAGTGTTGATCGTACTCCTCTCTTTTGAATTCCGCCGTGATCCTCCCCAGGCGCATGACATAGATCCTGTCGGCTATACCCAGCAGCTCCCGGATATCCGAGGAGACGAACAGCACCCCGCAACCCTTCTTCGCGATTTCCTGCATTATCCTGTAAAACTCGCTCTTGGCTCCGACATCTATTCCCTGGGTCGGTTCGTCGAATATGAAGATCCTGGATTCCGGTCCCAGAAGCCATTTCCCCAGAACCACCTTCTGCTGGTTACCGCCGCTCAGGTGGGAGATGATCGTCTTCAGCGACGGCGTCTTTATCTTCAGTTCGCTCGATACTTTGCCGGCCCTGGAGCTGGACTCTCTAGAGCTGATCACACCTAACCTGGTCAGCGTCCCAAGGAATGGAGAGGTCAGGTTGTCTATAACCGACATATCCTGGACAACCCCCTCCCTCCTTCTGTCCTCCGGGCAGAGATATACACCGGCCTTCATAGCTTTCGAAGGGCCTTTTATCCTGGTTTTTTCGTTGTTTATGGTTATTTCGCCGCTGTCGATTTCGTGGGCACCGAAGATAGATTTCATGAGCTCCGTCCTTCCCGAGCCGACCATTCCGAAGAAGCCCACTATCTCTCCCCTCTTCACCTCGAAGGAGATATCCTTCAATCCCAGTCTCGCTACGTTGAGCTTCGAAACCTTGAGAATTCCCTCTCCGATCTCCGAAGCTTGCTTGGGATATTGATCTACCAGATCCCTGTTGGTCATCAGCTTTATGAGGTCGCGTGTCGATAGCTCCGAAGAGACGGATGTGCCTTCGTATCGACCGTTTCTGAGGACGGAGATTCTATCGCAGAGATTGAAGACTTCGTCCAGGTGGTGGGAGACGAAGATGATGCTTATGCCGGACTTTTTCAGGTTTTTTAGGATCTCGAAAAGATTATCCGTATCGCTCTGGGTTATCGAGGCCGTCGGCTCGTCTAGAACCAGTACTTTTGAGTTCATGCTCAGCGCCCTGAGGATCTCGACCATCTTCTGCTTGGCAACACTTAGAGTTCCAACCGGAACACGCAGCGGCACTTCGATTCCGTACTTCTCGCAAAGCCTCTTCGTGTTGGATCTGATCTCCCTGCCTTTCAAAACCGAAAGCCGGGAAGGTTCCCTCCCCAGCCAGATGTTCTCCTCGGCAGTAAAAAACGGATCCAGAACGGTGTCCTGATAAACTACCCCTACGCCCCTGTGAAGCGCCTCGGAAGGACTGCTCAATTTTACCGGCTTGCCGAACAGTCTGAGCTCTCCCGAAGTCTGCTGAAAGACTCCGGCGAGTATGTTTATGAGCGTGGACTTTCCGGCCCCGTTTTCACCTACCAGTCCATGAATCTCCCCTTCTTCCAGAGCGAAGTCGATATTGTCAAGAGCAACGACCCCGGGAAACTCCTTCCTGACCGAGATCATCTCAACAACTTTCATGACTATCTCCCGAAGCGTTTCGAATAAGCCTCTTCGGCGGGCATGCCGTCGTTGACTATATCCTTCAGAGCCAGCAGCATCTCCACCGGTCTCTCGTGCTGCCAAACGTTTCTACCCATATCGACCCCGCGAGCTCCCGCCCTTGTGGCATTTTCGGCGATCTTCAGGACATCCAGCACCGAATCCATCTTCGGACCGCCGGCTATGACTACGGGTATGCCGGCAGCGGCCTCGATGACCTTCTCGAATTTTTCGTCGCAATAATACGTTTTGACGATATCGGCGCCCATCTCCACGGCAACCCTCACGGCCAGCGAGAGGTATCTCGGATCGGTTTTGCGCTCCCGGTCCTTCCCGATCGCGGTTACGGCCAGCACCGGAAGGCCGAAGGTTTCACAGTCGTCGCACAGCCGGGCCAGTTCGCGTATAGTGGAGTACTCGTTTGGAGTGCCGACGTAAATCGAGGTGGCGACGGCATCGGCAGACAATCTCAACGCCTCGGTCACCGTTGTGGTTATGCTTTCGTTGGTTATATCCTCGCCGGCGATTGTTGCCGCGCCGCTCACCCGGAGTACGATCCCGACGTGCCCGTTCGGTGTGTAGCAGTTCTGCAGTATCCCTTTGTTGAGCATTATGGAATCGGTGAACGGTGTGAGTTTGCCTAGCATCTCGGCCGGTCTTTCCAGACCCTGCATGGGTCCTAGAGCCATCCCGTGATCGAGAGCCAGCATTATAGTTTTTCCGGATCTGTTGAATATCCTTGAAAGTCTGTTTGCCTTGCCGAACAACTCACTCACCAACCTTTATTCCGACTTTGATAGATCTGCCTTCTACGGCGTCTTTGAAGGCCTCCTCGAAATCGGAGAATTCGTAGATTCTTTTTGTGAAAGATCTCAAGTCGAGCTTGCCGCTGTTTATAAGCGCGATGGCGGCCATGAAATCCCTAGAGGCAAAGCCCGTGGTACCGGTCAATTTCACACCGTTGTAGTGGATTATATTGGGATCGAAGAGAGCTTTCGTCCCTTTCGAATAGCCGCCGAAGAGCACCATGTTTCCGAACAACTTCACCCGGGGCAGGTATTCATCGATCAATTCGGGAACGGGCGCCGTTAGCACGATCGAGTTGTATTTGCCCGTGTCTTCGCTGGAGGCGGCAAAGCCCAGTTCTTCGGCCAGTTCCAGCCTCTCTTTCCTTTTGTCGGTAATCACCACCGTCTGGCCGTAAACATCCCGCAAGGTTATAGCGTTCAGCATACCCATTATCCCGGCCCCGACGACCAGCGCCGAGTTGCCCGGCTGTAGCTCCATATGTCTGCAAGAGGTCAACGCGCAGGCCATGGGTTCCGCGAGGGCAGCCTCTTTGACCTTTTCTTTCGAAACCTTTGCAACGCCCTTCCTGGCGTAACCGGCGTCGATCGAAAGGAACTCGGTTATGGCTCCGTTGCTGGGAAAGTCTCTGGTTCTGCATCCCTCGGGGTAACCGTTGATACACTGCTCGCACTCGCCGCAGTTCACGAAGGGGGCTACGGCGACGTAATCGCCGACTTCGAACTCCGAAACGTTCCGACCGGTTTCGACTATCCTTCCCGAACATTCGTGGCCCAGTATGGTCGGAGGCTTGATCATCGGGTGTCCCTGCTTGTAGGTCTTTATATCTGTGGAACAAATGAATGAGTAGAGTATCTTGACAAGAATTCCATCTTCTCCGATTTTTGGCTTCTCGACATCTCTGATTGAGATCTTTCCGATTCCTTCGTACATCACTGCCTTCATCCATGCACCTCCTGCTGTGTAACTAGCATCTGGGCCGTCCTTATATCCGTAAAGAGAGTGGTTATGTAGCCTCTTGAAAGGGCTGCCCGTATTCCTTCGACTTTGTGCTCCCCGCCGCTCAGGCAGATCCTCTCGGGAACTTTCAGCAGATCGCCGAAGGGGATTCCCAGAAGGACCTCTTCGATGTTCTGGCAGACTATTTCGCCGCCTTTGCCCATGAAGCGAGAGACTATATCGCCAACGGCGTGCTTTCTGACCAGCTCGAGTATCATATCGCCGGGAAGATTTGAGTCGAGAACGGCCGACATTCCGGCCGGGGCTCCCAGACCAAATACGACTGCTTCGAGGTTCGACCACTCGTTGACGGCCGTCTGAACCGACTGTACCTGCTTCATGATTTTCAACTGCTCGGGGTTGTTGAAGATCGCGGGAGCGGCCAGAAAAATAGGGATCGCGCCCAGAGAACCGGCCATTTTTTCGACAATGTTGTTGATCTGATAAGTCTTCTCCGACTGTCCCAGACCCCCGAGGAGCGGTATTATCTTCATCTCGGGAAACCTGGCGAGGTTTTCCGGGAGACTCATTACGGCTTCATAAACGGTCGTCCCCCAGCCCAGCCCGACATAACGTTTGCCTTCTAGAAGCTTGGTTAGGTTCTTCTGGAAGGAGAGAGAGATCCTCTGCTTTATCTCCTTATCGGTGCCCTTGATAGAGGCTACGACATGGGCCTCCCTTATGGCGTATTTCTCGACTATTTCTCTCTCGAGAGAGGAGAGATCGAAAGATTCCGGCCCGACGAGTTCGATCTTCACCATTCCCAGTCTGCGCGCGCTGGTGAGCAACCTGGAGACTTTCGACCTCGAAAGACCCAGTTCGATGGCTATCTCCTCCTGGTTCATCTCGTTGATGTAATACATCTCAGCAGCCCTGTAAGAGAGACTGACTTCATCCATCTTCATCTTCTTACCTCGAGGTGAAAATTACTCTGACTTTCTTCAAGAAACCGGTCCTTTCCTTTTCCTGGAAGAGGTTTCGACCTATCGCCGCGCCTTTAGCGCCGGCCTTTGCCGCGTCTTCAAGGGAAGCGAAGAAATCGCGGTTCTTCTCGCCTCCTGCGACGATCACGGGAACGGGGCACGATCGAACGACCTCGCCGTAATTTGCGGTCATCATGGTCTTTATAACGTTCGCTCCAAGTTCGGCTCCTATTCGAGATATATTTCCTATAACCTCGGGGGAGGAGTAGTCCTCCTTCCTGTAAGGAAGCATCTCGGCAATTACAGGTATCCCGTACCTCTGGTAGTCCCAGATGGCTTTCGAAAGAGCGTGAAGGGCATCGGAATCTCTCTCCTGACCGACGATTCCCATAACTATTACCGCATCGGCTCCAAGCCTCAGTGCCTGTTCGGGATCGAGAAAGTATTTCGTGTTGCCGATATCGCCCGATAAAGCCGAACCGGCGTGCGTTACCCTTATAATCAGAAGTTTATTCGCGTCGAAAGAAGCGATTCGCGAAACCACTCCGGGGTTCAGCAGTATTCCATCGATATCGAGAGTTTCTATCTCGCTCACATAGCGTCCGATATCCTCCAGACCCTGCGGAACACCGGCGAACTGGCCGTGATCGGCTGCAGCAACGATCAGAGAACCACGGGAAAACATTCTATCCAATCTTCTTTCCAGACCGTTCATAAAGTTCCTCCATTCCTCTTGCACAAGTGTGCATCACAATTATTCACTTCAGACCTATAATATCACTTTTGAAAGCGCCAAGTCAAGGCGACCGCGTCGCGAGAAAGAGTCATAAAAGTCGTCCAGCATCCGGCCCCGGAGCATGGACCCGTCCTTCTAAAGAGTGGTTCTTCGTTGCCTGTAATTAGAACGGCTCTACACATTTATTCAGATGTATCTTCTCTTTCTTTCTAGAGGTCTCAGTCATAGTAAAATAGTACTGTTCAGGAACAATCTTTGAAATTCGCAAATTTCTTCGGCAGAGAACTCTTACATTCATGAGGGAAAAACATATCTATCCAGCAGAGATCGTTGCTGGACAATCGTAAACGGAGGTGAAAATGTTGAACTGGAAAAAAGAAAGGATTCCAGTGGTTGTTATTGTGCTGATTCTCGCCGCGTTGATTCCGGTGATTGCATTAGGTAGTGTCACGGCTCACGAACTGGTTATTATGGGTACAAACGATCTTCACGGCTACGTTATGCCTTATGATTATTTGACAGTTCAGCAAGTGAAGGACTACGGAGTGGCTAAGACCTATACTCTTGTCAAATGGGCAAGGGAGATCTATGACAACACCATTTTGATCGACACTGGTGACGCCATACAGGGAAGTGTTTTAGCAGAACGAGAAGCGAGAGTTGAACCGCTAAGTATGGGAGATACTCCATCGATAATCAAAGCGATGAACATCATGAAATATGATGCGGCGGCGATAGGAAACCACGAGTTCAATTTCGGTCTCGAATATCTCGACCTCGCTATGGCAGCCGCTGATTTCCCGATGCTTTCTGCAAACCTCTACAATGCCGATACCGAAGAGCTTAGATACGATCCTTACGTGGTGCTTGAAAGGGAAGTCGATGGAATACCGATAAAGATCGGAGTAATCGGTTTCTTACCGCCCGAGATAATGATGTGGGATAGAGTCCTCCTTGAAGGAAGAGTGTATGTTGAACCGATAGCGGACGCCGCTGCCAGATACATTCCTGAGTTGAGGGAAAAAGGTGTCGATCTGGTAATCGTTGCACTACACCAGGGAACCTCCGACGCCAGAGATGTCCTTGAAAGTGTTGAAGGAATTGATGCAATCATCATGGGACACAGCCACGGAAGATCTGCAGAGAAGATCGATGAAGTTCCAGTCACCATGGCGGGAAGCTGGGGTAACTCCCTGGGGCTCATCCATTTCCACCTTCTCAACAGAGACGGAAGTTGGGAAGTCTTCTCATCCTTCCCGGAACTATGGTATGTCGATGAAACGATCGAATCCGCTCCCGAAATCGTTGAGGCTGTCAGGGAACAGCACGAAGCAACTATCGACTATGTTATGGCCCCGGTGGGAACTACAACCGTACCGATCAAGAGCTACTTCAGCAGGGTGATCGATAACGAAGTAACGCAGCTTATCAACGAAGCCCAGCTCTGGTATGCGAGAGAGTACTTCAAAGGCACGGAATTTGAAGGAATGCCTTTACTTTCAGCCGCAGCGCCATTCAGAACCAATACGAGCGTAGATGCAGGAGACATAAAAATCATGAATGCTGCCGACATCTACATCTACTCGAACACTCTTCACGTTGTGAGAGTCAACGGCGTGGAACTCAAAGGCTGGCTCGAAAAGTGCGCGGAGAACTTCAACCAGATCGATCCCGCCCGGACTGACGATCAGAACCTTCTTGCACGTTTCTCATCTTACAACTTCGACATCATCGAAGGTATAAACTACCAGATCGATGTTCGAAAGCCCGTGGGTCAGAGAATTGTGGATTTGACTTATGAGGGTGAGGAAGTGGAAGATGAGATGGAATTCCTCGTTGTGACCAATAACTATCGCGCAGGTGGCGGTGGCTACCACCTGGTAGATGCGGATATCGTCCTTTCTTCAACGGTCGAGAATCGAAACGTGATCATAGACTACATAATCGAAAAGGGCACGATTACTCCTACGCCATCTTACAACTGGTCCATCGTACCTTTCGAGTCTGCTGGAAGAATCACCTTTACATCCAGCGAGGAAGCGGTATCACTTATAGGCGAGCTTGGAATCAAGGGAATCAAATACATCGGTGACCGTCTCTTCGAAATAGATCCCGTAGAAATAGCTGCAAATACGGTTCAGACAGTTGTAAATTAACAGAACTGCCAACACATAAAGCCGGAGATCGTTGATCCTCCGGCTTTTTGCTGATTTGATGTTAGTAAAGATCCGAAAAGCCCCGGAGGTTATTCCACAGGTCATGATGTGAAGAAGTTATCATCTTGTCATGCTCCCGCACCGTCATCCCGTTGTGATTTTAAACGGGATCTCGTTCTTCTCGTCGCTCTCTCGCAAACTTAAACAGAGGTTAGAGGTGACAGGTTAGAGGTTAGAAAGTCAAGACCTTCACGCTCTTCACACCTCTCCCCTCTTACCTCTAGCCTCAGGTTCAGCGTTACGGTTCCCTAAGGACGTCTCTTCTAAGTTGTCAAGATTGTTCTTCGGTGCTGAGGTATGGAAAAACCTTGCCGGAAGGAAAGCATTTGTGGCAAAATCGTTTACGTCGCTAATCTAACAAATCGGTACGGGAGGTAAAGGAATGACAGATGAGAAGATCGTGAAGCAGCCGCGCAGGTATTTACCGGAGGACCTTGATCTTTCGGTGTGGAAGAACGTCGAGGCCGAGCTGAAGAGGCTTGAAGAGTATCCTGTGGACAGCGTGGATTCTCTGGAAGAGTTTCTCTACAGATGGAGCGAACTCTATATGGTGATCCAGGAGCAACTGGCCTGGAGATACATAGAGATGACGAGATTCGCCGACAGTGAAGAAAAGAGGAAGAACTATTCGAACTTCTACGCCGGGGTCTTCTCCAGAGCCGAACCCTACAAAATGAGGCTGCTGAAGAAGTACTACGACAGTCCCTACAGGGCTGAGCTCGACACTCTCAGGTACGAGAACTTCGACAGGATAGTGGCCAACACCATCGAAATGTTCAGAGAGGAAAATCTTCCGCTCGAGATAAAGGAAAAGGAGTTATCCTCCGCCTACGGCGCTACGATAGGCTCTTTGACGGCAGAATACGACGGTAAGGAGTACACGCTCTCTCAACTCTCCAGATTCCAGCAGGAACCCGACAGAAAAGTAAGAGAGGAGACCTGGAGACTCTCGATGGAGAAGCTTTCCACTGTCCACGACAGACTGGAAGAGCTTTTCGATCAGCTAAAGGAGATCAGGATACCTCAGGCCAGAAATGCCGGTTTCGAAAACTACAGAGATTTCATGCACGCCAGGAAGAACAGGTTCGTCTATTCGGTCGAGGATATCTTCAGGTTCCACGATTCAGTCGAAGCCGTGGTCGTTCCCTTCGTAAAAAAACTGAACGAAGGCCGGAGAAGAGAGCTCGGAGTGGAGTCGCTAAGGCCCTGGGATACGCAGGTAGAACCCTCGGGAAGGGTATTGAAGCCCTTCGACGGCATGGAGGACTTCATAGGAAAGGCCGTCGCCGTTCTCTCCAGAGTAGACAGACAGTTCGGTCTCAACCTGCAGAAGATGAAAAACACAGAACTGCTGGATCTGGAAAATAGAAAGGGGAAGGCTCCCGGGGGCTATAACTACCCGCTGGACGAGACGGGGGCGCCCTTCATATTCATGAACGCCACCGGAACGCCGGGCAACGTCAGAACTATTCTCCACGAATCGGGCCACGCCATGCACTCCTTCTCGACCGTGGACGAGAGAATAATACTGTACAGACACACGACGCACGAAGCGGCCGAGCTGGCTTCGATGTCGATGGAACTGCTCACCATGGATCACTGGGACGAATACTACCCGGACGGCGAAGAGCTGAAACTGGCGAAAAAAGAGGAGCTGACCGGAACGATAAGCTTCCTGCCCTGGTGTATGACGGTCGATGCCTTCCAGCAGTGGATCTACTCCAATCCCGACCACACGCCCGACGAGAGGGACGAGAAGTTCGCCGGGATCTTCGCCAGGTTCGAAGGCGGGATCGACTGGTCCGGTCTAGAGGGGGAGCGGCGAACCCGCTGGCTGCTTCAGCCCCATATCTTCACCAACCCCTTCTATTACATTGAGTACGGTATCGCCCAGCTCGGAGCTCTTGCCATATACAGAAACTACAGACTCGACAGGGAAAAGGCCGTAGCCGATTACAAGCGGTTTCTCTCCCTGGGATACTCCAGACCTCTCGACGAACTGTACGAGGCGGCGGGGATCAAGTTCGACTTTTCGGAGTCGTATATATCCGAGCTGGTCGATTTTGTCGAGGGAGAGATAGAGAGGCTCTAGAAAAACGATACGGTCGTAATTTTTATTTGTGGGGAGCAGAGTCTCGAAAACAGGACTCACGGAAAGCCGTTGAGAATAGAATAGTTTAGGAGGTGAGATAATGAAAAAGATACTTATAATTCTATTTCTGACTTTGATACCGCTCTTCTTATTCGCCCAGACCGAAGAATTGAAAGCGAAACTGGCTGCCAACCCCGCGGATATAGAAAGTCTCGAAGCGCTTCTCAAGATATACGAAGAAAACTACGATGACAACAGCTATATCAACACCGTGATCGAAGTTGCCCGGGCCCTCACGGAGATACCCGAAGGCATGGTGGCGATCTTCGAGAAAACGATCGAAAAGGCTCTGAACAACTATTACTCGGAGCAGGCGGGCGAATTGTCGAAGATATACTTCGATAACTTCAAGAACAGGAAATCGCTCCTCTACCATTTGCGCAGTCTCAACAGCTCCTGGTATCTCAGCGAATCCGACGTTCGCTATGCCGTGACATCGATCGAGAACGAGGATCACCTGGAGCTCTACAAGTATCTATACGAAGAGTCCAAAGAACTGTACCCGACCGATCTCTCGCTGATCGTGTCGAGGATACTGGTCGAAGATTTCGGAGAGAGCGAGTTCCTGATACCCTATATCGAGAATTTATTCTACGAGGGAGACTTCTCGACCGCCGAGGAACTGCTCATGGAATACTCGCAGAACCTGACTGAGGAACCGATGAATTACTTCTTGAAAGGCCTGCTGGCTTTGAACTACGGTAACTACGACGAAGCTGTGGAGTTGTTCCTCCAGGGAAAGAGTTTCAACGACGAAGCCGCGCTGGGAAAGGCTATAGAGATACTGGATTATATATATATTCCCGATTATGTTTCCGAGCTGTTCAGGGCGATCGTGCTCTCCAGCGACGAGGCATCGCTGCAGAATAATATTCAGATGTATATGATCGGCCACGAAGAGCTAGACTGGATATACTCCTGGCTGTCGAGAGTTCCGGCGCCCAAGAAGATAAACGAACTGCTGGAAGGAGAAGAGGTAGTTATCTCCTACAACACGCTGAATATGGATTATGAGAGCGGGAACGTCGGTTTCTTCGATATCGAAGGTAATCTCTTCGGGAGTCTGACAGATGCGATATATGGCCAGTTCCTCGATTCAAGGACATTCGTCTATATATCGCTGCAGAACGAGAGGGTCGTGGTTGACGGAGAGAGAAAGGCCAGATTCAACGGCTACACCGTCTATTCGCTTTCCCCGGATCGCTCGAAATTCCTGCTTCTGGACAATTACGGCGAGAAGATAGTAATGATTGGACCGGAATTGACGCAGATCTGGTCGGCCGACGGAGATTTCGGAATGGTACCGGTCTCCTGGTCGCCCGATGGTTACAGGGTGGCTGTCTCCACCGATTACGATGTCTTCTCCATATTCAACGCAGATACGGGCGAGGTGCTCGAGACCGTGGAAGACTGGTACGATCTCGTTTTCCTCTCCAACGACAACGCTTACGCGATAGACTACGACGGCAACCTCGTCGACCTGGCGACGGACGAGACGCTAAAAACGGCAAAAACGGCTGTCTGGGCGGAGTTTGGAAGCGAGAACAAGATCATCTATTTTGTTCCGCCTGAGGAGTATGGCGATTTCTCTTACATCGCCCTGCGGGTGTACGATCTTGAAACCGGCACCGACCGGGTACTCAGTAACAGGGTACTCTGGATGGACGCGCCGGTCCCTTCGATCAAGATAGAAGGGCCTTACATCTACTTCACGGAAAAGGATGCCAACGGTATGCACAGGGTTCTGGTCATGGATTACACCACCAACGAACTTCTCTTTGAAAGCATGCCGAGCTACGATGTTCTGATCTTCCCCGACGTCAGGCCGGAATAAAAAAGCCGTTGCGAACCATCAAAACAAGGCCGGAGGGTAAATGCCCTCCGGTTTTTTCTGGCAGAGCTTTAGAAGGAGCCATCGAGAATCGCTGACATCAGTCTGCGGTCACTTTGAATCTCTTTCTGCGTAACTCGGTGGTTGTGTTTTATTCTCTCTGTATAACCCAAAAGAAAAGGATTTTCGGAAGTGATAGCCGTATATCGCAAATTCAACTGACAATGGAAAAAGCGATGGCTTAAAGAAGGCCGTCCAGAGGAGCAACAACCAATAGTTAATTCGACCTTTTTCCCTTATTCCAAGTACCCACAGCGACTTAACGAAAGCCTTCAGATTGTCGGAAAGGGGCCTGACATGTCTAAGTGAATTCGGTTTGTAGTTCTTGAGAAAGGTTATTACTCTCTGGCGATAGGGTTTCGGCGCGTAGATGCTTCTGAGTATTTTATAGTAACCGTCTACAAGGTTATTGAGACCCATCTTGGGAACTATGTTAGTCAGAATGCTAGTGTTGTTGCCGGAAAACTCCGACGCGATCCTGTTCTCATCTTTCAACCTCAGGAAGAGTCTTGTGCCCGTAGGCGCTGTGAGGACACCAACCATTGCCGTCACTAT
>Ga0116195_1001394_pt1 | contig 14786 bp, 13 predicted proteins | sample AD_SCU002_MetaG_FD_89881 | JGI IMG/M metagenome (GOLD analysis project Ga0116195, IMG submission 89881) | Active sludge microbial communities of municipal wastewater-treating anaerobic digesters from China - AD_SCU002_MetaG | ecosystem: Engineered > Bioreactor > Anaerobic > Digestate | place...
ACCCGCCACTGCGCCAAGCGCCAAAACGTTGGCAACAAGTGTAAAAAGACAGACAACCAGTCAGATACGATAGTGATAAATAATAATAAAAGAAAGGATTTAGCTTTTTGATAGGACAGTGCAAATTTGATGGAAATTTATTTTGTTTTTTTCTTCCCCCCCCGCAAAAAAAGAAGAAACCCCACCCACATTGCACACATTGCCAAAGCCCCACAAGCCAACGCTGCAACCAAAGCTTTGCCAAAAAGTGCAATTTTGCCTACGCACCATAACAGTAAATTACGAATTAAGCAGTTACTACTGTTTGATTTTCAAATAAATAATTCTCAGAATTCATGTCAGGATTAAAAAAATGTACGACAAATTGAAAGTGAATGAAAACAATTTTAGTAATTTTGCGTTTAACTAAATGATGAAACAGATTTTTTCCATATTATTATCTTTTATTCTCTTGGCAAGCCATATGAACTTGACCATGGGTACACACTTTTGCGGTGGCGAAGCTGTAGAGACTAAGGTATTATTAGGAGAAACACATTTGGGCTGTGAAATGATGGATTTGGTAGAACCCTGCGATGGTTCTGAACATTCTAATCAGAATCAGGTTCGTTTTAATAATGTTCCTTGCTGCCAAAATGAATTTCAAACTATTCAAGGTACAGCTGATTTTGTAAAAGAAGCCGCTCAAACTGTTTTTAATGTTGATTTTGCTTTAGCCTATATTTATACCACCTTGATTTTGGATTTAGTTCCAAAATCATCACATCAGGTATATACTGAATACATTTCCCCTCCTCTTGAAAAAGACATTCAAGTACTTTTTCAAACTTTCCTGATTTGATTTTTGCGTGAACTTATGATTCCATATTACAATTTGTAGTGTGGTTGTCGTGTATTGTATTAAAAGCTAATTTTTTCATGTGAAAATCATTGTATCATGCTAAATAAAATAATCAAATATTTCTTAGAGAACAAGTTGGTAACAGTACTTGTTCTAACCGGATTTGTCGCATGGGGCATTGTTACCGCTCCCTTTGGCTGGCAAGTGGGTGGATTGCCGTCAGACCCTGTTCCGGTGGATGCCATACCCGATATTGGCGAAAATCAACAGATAGTTTTTACTCCCTGGAACGGACGGTCGCCACAAGATATTGAAGACCAGATATCTTATCCGTTAACTACTTATCTTTTAGGAATTCCCGGAGTTAAAACCATTCGTAGTTCTTCAATTTTTGGATTTTCCAGTATCTATATCATTTTTGATGAAGATATAGAATTTTACTGGTCACGCTCACGAATATTGGAAAAGTTAAGTTCACTCCCCTCCGGACTATTGCCCGATGGTGTGCAACCCACATTGGGTCCAGATGCAACTGCTTTGGGGCAGGTTTACTGGTACACGCTCGAAGGGCGTGATAAGGATGGAAACCCGACTGGGGGCTGGGATTTACACGAAATACGCACCGTTCAGGATTTTTATGTAAAATATGGACTAAATGCAACCGAAGGTGTATCGGAAGTAGCATCCATTGGTGGGTATGTGCAAGAATACCAAATAGATGTAAATCCCGATGCATTAAAAGCTTACAATATTCCTTTACACAAGGTGATGCAGGCGGTACAGAAAGCGAATCGTGATGTGGGGGCTAAAACCATCGAGATAAATCAGGCTGAATACCTTGTCCGTGGTTTAGGTTATGTGAAAAAGACCGAAGATATTGAGAAAGCCGTAGTGGCTGTTCAGGAAAACGTTCCCATTCGTATTAAAGATATTGGTGTAGTAACACTTGGTCCGGCAACACGAAGGGGAGCACTCGACAAGGACGGTGCAGAAGTAGTAGGTGGTGTGGTGGTAGCACGGTATGGAGCTAATCCATTGCAGGTGATTAACAATGTAAAAGAAAAAATTACGGAGATTTCACCCGGTTTGCCGAAAAAGATTTTGGCTAATGGAGTCGAAAGCCAATTGACCATTGTTCCATTTTACGACCGCTCGGAATTGATTTATGAGACACTTGGCACATTGGAAGAAGCCCTTTCACTTCAAATTCTCATAACAATACTGGTCATCATCGTGATGATTTATAACCTGAGGGCATCTTTTTTAATATCAAGCTTATTGCCCATTGCAGTACTCATGGTTTTTATCGCCATGCGGTATTTTGGAGTTGATGCCAATATTGTAGCACTATCGGGAATCGCCATTGCCATTGGTACCATGGTCGATTTGGGAATAATTCTCTCGGAGAATATTGTCAAACATGTAGATGAAGCCCCACCCGGACAAAAGCTGATAACAACAATATACAACGGCTCGGCAGAGGTTAGCTCTGCTATCCTTACTGCCGTTTCTACCACTATCGTAAGTTTTATTCCTGTTTTTACCATGCAGGCTGCCGAGGGTAAATTATTCGGCCCGTTGGCATTTACCAAAACCTTTGCTTTGGTAGCGGCACTTATCGTTTCGCTTATCATTTTACCGACGCTGGCTCACTGGTTTTTTGGTTTTAAAATTAAAAATCCACGCCATAACAAATGGGTGAATATGCTGCATATTGCAGTTGGTTTTATTGGTCTATTCAGCAATGTTGCATGGGCTGGTATTTTGTTGATTTTATTTGGAGGTATTCCCCTTATTAAGCCATTAATTAGAGACAAAATACTGTTTAGAAAACCACTTTTCGGAAAAACCTTAGATAATATTGAATTGATTTTAGTAGTAGTTGGTGTTGTCTGGCTTTTGGCAAAGTATTGGTTGCCTTTGGGAGCTGGGAAAAGTGTGCTTCTTAACTTTGTTTTTGTTGCTTTGCTGGTTGGCTTTATTTTAGGGGCATTTACCTTATTGCAGTTTTCATACAGAAGGATTTTGCGATGGTGTTTGAATAATAAAGTTAAATTTCTTATGATTCCTGTTTTTTTGATGTTGCTGGGTGTAAATATCTGGATGGGTTTCTCAAACATTTTTGGATTTCTGGCAAATGGAGCTGACAAAATGGGTTGGAACATTCGTACTACTGCTGTTTGGTCAGGACTTAACCATTCATTTCCCGGGATGGGTAAAGAATTTATGCCCTCACTTGATGAAGGCAGTTTTTTGCTTATGCCTACCTCAATGCCGCACTCAGGAGTTGAATACAACAGAAAAGTTGTTGGGCAGTTAGATATGATGATTGCAAATATTCCCGAAGTGGAACTTAGCGTAGGTAAATTAGGCCGGGTAGAATCTGCACTTGACCCAGCACCTGTTTCGATGTACGAAAATGTTATCAATTATAAGTCGGAATATGAACTCAATGATAAAGGGCATCGTAAACGCTTTAAAACTGACGGCGATGGTCGCTTTGTGTTGAAGAATGGGGAAGCATACAGCAATGATGAATTGCTGACTAAAAACATTTCGCCAGACGAACTTGTGCCGGATGATAAGGGAAACTATTTCAGAAACTGGCGCAAACATATAAAATCATCCGACGATATTTGGAAAGAAATTGTTGCGGTTACTAAAATACCGGGCGTTACTTCTGCCCCGAAACTGCAACCCATCGAAACCCGATTGGTCATGTTGCAAACAGGAATGAGGGCTCCAATGGGAATTAAAGTTTATGGTTCCGACCTTCAAACCATCGAGGAGTTTGGTTTGAAACTGGAAGGTATTCTAAAACAAGTACCCTCGGTGAAAGCCGAAGCAGCCTTTGCCGACCGTATTGTAGGGAAACCTTATATTCACCTAAATATCAACCGTGATGAAATTTCACGTTATGGATTGAACGTGGAAGATGTGCAACAAAGCATTGAAACAGCAATCGGGGGCATGAAAGTATCGTCAACGGTTGAAGGACGTGAGCGTTTTCCCATACGAGTCCGTTATCCGAGAGAGCTAAGGGACGACCCGGAATCGCTTGGAAAAATTCTTATTCCAACACCCACGGGGGCTCAAATTCCACTTAGTCAGTTAGTTGATATGGAGTATGTGCGTGGGCCACAAGCCATTAAAAGTGAGAATACCTTTCTTGTAGGTTATGTGCTGTTTGATAAAAAGGAAGGTTTTGCTGAAGTAGATGTTGTAAACGATGCACAGGAAATGATTCAGCAAAAAATTGATGCAGGAGAATTAATTGTTCCAAATGGTGTGAATTATAAATTCTCCGGAAGTTATGAAAATCAGGTGCGTGCCGAAAAACGTTTGAGCATTATTGTTCCGTTGGTCTTTTTAATCATCTTCCTTATACTCTATTTTCAATTCAAATCTGTAACAACTTCACTCATGATTTTTACCGGAGTGGCTATGGCATTCAGTGGCGGTTTTATTATGCTCTGGCTTTACGGGCAAGGCTGGTTTGCCGATTTCACCGTTTTTGGGACAAACATCCGTGAGCTTTTTCAGATGAATACCGTGAACCTAAGCGTTGCCGTTTGGGTGGGCTTTATTGCCCTGTTCGGATTGGCAACCGATGACGGGGTATTGATGGGAACCTATCTCGACCAAAGTTTTAAACGTAACCGAACTAAAACAATAGAAGAAATACGGGCAGCGGTTGTGGAAGCAGGTGAGCGAAGAATCAGGCCTGCTGTAATGACCACCACAACTACCATCATTGCTTTACTTCCGGTACTTACTTCAACCGGTAGGGGCGCGGATATAATGGTGCCGATGGCCATTCCGGCTTTTGGCGGTATGATTGTGGCTGCCATCACCTACTACATCGTTCCCACGTTTTACTGTATGCGTGAAGAGTATAAACTTAAAAATTCGAAATCATGATAAGATATATAGCAATACTTATAGCAACGCTTTTGTTTAGTAGCTTGAGCTTTGCTCAAACACTGGACGATTACTTTAAAATAGCTGCCGAAAACAATCCGGGGTTACAGGCTATGCATAAAGAATACGAAGCTGCTTTACAGAAAGTGCCGCAGGTAAGTACCTTGCCCGACCCTACTTTTTCTTTAGGGTATTTTATCTCTCCTGTTGAAACAAGGGTTGGTCCGCAACAGGCAAAGTTCTCGCTAACGCAAATGTTCCCGTGGTTTGGTACTTTAAAAGCGCAGGGCAATGTGGCTGCTTTAATGGCAGAAGCAAAGTTTCAAAACTTTATTGATGCCAGAAATAGACTTTATTTTCAGGTGGCATCCGCTTACTATCCTTTATATGAATTAAAAGATTTTGTTCGTATTGAACAGGAAAACATTAGCATATTGGAATCTTATAAAACCATTGCTACTCAGAAATTTAAAAATGGAACAGGAACAATGGTAGATGTGCTGCGTGTGGATATTATGCTGAAAGATGCACAAACCAATCTTAGTATTCTGAGAGATAAAGAGAAACCATTGCTGACTACGCTCAACAAGCTTTTAAATCGTTCTGAAAATGAACCGGTGCAGATTAGCGATACGTTGAAATCGGTGATTCTCTTAGATAATTACAGAAAAGATTCACTGATTGTAGCCAATCCAAAATTAAAAGCGCTCGATTTAAAATTACAGGCAAGCCAAGCCGCAGAGATTGTTGCACAAAAGCAAGGATTACCGAAGTTGGGTATAGGCTTGGATTATGTATTGGTGGGCGAACGTACCGATATTTCTATGCCTGATAATGGAAAAAATGTTCTGATGCCAATGGTAAGCATTAGTATTCCAATCTTTCGGGCAAAATACAACGCATCGGTGAAAGAATCTCAACTGATGCAGGAAAGTTACACACTTCAAAAGCAGGAAGTAACAAATACGCTCTTTTCTGAATATGAAATGGTTTTGTTTCAGGTTCAACAACAGTTGCAGTTAATATCACTTTACCAACAACAGATACAAACCTCGCAACAATCATTAAACCTGCTATTTACTTCCTATGGAAATTCAGGGAAAGAGTTTGAAGAAGCACTACGTATGCAGCAACAATTGCTGAAATATCAGAAGATGAGCGCAACCGCTTTGGTTCAATACTATATTGCAGTTGAGAAAATCAATTACATAACATCAAAATCGTATTAAAATGAAAGCAATAGATAAAAAAGCAATAATAATTGCCGCAGCAACACTTGTTGTTGGTTTGCTGGCAGGATGGTTACTGTTTGGAGGGAATAAAAGTAATTCTCACGATGACCATGAACATGTGAAAACGGAAATAAACGGAGAAACAGTTTGGACTTGCTCCATGCACCCGCAAATTCGTCAAAACGAGCCGGGCGACTGCCCCATTTGCGGCATGGATTTAATACCGTTAGAGGATGACCAAAATGCCGATATTGACCCCAATGCAATAAGCATGTCGCCTACTGCTATGCAACTCGCCAATGTGAGTACGGCATTTGTGGGAAAAATGAATCCGGTTAAACAAGTCCGCCTTAACGGGAAAGTACAAGCCGATGAACGCTTGGTGTATTCACAATCATCGCATATTCCGGGCAGGATAGAAAAATTGTTGGTGAATTTTACTGGCGAATTTGTGAATAAAGGACAAGTCATTGCATACATCTATTCACCCGAGTTGGTAACAGCACAAGAAGAGCTGTTGGAGGCACAGAAAATAGCCGAAACGCAACCTCAATTGTTTGTAGCTGCAAAGGAAAAGTTGAAAAACTGGAAACTCTCGGAGAAACAAATTGAAGAAATCCTTACATCTGGAATGACAAAGGATGAATTTCCTGTAGTAGCCGATGTTTCAGGATACACAATCTCAAAAAAAATAAATTTGGGTGACTATGTTCGCAAAGGGGAAACGATATATGAAATCGCTGACCTATCGAAAGTTTGGGTGTTATTTGAAGTGTATGAATCGGATATAAGCTGGATTAAAAAAGGTGATAAAGTTGAATTTACAATTGCCTCCATGCCCGGTGAATCATTTATAAGCATTATTACATTTCTCGACCCTGTAATTGACCCAAAGACAAGAGTGGCAAAAGCAAGAGTGGAATATAACAACTCAAACGGAAAGCTAAAACCTGAAATGTTTGCTTCGGGGATGGTTCAGGCTAAATTAGCTAACAAATCAAATTCTATTGTGGTACCAAAAACTGCCGTAATGTGGACAGGCAAACGCTCGGTGGTGTATGTGAAAACAAATTCCGAGCAAGGAGTAAACTTCATTATGCGTGAAATAACCTTGGGTTCTGCATTAGGAGATAGCTATGTGGTTGAAGAAGGTTTAATGGAGGGAGAAGAAATAGCGGTAAACGGCACGTTCAGTATAGATGCCGCTGCCCAGTTGGCCGGAAAACCCAGCATGATGAGCCCTGAAGGTGGACAGGTAATGACAGGTCATAATCACGGAGGGACAACTACTGAAAGTAATGTTTCACACGAAAGTCATGAGGAACAAAATAAATCAACAACTTCAAAAACCTTGTCCATCGACAAAAAAGCCAAAGAAGCTTTGCAGCCAATTTATAATACCTACTTAAATTGGAAAGATGCCCTGACCAACGATGATTTTAAAGAAGCTCAAAAAAACGCTGCAAACTTTAAAACGGCATTGAAAAAAGTGGACATGGGACTTTTTAAAGATGAGGCGCACATGGTTTGGATGGATTTTCAGGGAAGATTAGCCAAAAATTTGGAACACATCCAGCACTTTTCCGACATCGAACAACTTCGAAAAGCCTTTCAATCGGTTTCTGTTACGATGATTGAAATGACCAATTCATTCGCACCACTTGGCAAAACAATCTACGTACAACATTGCCCCATGGCCGATAACAACAAAGGGGCTGATTGGCTGAGCTCTGAGAAAGAAATTAAAAACCCGTACTTTGGTAGTTCGATGCTAAAATGCGGAGAAGTTACCAAAGAAATTAAATAATCATTTTTATTCACAATTTAAATCACAATAATATGAAAACAAAAGTTTTAACTTTAGTATGTATGTTCCTTTTAGGAACAAGTATGGTATTTGCACAGGCAAAAACCGAAAAATTTGAAGTAAACGGAAATTGTGGCATGTGCAAGACCCGCATTGAGAAAGCGGCAAATTCAGTTGACGGTGTTACCAAAGCCGACTGGGTGCAAGAAACAAAAATGCTTACAGTAGCATTTGATTCAACAAAAACTACTGTGCATAAAGTTCAAATGGCTATTGCTAAAGTTGGTCATGATACACCCATGCATAAAGCCTCTGACGAAGTGTATAACGCACTTCCCGGATGTTGCAAATATGACCGTACCGTAGCAAAGAAAGAAAGTACAGGTCATGAAGGACATAAGCACTAAAAGAATTGGGGTTAATGGCTGCCTTTAATTAGTATCTATTAATTGCCAACCCACAGTCGTAAGCACATTTGCAAGCCCACACGAGCCAACGCACAGTCCAAAGCTTTGTCAAAGAGCCTGCAAGCTGACCCACGAAGAAAGGGGAACTTTAAAATGCCCCACCGCACGAGAAAGGGAAAATCAAAAAGGAAAAATCATTACCAGCAATTAAACCTATAGAGATACCTTTTAATATTCCTAATGGATGGGTATGGGGTAGGTTGTCAGAAATTGTTGTGATTACTGGCGGTGGGACACCTTCAATGAATAACCCTGATTTTTGGAATGGTAATATTCCTTGGGTAACTCCCAAAGACATGAGTTCAAATCAAATTAACGGTTCTGAGATGAAGATTACACAATTAGGGTTAGATAATTCATCTGCAAAGTTAATTGACGATGGTTCAATACTTATTGTTGGAAGGTCAGGAATTTTGAGAAGAAGATTGCCAGTTGCAATTAATTTAATACCTTGTTCTGTTAATCAAGATATGAAGGTACTTACCCCTATTTTCAAAATAATGAATCGTTTTTTGCAAATGATGCTATATGGTTTAGAACAAAATATCTTGAGGAATTATGTAAAATTTGGAATGACCGTTCATAGTTTACGATATGATGAGTTTTCATTAATGCCAATACCAATACCTCCTCTGGCTGAACAACACCGCATAGTCAATAAAATAGACCAACTGATTCAATTCTGTGAAGAAATAGAAACCACTATTAAGCAAAACCAGAATTACGCTCAAGAATTATTGCAGGTTGCGTTAAAAGAAGCACTCACACCAGTAAAGTAAATGTTGACGAATAACACATTAGGTTGATATTTGCTCATGTTAGGTAAATTCATACCCATAAGTTTGTTTTTCTCTTATATTTGTTACTTAAATTCAACCATATGAGAGTAGAAAATGTTTTTAAGAAATGCTTTATTCATATTATTGATGACCTTAAAGCACAGGGTAATAACCTAACGAGTATTTCGAAGAGTATGGGATACACGAGCACTTCTCAACTTCATAATGCAATGAGCGAAGATGGGTTACCCTCCACAAAAGCAATAATTGCATTGATTGAAAATTATAAAGTGAATCCTTCTTATCTATTTCTTAATCAGGGTGATATTTACTCTGACGAATCGGAACTAGAAAGAGTAAAAACAGAACTTTCAAAGTATACCCAAATGCATAATGAGGCAGTCAAGACGGTCAATTCTTTAAATGAAATGGTAAAAACTTTAGAACAAAGAAATGCTGATTTAATTGATATCACTGCCGATGCCTTAAAATTCCATAAACAGAGCAAAGGAGATATTGAACCCAGAAACGAAAAGTAAAATTTTACTCTTTACTTAAGGTTTTATATCTTTTAAGTAAAATTTGACTTGGTTAGAATTTGCCCCAATGCCCCAGAAAATTGCCCCACAATAAAAAAAACCTCTTGATTATCAAGAGGTTTAAGAAGGGTTGAGGTCTCGAGCGGATTCGAACCGCTGTAGAAGGTTTTGCAGACCTCTGCCTAGCCACTCGGCCACGAGACCCTTTGGGGATGCAAATATACAAAAATTCCAAAAAAACGAATATAAAAGATTTCCTGCAATAATTACAGTAAATCAATCAGTTGGAGTAACTGACCCTTTTTCTGCCTTTTCACCGAAATCGGGCAGGCATACGGGGCAGAGGCAGTTATCGTATTCAAGCTTTAACTTTTTAAGGTTTTCAGGGCTTATACTGTAATCGAAACACCAGCATCCCGGGGCATGCAGGCACTCAAAACTCCTGCCGCAACGCGGACAGATTTTCAGCGTTGGCTTATTATCACTCATAGATGTCATCGCTGCTCAGGGTAACGCATACCCTGTCCATTTTACCGCCCAGTGGAGGATTCAGTTTGGAAATTTTTACCTCGGCATCGGTCACATCCGGAAAACGGGTATGAACCGCTTTCAGGATACGGTGGGCTACGTGCTCCAGCAAATGGGATTTTTTCTCCATTTCCTGTTTAACCGTTTCATAAACAGAAAGGTAATTCACCGTATCGTGAAGGCTGTCGCTGCGCTCTGCCTGTTTTGTATCCACTTGAATAAACAAATCGACCATAAAGCGGGTACCAATAACCTGCTCTTCTTTAAAATGGCCATGGTAGGAGAAAAACTCCATACCCTCTATAGAAATCATGCCCATGATGCGTGCGTTTTTAACAAAGATAGGCAAAAACTGCTCAGGGTATTTTCAGCAGGTAAACTTGCTATTCTTTGACAAAATAACGGAACGGATTATAGCTGATGCCGGTATCGAATACATCCACCTGCTCGCGTTTTTTCAGAAATCCGACGATGCGGTAGGTGAGGGGGGTAAACACGATTTCAACTCCCGATTTGAAAATGTAATTGGAAATTATTATCGAGATCAGCAGACTGTCGGGCATGGTACCATAAAAAGCGATCAGGCAGAAAATGGCGGTGTCGATGCCTTCACCCAGCAGGGTGGATCCTATGGTCCGAACCCACAGGTATTTCCCTTTTGTCCTGATTTTCAGTTTCGACATCAGGTAAGCGTTAGAAAAGGCGCCGGCAAAGTAAGCAACAAGACTGGCCAGTACAATGCGCGGAACAAAGCCCAGCAGAGATTCATAGGCCTGCTGATTGGGCCAGTCGGAGGCCGGAGGCAGTTCCTGCACTATCCAAAGCACCAGCGACATCAGCAAAGCAGCTCCGAAACCGGTCCAGATTACTTTTCTTGAGCGCTGATAACCGTAAACTTCCGTAAGGATATCCCCGAAAATATAGCTGAGCGGGAAGAGAATGGTTCCGCCGTCGAACGTAAACAGCCAAAGGGAAGTGATTTTTGTTGAGGCAAGGTTGGAGATCAGCAGAATGGCCACAAAAAGAGCCATGATTACATCAAAATACCTGAAATGAACCTTGCCGGATTGTACTGCGTCTGTCATTTGATATTGTATTGGTCAGGATATCCGGCTGCAAAAGTACAACAATCCCCCTGAAAAGAGATTCCTTCCCGGAAAGGCAATCAAACCCGGCAGGGGAGGAGCGGGACTTTACAAACCCATATACCAGGAAGCAATGGAAAAATAGATCACAACTCCGGAAATATCTGCAATGGATGTGATCAGCGGAGCACTGGCCGTGGCAGGGTCAAGCTTCAGCCTGGTGAAGATAAAGGGGGTGATTATCCCGATAAGGCTGCCGGTCATCACCGCCAGCACCATGGTAATTGCCACCACCGCAATGTACTGCGGAGCGCGCACACTGGCGATCAGGCTTACACCGGCCGCCATGGTAATACCCAGCAGGAAGGAGACCAGGAATTCCCTGCCCAGCAGCCTGAACCAGTCTTTTGTTTCCACATCCCCTATCGCCAGGGATCGGATCATAAGCGTAGCTGACTGTGCCCCTGCATTTCCTCCGCTCCCAATCAATAGTGGCAGGAAAAAAATCAGCGATACGGCCGATTGAATCACGCCTTCGAAAGTAGCCAGAGCCGCTCCCGAAAATACATTCATAAAAACCAGGACGATCAGCCAAAGAATTCGTTTCTGATAAAGAAAAAAGATTTTGGCTTTCAGCGGATTGACTATGGCCGCCTGGAATGAACCGAATTTGTGAAAGTCTTCGGTAGTTTCCTCTTCCACAACGTCCATCACGTCGTCGACCGTAACAATGCCCAGCAGCAATCCGTCCGAATCGAGCACCGGCAATGCGATGCGGTCGTGGTCCTGAAATACGCGAATGGCCACTTCCTGATCGTCGAACGCATTAAGCGATACGAAATGCTCGTCCATAAGGTCCCGGATGTGCTGCCCGGGATCGGCCAGAATGATTTCCCGGATGCGGATATCGTCGATCAGTTTCCAGTTCTCATCCACAACGTAAATCAGATTGAGGGTTTCCGAATCCCTGCCGTACATGCGGATGTGCTTCAGCGCCTGTTCAACGGTATATTCAGGCCTTACAGCCACGAATTCCGGCGTCATGAGCCTTCCGATGCTGTGCTCTGGATATCCCAGCAGACGGGTGGCAATGATGCGCTCTTCCGGCGACAACAGCTGTATCAGCCGCTGTGTAATGTTGCCCGGAAGCTCCTCGAAAAACGCCGTACGATCGTCGGGATCCAGGTCGTTGAGCAAGCCTGCAACCCGGTTAACATTTTTGGCAAGCCCTTCTATAATTTGCTCCTGCGTGTCGTGCTCCAGGTACTGGAAGGTGTTTTTCGCCTGTTCCCTTGGCAGCAGACGGAACAGGATGACGTCGTCCTGCTCGGGCAACTCATCTATTATTTCAGCGATCAGCACCGGATCCATGTCCTCAAGCTCATGCCTGAGCGTGCTCCAGTCTTTATCCCTGATCAGATCTTCGAAAAAGGTAATTTCGGTTTCACCCATTGATTGTTCTCCTTACGGGTATTAACTGCAAGGAGATACGGAACCCCCATGCAGGTTAGTGTTTAATCAGGCCACACGAATAGGGGTCGTCTTTCATGGTCGGGAATTGTATTGTGGATGCAAAGATAGATTTTTTCGCGCGAAACGGCGTTTCATCCGGGCGGTTTTGTTGTAATTTATTACGCATTTTTCTGCCCCGGTTTACGATTCCACTAATTTTTGAAATGCAATGAGCTGTATTACGGGCGATTATTTCTTTGTATTGCGACAAGCAACGAATTATAAGGGTCGGATTAAACCGTAGTTTTGCAAAAAACAAACCTATGAACAGATTAAACGGTATTTTGCTGGTACATGCTGTGCTGCTTTCGGTTTGCCTGCAGGCCCAGCAGCATTCGGATCCGGAACGTGCGCTGGTGCTCAGCGGCGATACAACCGCAATGATGCGTGTTTTAACTACTTCTCATGCCGGGGATGCAGCAATCTTAAATGCAGAATGCCGGGATCTGGATCCTTTTGATCCTATGGTGCGTCTGTTGTCGCAACGTATGTTTCTGAGTATGCGCGATTCAGCCAACCCCGGGGTGGGAATAGCCGCCCCCCAGGTGGGCATTAAACGAAATGCCTTCTGGATTCAACGCTTTGATAAACAGGGATTTCCTTTTGAATTTATGATTAATCCGGTCATCCTGAGTTATTCTGCCCTTAAGCGCAGGGGTGGAGAAGGTTGCCTTTCCATTCCCGGTGTCAGGGGAGAAGTGCTGCGCAGTTACGCCATTATGGTTGAATACCGGGATTTTTCAGGAGGATGGCATACCGAATTGCTCGAAGACTTCACGGCCGTAATCTTTCAGCACGAATACGACCACCTGAAAGGGATACTTTTTACCGACCGAATGGATCAACAGCTCAGTTTTCCCGTTTACCCTCTTCCTGAGGGAACAGAACTTTTTCTCGGACCTCCGGGAATGTAATTCTATTTATTGCCCGATGCAATAAAGTAAAGGCAAACCGACAGAAGCAGCAGGTGAGTGACCTGTACTGCCGTTACCCGGGGAACAAATCCGAGGTAAATGGTGTATGCAAACAGCAGGCTCAGCAGAAGTCCCGACACTACGGTAAGTGAGGGTTTGGACGTAAACCCTCCGGCAAACAGCAATACCCCGAAAAGTACGAAGGCCAGGGCAAGGTAAAAGCCTTGCGACTGGTAGTTCAGGGCAAGGATTGTTTGACCGTGCTGAAGCAAAAGCCAGGTGAGCAGTGTAATCCGAAGCAGCCATTTGGAGGCCGGAAGCAGCGATTTTACCGGTTTCATTCCCTTTGGTCCTGAATGTTAATTACAAGTTTCAGTTCGTCGAGCTGTTCCTGTTTGATGGGTGCCGGAGCATCGATCATCACATCGCGGCCGGCATTGTTTTTCGGGAAGGCGATAAAATCGCGTATGCTGTCCGACCCACCGAAAAGAGAACACATGCGGTCGAAGCCAAAGGCAATGCCGCCGTGGGGCGGAGCACCGTATTCAAAGGCGTTCATCAGGAAACCAAACTGAGCCTGGGCATCCTCATCGCTGAAACCCAGGATGGTAAACATTTTCTTCTGCAAATCTTTATTATGAATACGGATGGATCCTCCTCCGATTTCCACCCCGTTGATGACCAGGTCGTAGGCATTGGCGCGCACCTTGCCGGGATCGCTGTCGAGCAGAGGTATGTCTTCCGGTTTCGGAGAGGTAAACGGATGGTGCATGGCATAATAACGCTGCGTTTCATCGTCCCACTCCAGCAGGGGGAAGTCAACCACCCAGAGAGGAGCAAATACTTCCGGATTGCGCAGTCCAAGCAGGTTGCCCATTTCAAGGCGCAGTTCCGATAAGGCCTTGCGGGTTTTAACGGCATCCCCCGCAAGTATCAGCATCAGATCGCCGGGTTTTGCCCCAAAGACCTCCGCCCACTTTTTCAGCTCCTCCTCACTGTAGAACTTATCAACCGACGACTTCAATGTACCGTCTTCGTTGTAACGTACGTAAATTAATCCGCCGGCACCCAGCTGCGGCCGCTTTACAAAATCGGTAAGGGCATCCAGCTGCTTGCGGGTGAATGAAGCGCATCCGGCGGCATTGATTCCGGCTACGAGCG
>Ga0116195_1001403_pt1 | contig 14708 bp, 10 predicted proteins | sample AD_SCU002_MetaG_FD_89881 | JGI IMG/M metagenome (GOLD analysis project Ga0116195, IMG submission 89881) | Active sludge microbial communities of municipal wastewater-treating anaerobic digesters from China - AD_SCU002_MetaG | ecosystem: Engineered > Bioreactor > Anaerobic > Digestate | place...
ACAACCTCGGCGGACAGGTCCTCCTCAAGGACGTGACGCCGGAACAGGTGAACGACTACGTGCGCAGGCACTGCAAAGAGTACTACGAGATACCTCCGGGTTTTGTCTTCAAAGGTATCCGGATGCTCCTGAAAGAACCGATGCTTGTGGGACTACAGGTTAAAAAAGGACGGATATTACTGCCCTTTACAAAACGTTGTCCAAATCTGGGAACCATACTTTATGAGATCGTGGCAGATGAGGACGACCTTAACTACATCCGCAGCATGCTAAAGAGCGCCCCGGATGAAGAAGGTGTTCCGGGGTCAGCATCAACCACTCCGACTGAAGTCGGGGAGAGGATTCCATGAGCAGGACCATACATCCTGCCAGTTTTTACGTTCAACACCCCCTCCTGCGTCCTGGAGAGGAGAGTCCACCACCAGATCTTTGATGGGAGTCCCTGTAGCGATCTCGTAACCGTGGTCCAGAGGGGGTGATACTCCCATTTGCCCTGATATAATTGCAAACATAGCAAAACTCATAAGTACATAATCCCGCCGCGTTGTCACGGTGTATCAAGATATGTTGTAAAACTGATTTATGAAATCCAGGATGTTTGGCACTGTTCAGCGTCTCCTCCGCCGATTAAACTGATCCGATCGAACGCTATATAGGCCTTGAAGAAAAAACGCTATATTGATCATTGTGGGGATCAAGGAGTGGGTGGTTCCGCAGGATAAGGTGTTTTTTGATCTTTTCGACAGGATGGCCCGGACGGTTGTCTCTGCAGCTGATATGCTTGTCGAGTTCATCGAAAATTTCGAGAAGATCGAGAACATAAAAGAGCAGTGTCGCACGATGAAAGAGATCGAGCACGAGGGGGATGAGATCACACATCAGATCTACGAGCAACTGAACCTGACTTTTATCACCCCCCTTGAACCCGAAGAGATCTCCCGACTTGCATCAGCGCTCGATGATATCCTGGACTACATCGACGGTACAATGCAGCAGATGTACAGTTATGGCATCACCGCGACCGACAACTCAATGATCGAGCTCGCAAAACTGATCCAGCTCAGTGTCATTGAGATCGAGAGAGCTGTAAACAGCATCCGTAACATAAAGAACCCCAGCCAGATCGAGGAACGGTGCATAGAGGTGAACCGCCTGGAAAACGTTGCGGATACGGTTCTAGGTCACGCTATCATGGACCTCTTCCGAACGGGGGATGCCATCACCATCATCAAGCTCAAAGATGTCTACGAAAACCTTGAGATAGCGACCGATAAGTGTGAGGACGCCGCCAACGTTTTGAGTGACATAGCCATCAGACACTCCTGAGCACTATGGACCCGATCATCGTTCTCGGCATCCTTCTTGCACTGCTCTTTAATTTTGCAAACGGCCTGAACGATGCTGCAAACTCGATCGCCACCATCGTCGCGACAAAAGCCCTGACACCTCTGCAGGCGGTCCTCCTGGCCGGTGTATTCAACCTTCTGGGGCCACTGCTCTTTACAACTGCGATTGCAGCGACTATCGGTAAAGGGATAGTCGATCCGGTCTTTATCACGCCGCTGATGATCTTGATGGCGATGATCGGCGCTGTGCTCTGGGTTTTGATAACATCATTCTTCGGGATTCCGGTATCGAGCAGCCATGCTCTTATCGGTGGGTTGCTTGGGGCAGGGATGGTTGCTGCCGGGCAAGGAGCGATCCTCTGGCCGCCTTTTGCGCTGATGAAGCAGACTGCCCTTTACGCCATTGCAGGTGCCGTTATCGGGGTGGTAGCCACTGTTGCAATTGCGCACAGGAGGGAAGACTTTAAACCCTGGAACGTTATTGTTGGCGGGCTCATCGGGGTGACGGTGATAATCCCGCTCGCCATTGCAACAGGTTTTTTGAAAATCGGGGGCCTCCTTGCGGTTATCATCTTCATTGTTATCTCTCCAATGCTTGGTTTTCTCTCAGCGTTTGTCATCGCCATCCTTATAACCTGCATCTTTCGTAACTACCCGCCAAGGCGTCTCTCCAGGCTTTTTAAGATCCTCCAGATCTTTTCCGGATCCTTTCAGGCCATCGGCCACGGCAGCAACGATGCTCAGAATGCAATGGGTATCATAACCGCCATGCTCCTCGCAGGGGGACTGATCGCCGAGTTTTCTGTCCCGCTCTGGGTCATTTTTGCATCTTCACTTGCCATATCACTTGGAACCCTCCTTGGTGGGTGGCGGGTCATCGACAGGATGGCCAACAAGATCACGCGGATCCGGCCATACCAGGGTTTCTCCGCATCAACCGCGGCGGGTGGTGTCCTCTCTCTGATGACTGCATTCGGCATCCCGGTCTCGACGACTCATGCGGCAACAGGTGCGATTATGGGTGTCGGCGCTACCCGGGGCTACTCGGCAGTCAAGTGGGGAGTGGTTCGCGAGATCCTGATCGCGTGGATCCTGACCATCCCGGCGGCGGCAGCGGTTTCAGGAGGCTGTTACCTGATTGCACGGGCCTTGATCGGTGGGACTTTTTGAGTTCAACGTAACATTTTGTGCAGACATCCTCGCTTCATACCGCCTTCTTCCTCTACGGTCCGCATCTCCTGGTAATACTGGCAGAGGTCTGCTACCACACACTCGTCGTGCTTCGGATTCCGCGCCATGCAGACAGCGCGCCCATGACGGATCAGCAGGTAGTTGATGTCTCCCCAGACCTCCTGCGGAAAGAGCGTCATGAGATCTCTCTCAATGACGTCGGGGTCTATCCTCAGGGTGAGACCCAACCGTCTTGAAACCCGGCGAACGTGTGTATCGACAGGTATACCGGCGTTGATCCCGAACGCATGTGAGAGGACGATGTTTGCGGTCTTCCTGCCGACGCCCGGGAGGGACAGCAGCCCTTCCATGGTCTGAGGAACCTCGCCACCGAACTCAGAAACAATCTTTTTTGCCGCGCCGACGATATAGCGGGCTTTCATGTGATGGAAACCTATGCTCCTTATGATTTGTTCGACCTCTTCTGGTTCGGCGCTGGCGAGGGTCTCTGGAGTCGGATAACGGGAAAAGAGTTCGTCGCGAACGGCGTTGACTGCGCGGTCTGTCGTCTGCGCGGATAGGATCGTCAGGATCAAAGCCTCAAAGGGGTTATGAAACTCTATGAAATGACGCCTGTCATCGATGATCGGGTAGCGCGCAAGGAGGCGGCGGTAGATCTCGCAGGCAGCATTTCGGTTCATGACAGAAATGGGGCAGGGCAGATTTGAACTGCCGTCAAAGCGTCCCAAACGCTCTAGGATGGACCAGGCTACCCTACTGCCCCGGACTTATCAGCATAAATAGGAGATCCAGACAAAAATAGTTGCCGCTCCGTCCCTGTCGGTGCCTGCACACGTATCGACTGTTTTGCCATTGATACTTGAAGACATACCCTCTCTTTAATGGGAACTCCTCCAGGAACCGTTGCCGGACAGGAAAAAGGGTTATAATATAACCTTAGAAATCGGTCATTATCCTGAACTGGTCAACCTCTTCGGTGTTCAGTTCTTCCAGAAACTCTTCAGCCGCATGTTTGATGTCCTTGCTTGCGGTTATTGCCCGGCCAACCACCACGATGTCAGCACCAGCCCTGAGAGCATCCTTCACAACATGCTGCCTGATGCCGCCCGCAGTCGCGATCAGCATCCTCTCACCGCCTGCCTTCCTGATTGCCGGGATATCGCCCCAGGCGTGATCGGTATCCTCGATGTCGATAGCCCTGTGTAGTTCAACAACATCCGGCTTCAACTTCAATTGCCCGATGACAGCAACCGGATCACTGACGTTGAGCGTGTCTAACACAGTGTAGATACCGGTCTTCCGGGCTTCCTGGATGGCCTTCTCGATCGTCGATAGCGGGGCAAGACCGGAGATCACAACGGCGTCAGCACCGGCGTCAGCGGCCATGCGGGCCTCCAGGTTCCCGGTATCCAGGGTTTTGAGGTCGGCGACGATGAACGCGCTCTGCCGGATCTTGCGGATCTCGGAGATGATCGAGAGTCCAAACTTCTTGATAAGAGGTGTCCCGGCCTCGATGATCAGGTGGTCGCTCTCCGGCAGTTCTTCAAGGACCTTTTGCATATGGTTTCTGTCAACAAGGTCCATCGCAACCTGCAGGTAAGGCGGGTTCCAGAGACGCTGAACCTTGAATCCCATTACAGCATGGGCTGCCCGATCTTTCTCGTGAAGGAGCGTATCGATATCAGGGAACCGATCGAGTGCCCGGCGGATCGCGAGTTTCGTCGCGCCGTAGTTGAACCGGTATAACCTGTTGTAGTCCTCTGCAGTCGGGTGGACAAAGACGCTTACCATGATGACGGTATCCTCGATATCGACCCCTTCAAAGACGCCCTCCTCAACCGAGTCGGCGACGGCCTTTGCCACCGCTGACTGCACAGGCCCGAAGATCTGGTTCACCTGATACTCTTTTTTCAGGGTGACCTTCGGGATGATGATGGTCGAGGGTTTTGCAGGCAGGTTTGGCCTTATGACCGCAAGGAGCGGGGTGTGACCCCTGGAGAGTTGCGAGAGGGCGTTTGCAAACGCCTGTCCTACAGGTCCTTCTTTGTTTCCCATGATAAGGTCTACGTGCGCAAGTTCTGCGCCGTCACCAACCAGTGCTTCTCCGATGAGATACATATAGGTGCCCTCAGATAGGTGCTGAAATGTTGGTTGAACTGGTTTAAAGACCTCCCGGTTAGACCGTATCTATCCTGGACGGAAAAACCCCCGTTGAGTAAGGACTGATTGCTGCCCACAGTCATATTTATGCGCGCCAGTATCTCCGTGATGGGTCCAGATGAGCGCGCGGGATGCACCATGTTGGCCAGGAGAGAACACACCTGCGGGTTGATCGCGCCCGGCGTAAATCTCATCGCTCTGGGGATTTTAGCCAGCAGAAGAAGAGTGTGGACAGGCCTACCCATCAAAAGTTGTAAAATGTGGGGTCGGTGAGATTTGAACTCACGATCGACGGGTCTCTCCGAACATGCATCAGTGCTCCAACGGGTCATCATCCATCAATCAGGAGACCCATTGTTCATCATGTGCAAAGACCGCTGGAGCCCGTCGCCATTCCGGACTAGGCCACGACCCCATTGTCCTCTACTACATTGACGGCAATGCAGTATAATGATTGCGTCTGGAAAAAACCAGTAATCATATAACGCCACCGACACCCATTTATATGGAATGGTTGAGGGCAGTTACACATGTGGAACCTCGCAGATACCTCTGCTCGGCGTCACCATTGGTGAAATGTTGAACCGTATAGCCGCGGCGCACCCCGATAACGAGGCACTCGTTTCCGTCCAACAGGGTATCAGGTGGACGTATGCGGAGTTTCTCGATCGTGTCAATACCCTGGCACGCGCCCTGATGGCGCTTGACGTGGAGCGTGGAGACAGGGTTGCCATATGGGCGCTGAACTACGCTGAGTGGGTGCTTGTCCAGTTTGCCACAGCAAAGATCGGCGCTATAATGGTGAACATCAACCCTGCATACCGGACATACGAGTTTGAGTATGCGATGAAACAGTCCGAGGTGCAGACGCTCTTCATCCAGGGCCGGTTCAAGACCTCCGACTACGTCGGGATGTTCTATGAGTCGTGTCCTGAAGCGTTTGAGGCGAAGCCCGGTCGGATAGATAGTGACAGGTTCCCGTTCTTGAGGAACGTCATATTCCTGGGAGATATCCCCTACAACGGCATGTACACCTGGGACGATCTCATGGAGATGGCCGATCTCATCGCTCCAGAAGAACTCCTGGAGAGGGAGGAGTCGCTTGACTTCGACGACCCGGTCAACATCCAGTATACCAGCGGAACAACCGGATTCCCGAAGGGTGTTGTCCTGACACACCACAACATCCTGAACAACGGTTTCTTCATCGGGGAGGGAATGAAGTTCTCCCCGGCGGATCGTCTCTGTATCCCTGTGCCATTCTACCACTGTTTTGGCATGGTCCTCTCCAACATGGCCTGCGTTACACATGGCACCACAATGGTGCTGCCATCGCCAGTCTTTGATGCGGAGGCCGTCCTTAAAACCGTGCAGGACGAGCGCTGCACAGCCCTCCACGGGGTGCCGACGATGTTTATCGCTGAACTTGCGCACCCTAATTTCGAGAACTATCGGCTGGACTCGCTAAGGACTGGGATCATGGCAGGTTCGCCATGCCCGACCGAGGTGATGCGGGAGGTCAACCGGAGGATGCACATGTCCGAGATCGTGATCGTCTACGGCCAGACCGAGACCTCACCGGGGATCACGATGACTACGACCGATGACCCCCTGGACCGGCGTGTATCGACAGTGGGAAGACCCTTCCCCTACACCGAGGTCAAGATCGTTGACCCGAATACGAAGAGGATTGTACCGCGGGGCGAGACCGGTGAGATCTGTGCCCGCGGATATTGCGTGATGCGGTGTTACTACAACAATCCGAACGCTACCCGGGCAACAATCGACGAGAATGGCTGGAACCATACGGGAGACCTCGGGGTGATGGACGAAGAGAACTATCTCAAGATCGTTGGCCGCCTGAAGGATATGGTGATCCGCGGCGGGGAGAACATCTATCCCCGCGAGATCGAGGAGTTCCTCCACACTCACCCGAAGATCGCTGACGCCTATGTGATCGGGGTGCCGGACAGGAAGTACGGCGAGGAACTTATGGCATGGATCAAGGTCGATAACGGCGAGAGACTGACGGAGGAGGAGGTGCGTGAGTTCTGCCGCGGCCGGATTGCGCACTTCAAGATCCCGCGCTATATCAAGTTTGTCGACGACTTCCCCATGACGGTCTCAGGCAAGATCATGAAGTTCAAGATGCGAGAAAGCGCGATAAAGGAACTCGGTCTTGAGGACGAGTCAAAGATCGAGACGGCGTGAAACCGAGTTCAGCGGGTTATGTTATGCACGGGGGATCTGGTGTCGAGGAGATCATACACGAGATCGAGTCACTCCTGGCCGATCCTGATCTGAACAGGCTGGGCCCGGATCTTGCGGAACCTGTCTGGGACAGTCCGCTCATCGGTGTCTCGCGCGGGGACGATCCGCTGTACGCTGAGTTTAAGGAGACGATCGGACCGTTTTACTGGACGCCCCTTGAGGTGTTCCAGCTCAGATTTCCCGGGCTCGATACTGCAGCCTCCGATCTTGCTGTTATAGTCTGGGTGCTGCCGCAGACCGAAGCGACCCGGCGCGAGCATAGGACATGCACCTTGTTTCCCTCACGCCGCTGGAGCCTTGCCAGGCTCTACGGGGAGGCTGTAAACGACCGCATCCGCGACCACCTTACCCGCGTTCTTATCGAGGCCGGACACCCTGCCGTCGCTCCGGTCAGGCTGCCGGAGTTCAGGCGCGAGGTCTCGGAGCGGTTTGGGATCGCTTCACGCTGGTCAGAACGGCACGCTGCTTACGCATCAGGTCTCGGGACGTTCGGTCTCTGTGATGGGCTGATCACGGAGCGGGGCAAAGCAGTGCGCCTGGGTTCGGTTGTGGCCGACGTAGACCTTCCGGCAACACCGAGACCCTATCACAACAGAACAGAGTACTGTCTACGTCTCGCCGGGGGAGAGTGCGATGCCTGTATCCGACGCTGTCCGGCAGGCGCGATCTCGGAGGCGGGGCACGATAAAGAGCGATGCTTTGCCTATATCCGGAAGACGGCAATACCCCACGTTGAGGGCGAACTTGGGTTTCCGGTCCCTAGTTGCGGTCTCTGCCAGACGGGTGTCCCCTGTGAGTCAAGACGACCCTGATTGGAGAGCAGGTTTTGGCCGTTCCAGAGATATCTTCCCCTCCCGCCCTCCCGGGTGGCGACTCTCCATCGATACACCCCCCGGGAAGGATTTTGCGACTTATCTTTCAGCCACAGGCCCTCCAGAGTCGGTGATCTGAAAAAATAATAGTGGATAGTCCCCGGAACCCCGGGATTCACTCCCCATCTCTTGCTCGTTCAACAAGCGCCCTGGCGGCAGCAGCGGCCTCCCTGACGATCTCCTCCTCTCCCGGAACTTCCCGCTCGTGCATCAGGATCCTACCCTGGCAGAGGACGGTCATGACCGCTCCACCGTTACAGGCGTAAACAAGGTTTGAGTCAGCGTGGAATAGCGGCGTGTTGCAGACCGCCCGTGTATCGATGAGGACGATATCTGCCGGAGTGCCGACTGTCAGCGACCCGGGGCCTGTGCCGAGAGCACGGGCACCCCCCGCCGTCGCCATCGCGAGCACCTCGCCAGCGGGGAGGAGGGTCGGGGAGTTCCAGGCGAACTTCTGCAACAGTGCTGCAAACTTCATCTCCTCAAAGAGATCCAGGTTGTTGTTTGAGGAGCAGCCATCTGTCCCGAGGGTTAGACCGGCCCCATACTGTTCCAGCCAGTGGCAGGGCATCGCCCGGTTGACGGCAAGTTTCATGTTGCTCGCCGGGTTGTGGGAGGCGTGGACTCCGCGCTGTCCGAGGAGACGGCACTCAGACTCATCGAGCCAGCAGCAGTGCGCGGCGACCGTCCGCGGGGTGAGACAACCACAGTCGTCGAGGAGATACGCGGGGCGTTTTCCATACTGCGCCAGGCAGTCGGTGACCTCCTTCTCGGTCTCGGAGAGGTGGACATGGATGCCGATATTCTGTTCTTTTGCAAAATCGGCACACCAGGTTAGACCCTCAGGGGAGACGGTGTACACAGAGTGCGGCCCGACGGCCGCCTGAATTCGGGGGTTGTTGAGCGAGGCGATGTGGCGGATCAGTGCCTCCGTCGCCCTGATCTCGGCCTCGCGTTTCTCCTCCATGCCAAGGTCGATGAACCCGTAGGCGAGCGTTGCCTTCATTCCCATCTCATCGACCGCCGCTGTGGCCCTGTCCATGAAGAAGTACATATCGTTGAACGCGACGGTGCCGCTCCTGATCATCTCCAGGCAGGCGAGTCGCGTCCCCGCGTAGACGTCGTCGCCGGATAGGTGGGCCTCAAGCGGCCAGATCTTCTCTGAAAGCCAGTCCTGGAGTACCATATCGTCCGCATACCCTCGCAAAAGACTCATCGCGGCGTGGGTATGGGTGTTTACCAGTCCCGGGACTGCAAGCCTGTCAGAACCATCGATGATTATATCGGCGTCGATCGCCCCTTTTGCGTCCTTCCCGATCGCGACGATGGTGCCAGTCTCGTCGATCGCTATATCAGCGGCCGAACCATCGATGGTGGTGACCCCGGCGATCAGGGTCGATCCTGTGGTGGAAAAGGTATCATTCATCCAAGTTGCTCCACAATCCTCTCAAGGATTCTCTCTGTCCTTCGGGCGTTCGCCCTGGAGGTGGCGAGGATATGTTCATAGGTCAGGGTCTCTCTCCCAAGACCGTTTGCGTAATTATCCACGGTGCAGATGGCGGCAAACCGCATCCCGAGTTCAAGGGCGAGCGTCGCCTCACTTGCAACGGTCATCCCTACGAGATCCGCCACACTTGCAAGAGCCCGTACCTCGGAGACGGTTTCTATCCTGGGCCCACGCGTCTGGGCGTAGACCCCGCCGACCCTCGCCTCCGGCACCAGGCCGCCGAGGGTTTGGACAAGGTCTGCGTCGAGTTCAGGTCGGACGTGTTCGATGGTGGACTCGTAGACGGACGGGATCTCGGCGAAGCTGAGATAGTCTGTCGGGATGACGATCGAACCGGGCTCGATCTCGTGTTTCAGAGACCCTGACGAACCGAACGCGACGATCTCATCCACCCCCAGAACCGCAAGCGCAGCAAGGCAGGCGCGGTAGTTGATCCTATGCGGCGGAAGGTTGTGCTGGTGGCGCATCAGCAGCGCAAACTCTCCGGTATGCACCTCCGCCTTGCCGTATGGGGTGGCTACGTCTCTCTTCTCAAGCGCAGGTAGATCAGCAAATAGCAGGCTGGTGCCCCCGATAATCCCGAGCATCAGACCTGCTCCAGATCGGACGGCGTTGCAGCACTCGTTTCTCCATCAGACATACTCTCTACAATGGTGGACCTCCTGGCTGAAAAAGGCTCACCATACGATACCGGAGCGTCAGGTTTAGTAAATATTTACTTTCCCCTGCGCCAACCGGAATGATCATGGGCCGGTTTGAGGTGGTCGGAGAGGATGCGATAAGGAACGGTGAGTGCACAGACGTCTACTTCAAGCGTGTTGTGAAGGTTATGGAGCAGGACGGTGTCAACCCCCAGGTCACGATGGAGGTGACTGCTGCGTCGCTCCCGGATCCATGGGCGGTCTTCTGCGGTCTTGACGATGCGATCAATCTTCTCGAAGGTCTCCCGGTGGATGTGGACGCGATGCCGGAGGGTTCGATCTTCTATCCGAACGAGCCGGTCATCCGGATCTCCGGGCGCTACAGGGATTTTGCGGTCTACGAGACCGCAATCCTGGGTTTTCTCTGCCATGCGTCGGGGGTGGCGACGGCTGCCGCCCACATGAAGGTGGCCGCGGCGGGGCGGCCGGTATACTCGTTTGGCTCGCGCCGGCAACACCCGGCGATCGCGGCGATGATCGAGCGGGCGGCCTGGATCGGCGGGGTGGACGGCGTGAGTAACACCGCTGCGCCGGAGGGAATCCCGCTTGCCGGGACGATGCCACACGCATTTGTGATGTGTTACCCGACGCCGGAGGATGCCTGGCTTGCGTTTGCGCATGGTGCGGGCCCCGATGTGCCGCGGGTGATGCTTGCAGACACCTTCTCCGATGAAAAAGATGAGGCCGTCAGGGCGGCGGCCTGCGGGGCGGAGGCCGTCCGGCTTGACACGCCGCGGTCTCGACGGGGTGATCTGAGGGCGATAGTTGCGGAGGTGCGCTGGGAGCTGGATATTCACGGATACCCGGGGGTGAAGATCTTCCTCTCCGGTGGTCTAACCCGTGCGGATGTCGCCGCCTACCACGACATCGTCGATGCCTTCGGTATCGGCGGCGCGATTGCAAACGCTCCTGTAATCGACTTTGCCCTGGATATTGTGGAACTCAAGGGCCGGCCGTTTGCAAAGCGGGGAAAACGTAGCGGCGTGAAACAGGTCTATGAACTTACCGACGGCCAGCGCCTTACGCTCCCTGCCCAGACCCCTGCACCGAAGGATGCGGTGCCACTCCTTATACCGTGTGTCAGGAATGGTGTGCCCGTTGTGCGTCCGAAGATGGAAGATGCGCGGGAACGGGTGCTATCCCGCCTCCAGGCTCCTGCCTTGAGGAGATAGCGGGGCGATCTGCCCTAACCCTTATTATGTGATCGGGATCAACGCTATAGAGTGAGACGGGCCGATAGATCAGGGGGAGATCGCTACCTTGGCATGGTAGAGGCCGCGGGTTCAAATCCCGCTCGGTCCATCTAAGTAACCCCGATTAACCAGAGGGCCATACTCAGCGGTCCTTGCACGGGACAACTACCATTCGGGGAGTTCCTGCAATGCGATACGGTGAGCATACTATCGCCTTCATAGGCTGTTGATAAACCCGTCGCCTTTTTGGAAAAGCCCTCACTGCTTAAGTCGGGGCTACCTACGCTTATCTGGCCTACAAGATGTGCCAGCGCCACCGCATCAGGTCTGTCGGGAGGTCCGGAGCCTCAGCGAAAGGGGGTCAGGGGATTGTCAAACCACACCCCCTAGCGTTCACCCATACATCGAACCGCTCGCGTTGAACGCCTTTCGTCGACCACTCCCTGTGAGGGACGGGGGCAGCGCGTGCCGATTGCCCCGAAGGGGAGACGTGCACGGAACGGAAACGGGATTTTCCAGGAGGATTTCACCGTGAACCTGAGTAAGAGGAGATAACTCCCTGGCGACGTATAGACAGAGTATCACCCCCCCGGCGGTGGGGGGGCGGAACGCCCCATCCCATGTCTCAACATGCTCCGAAAAGTTATACACCCTGCAGAAAACCAGCACCACCAGGCAGCTCACCAAGCTCTCCTGCATGAAACGGAAATTCTATTTCTACGGCGATTGCATATCCCCAGACGCCGCTGGAAAGGTTCATCTGACGGGGGGGCCTGACATAAGGCATTGGATTGACGGCCTCCCCCCTAACCCGTGCATCCCGGCCGTGTCCTTATTTAGGTAGCGGGCCGTACCTATTCTGAATCAATGGCGACACAACAGGGCATGAGCGGGATCGACCTCCGGGCTCTCGTTGCAGAGGCCTCCGAACGCCTCCCACTCTGGGTCGGCAAGATCTACCAGTTTGACACAAAGACCCTGGGTATCAGGTTGAACGGGGAGGATCGAGCGAAATACCTGCTGATCGTGGAGGCCGGAAGACGGGCTCACTTCACCGCAGAGTTCCCGACACCCCCAAAACACCCTCCCGGCTTTGCGATGCTGCTTCGAAAGCACCTGGACGGCGGGAAGGTGCTTTGCATACATCAGTTCGGGCTTGAACGCGCGATATGCCTAGATATCGGGAAGAGGGACACGACCTATCACCTCATCTTTGAGTTATTTGATGAGGGGAACGTGGTCCTCTGCGATGAAACATATACCATCATCAAACCCCTCTGGCACCACAGGTTCAGGAACCGGGAGGTGGTCCCGGGCGCGGTCTATGTCACAGGGGGGCCTGACTGCTCAACCCTCTCCCCTGACGAGTTCCGGGCGATGGTTGCGGCGTCTGAGCGCGATATCGTCCGGACGCTCGCTGTAGACTGTCTCCTCGGAGGCGCATACGCCGAAGCGGTCTGCCGGATGGCGGGGGTGGATAAGAGTGCCCCTGCCGCAGAGGTTGATGCCGACACTGTCAGGGAGGCACTCGGAAGGCTCATGGTCGATGCCGAACGCCACCGCCAACCGGTGATCACAACCACGGGATGCTGGCCCATAGTGCTCCCCGGCGAAGAGGTTCTCAAGCGATTCTCGACCTTCAGCGAGGCGCTGGATAAGTTCTATCCGCCGGTAACGGGGGAGGGGAAAGAGGCTGCACCCGAAAAACCCCGTCTCTCCCGTGAAGAGGTGATCCGGCAGCGCCAGGCCGAGGCGATCAGGGGATTTGAGAAGAAGATTGAGCGCTACGAACGGGTCGTTGAAGCGATCTACGAGAACTACCAGACAGTTGCCGGGATCCTTGCAACGCTCGGTGAGGCCAGCAGAACCCGCTCCTGGCAGGAGATCGAGCAAATACTCAGGTCAAACCGCGAAAACCCGGCAGCAAAGATGGTCCGAGCGGTGCATCCCGCCGAGGCAGCGGTGGAACTCGACCTCGAGGGGGAGCGGGTTAAGGTCTACGTACACGAGACTATCGAACAGAACCTCGGCCGTTACTACGACCAGATCAAGAAGTTCAAGAAGAAGAAGGCAGGTGCTGTCGCAGCGATGGCACGGACTGTCCCGGAGAAAACCCGGCAAAAACGGGATATCCCTCTCCAGAAGAAGCGGTGGTACCACCGGTTCCGCTGGTTCGTCACCAGCGACGGGGTCCTTGTCATCGGCGGTCGTGACGCCTCTCAGAACGAGGAACTCGTCAGGAAATACTTGGAGGGCGGCGACCTTTTTGTCCACGCCGATGTCCATGGTGGGAGCGTGGTCATCGTGAAGGGCATGACCGAACGCATGGACGAGGTGGCACAGTTCGCCGCATCCTATTCCAACGCATGGAAAGCCGGGCACTTTACCGCCGACGTCTATGCCGCCAGGCCCGAACAGGTGAGCAAGACTGCCGAGTCCGGGGAGTACGTGGCAAGAGGCGCTTTCGTCGTCCGGGGTGAACGTCAGTACTTCAGGAACGTCCCCCTGGCCGTGGCAATCGGTCTTCAGGTCTCACCGGGAGTAGCCGTTATCGGCGGTCCGCCCACTGCCGTCTCCGGGCGTGCGAGGGCGTGGGTTGAACTCCGGCCGGGGCAGTTTGAGCCAAACGACACAGCAAAAAAGGTTGTACGGGCGCTCAGGGAGAGACTCCCGGAGGACGAGTGGAAAGGGCTCAAGAACGCCCTGAACACCGAGGCGGTTGCTGCGTTTGTCCCGCCTGGAGGATCAGATCTCGTAGAGTCATGAAGGCCGAAGTCCGCGAGATGAAGAAACAGTTTGGCGAGATTCGTCTATTCCCTGAGACGCTCGACGACCTCTGGCACCTCTCCCACCTGATCCGGCCAGGGGATCTCGTCTTTGCGACGACCTTCCGCGGTGTGGAGACGGCAACCGATAAGATCCGCCCCGAGAAGGTTGAGAAACGTCCGGTCAGGCTCGGGATCCGTGTTGAGAGAGTGGAGTTCCACCAGCACACAAACCGCCTCAGGGTCTCCGGCATCATCGAGAGCGGAGTGGACGTATCCGCGCACCATACCCTGAATATCGAGACCGGATTTGAGATCTCTGTCATAAAACACTGGCGCGCCGTCGACTGTGAGCGGATCCGACGGGCCGTCGCCGCCTCTGAATACGGTGTTGTCCACGTCGTGAGCATCGAGGAGGGTGAGGCCCAGGTCTACCGTCTCCGTCAGTTCGGCCCGGAATGGGTTACCACCATAACACTCGGCAGCAGCAAGGGTGCCGAGACAGGCAGTACCCGATCGGCGCTCTTTGAGAAGACTCTCGAGGCGGTCTCGGCGGTCACCGGGCCTCTCGTCGTCGCGGGGCCAGGGTTCGTGAAGGACGAGTTCGTCGATTATGTAAAGACACGCGCTCCCGACCTGGCCGGGCGTATGGTCACCGTCGAGACACGCCGGGTCGGTCGGGGCGCTGTGCAGGAGGTCATC
>Ga0116195_1001408_pt1 | contig 14652 bp, 10 predicted proteins | sample AD_SCU002_MetaG_FD_89881 | JGI IMG/M metagenome (GOLD analysis project Ga0116195, IMG submission 89881) | Active sludge microbial communities of municipal wastewater-treating anaerobic digesters from China - AD_SCU002_MetaG | ecosystem: Engineered > Bioreactor > Anaerobic > Digestate | place...
AGACGCCGTCCTCGACCTCGCCGACGAACGTGATGGTGCTCGTCCCGTCGCCGCTGACGGCGATGTCAATCGCCTCTTCCAGCAGGTCCTTGATGGGCGTCTGGTTGGCGTCCATCAGCGTCAGGGTCACCACCGCCGGCACGTCCTCGGTGTCGGGAATGCGCCACGGCTCCACCTCGATGGTGGACAGGGCCGGATCGGTGCGGCCGACTTCCTCGCTGGCGGCGAAAGCCGTGGCCGCCCAGATCGCGGCGCCGCGGGCCTGCCAGTTGGTCTTCGGCTGGCTGTCGTCCAGCTTGAAGCCCCACAGGTCCTTTGTCTTGTCCAGGGCAAACGGCGTGGAGAACTCGTAAATCACCCTGGCCCCATCGGAAATGCCGCCCGTGTTGCCACTCATATAGGAGTAGGCCTGGGCACTGGTGTAGGCCGCGGTGAACCCGGCGTACGGGGCGCCCGCCTGGTCCATCTGCGGACGCAGGTCGGCGGCCGCATCGTCCCAAGCGAAGAGCAACTGCTCATCCGTGCCTTCCTCGCCGTACAGGGCCCAGATGCGTTTGTGACGGGCGCCGTGGCCCCCGTCCATCGCCGCCACCAGGAAGTTGACGTTCAGGTACTTGCCCTTCTGGGCCTCGGGCAGTTCGGCCGTCACAGAAATGTCGTGAAGGGCGGCCGTATCGTTGCGAGTGAAGTTGGCCATGACGTTGAACTTCAGGCCCAGGCCGGTGCCGGACACGGCGCCGCCGGGCGTCCAGGTCGTCGTGTCGGCCACTTCGGTCCAGTCGCCGGGCAACGTGGCGTTGCCGGCATGTGAGGCAATGTGGTACGTGCGGTCGGCCCCGGCGATCACGCCATCGGCCGGCGTGCCCTGGGTGCCGGTCTTGTAGCCCGGACGGTACCAGTTCGTCGGGCCGGCGTAGCCCAGATACCGATCCTCGGGGTCCTTCGGCAGATTCATCGCCTCGGCCAGCGCGGCATCCACGTTGCAGATCAGCCACCAGCCGTTGTTCAACAGGTAGCTGGGTCCGTTGTGGTTCACATCTGCCGCAGCCACATTCACGCCGCTCTGCATCTCGATCAGGTCGATGCTCCAGTAGTCCTTCGCATGGTACATCAAGGCCTGGTATTCCTTGACGCCGCACCAGATGTCCCAGTTGAAGCCATCCGAAATATCAAGCTGCACCTGCTGTCCTGCCGCCGGTACCGCCAGCGCCAGGACCACCCCCAGGATCGCCATCCACCTTCTCATGACTCGCCTCCTTTGGTCACCGTGTTCACTACGAATTGCCCCGGCCTGCCCTGGGGGGAAGGCCGGAGACGCACACATGTATCTTCCGCATCGTTCGCCGCCCCGGAGCGATGAGGTCGCAACCCGTTGTGGCGGTTGAGATTGTGGTGCCTGAGATGTGTCCTCGGGAACGCAGATCTCATGATGCGTGACACATGCGGAACCGGTGGCCTGGATCGCGCTAACCCAGGTCCGAGCCCACGAGATACCATCAAGTATGGCACGGAAGACCGGGCGATTCAAGCCGGCGCCACGAAAACGGCCCGCGTCGAAGACCCTGGAGGGCGGGCTGTAAGTGCTTTTCGTGCATTTGGTTACGAGTGTGCCGGGGTGGGCGACGCGAAAATCGTAGAATTGGCAGCGGTTTTCCGCAAGATGCTTGCGGGGAATCCGATATCAAAACGCTCCAGGGAGGGACTCCAGGGCGGCCACGCCTCACCCTTCGGACCGCTCCGGACGTGCCCCGGACGGAACGTGCGGGCCTGGCTCACTCCTCCCGACAGTAGAGCCACCAGCGGGCTTTCGGGTGCCGCCGGTCCCGGGCCTGGCGGTCGCAGTAGAGGGTCATGATGCCATCGGGTGCGACACGGACTTCGAACCAGTGGCGACGGACATAGCGTTCGCCGCTGCCGTGGGAGCAGGGCCCCGTGGAGGCCCATTGCCGCAGAAGCTCCACGACCCGGAACGACTCCCCGCGCCACGTAAAGGCTTGTGGCACACCAGGTTGCCCGCGGGCCATGGCGGCTGCCGCGAAGCTGCCGGGCTGTGGCCGGATCTCTTCGCCGATGAATTGCCGTGACGGGTGGTCCATGGGGGCTCGCGCCTGTGCGTCACCGGTCGAACGGATCGATGGACGCCTGCCTCAGGAGCCAGACCCGGCGGCCGCCCACGCTGGTGCGGACGAGAGCGGCGGCCAGTTTCTGCGGCCGGCCGTCGTACTCGAGGTCGGCCTCGATGCCCAGCGACCCGGACGGTTCCGACGGCAACGTGACCACCAGGCCCAGCGTGGGCCCGCGCGGTCCGCCGCCGGCCGCCGTCACCGACCATCGAGCCGGTTCGGCCAGACCGTGCGGCCGACGAATGTACACGCCCTGGATCGTCAGCGCCTGGGGGTCCATGTCGTGCGACGGCTCTTCGTAGATCGCCAGCGTGATGACCTCGGCGTCGCGGACGATGCGGCTCGTGTGGCCCGTGGGCACCACCAGGCGCACCTGCGACCCGCCGCCGGCGCACCCGCCCAGGAAGGCCGTCGCCGTGGCGACGCACCCCAGACTCACGATACGATGGAGCGGTTTCATGACGCCAGTGTAGCCGCTCGCGCCGCCGGTGACAAGGCTCGGGGTGCTGCTTGCGGCCAGGGCACCCAAAGCGGATGAGGAATGCAGCACCCAAGGCGGTTGCCGAGGACGGCGCGACATCACTTGGACGAGCGTGGGGCGTAGAGGCGGACCGCCTGGGGACCGACGACGAGCAGGCCGCCGGGGACAGGTGTGACCGTGATGCGGTTGGGCACCTCGTCGGCGCTGAGGTCCGTTCGGACGTCGGCTTTGCCGTCGGCCAGCGCGATCGTCTGAAGAAACGCGACGTCGCCCTTGGACCCTTTGCGGCGGCCGACCAGGAGCACGCGGTCGCGCGCCGGCCACAGACGGTCGATGGCGTCGCCGTCGGCGCACGCGTACTGCCACAGGATCTTGCCGTCGGCGCGAATCCGCGCGACCCAACGTTCGCTGTGGACCAGGGCGTCGCCGTCCACGGCGACGATCTCGCGGAGCGCATCGCCCTTGGGCACGGCGGCGTCGCGCGACCAGGCGACGTCGCCGTCGGCAGCGCGCAGGCCGACCACGCGATTGTCCCACGTGCCGACGACGAGCAGGTTGCCGAGGCGGCACGCGGGCCGCCGCCCCGAGGGCGGCACGTTGCCGGGGGATTCCCATCGAATCGTGCCGGCCCGCAGATCGGCCAGCGCCAGTTTGCGTCCGGAAAGGGCCATCAGGGCCTCGTGCCACGCACCGCCGGGACCGCACGGCTCGGCCGACGGTCTCAGCGTGAGCCCTTTCAGCGGCGCGCCGGCGACCAGGTCCCAGGCACGGACCTCGTGCTTCACGCGGTCGACCGCGCCCACGGCCGCCGGACCACTGTCCGGCAGAAACGCGATTTCGCGGCTGTTGCCGGCCACGTCGGCCGTCGTCGCGACGTACCCGTCCTCGGGCGTCAGCAGGTGCCGCGTGTGCGGCGTCTCGACGAGGATCATCCCGCCGAGTCGATCCAGCCGCATCACCTGGAACGTGCGCGGCACGGTGTGCAACTCGCTGCCGTACCACAGGGCGACCAGCAGCGACGGTTCGAGCACTTGCGGCCGCGCGCGGAGAACGGTTTCCCAGAGGGTGCGTCCGTCGGCCGGATGGAGGGCCGTGACGCGGTCGGCGGCGCCGAGGACGACGGCGTCGTCGAGCAGCAGCAGGGGCACGGCCACTCGCGAACTTCTGCCCAGGTCGATGTCGCGTTGCCAGAGGAGGTGGCCGTCGGCGCGGTCGAGGGCGACGAGGGCGTAGCGTGTGGCGGCGAAGACGGGCTGCGTGGCGCGGGCCTTGTCGGTGCGGCGGTCGGCGACGTGCATGGGCCCGGCGTCGTGCTTCTTGGGCAGATCGAACTGCCAGGCGGGCTCGAAAGGCCCCTGGCCGAGACGGACGGGCCTCGCAGCGTTGGTCGTGGTGGTGCCGAGCCGGGTGAGGATGGCGCGGGCGGCTTCGACGGCGGCCTCACCGGGCCCCGCGGCGTCGGCCGGGTCGGCGCCGTCGGCGGACGCCCATCGCAGGACGGTCTCGGCCTGGAGCCGCGCGCGGTCCAGCTCGCCCGCCTGCGCCAGCAGATGCGCCAGCGCCAGCCGGCGGCGCCAGTGCATCGGACCGGAGGGTTCGGCCCTGAGCAGGCGTTCGAACAGACCGACCGCCTCGCGCGTGCGGCCGGCCTTTTCGTGCTCGGTGGCCTCGGCTTCGAGCATGCGGACGGCCTCGTCCGTGGCGGCGAATCGCAAGGCTGCCTCGTGGAGGGCGGCCGGGGCGTCGGGCTGGCTCGCGGCCAGTTGCCGCAGTTCGGCGGCCTGGCGTTCGAACGGGGCGAGGAGTTCCTTGCCGTGAATGGCGGCCAGCTTGCGAATGCGGCGTTCGGCCACGATGCCGGCCTGGTCGCCGTCGGCGTCGGCGCGGCGGACTTCGTCGGAGGCCAGCGCGCGGTGCAGCGCGGCGGCGGCCCGGTGCGGGTTGGCGGCGGCGTAGTAGTCGCCTTCGAGCAGGGCCTGCCGCGCCACGGTCTCGGGCGTGGCCGCGCAACGGCCCATCCGGTCGATGATGTCGGCGGCCATGGTCGCGCGGGCGTCGTCGGCCAGGCCGGCGAGCAGTTCATCGTAGAGCGTGAACAGGGCGACCGACGTGGCAGGATCGTCGCCGACGCGCTGCTGGGCGCGGCCGAGCGCGTCGAGGGCTTCGCGGTCGCGGTCGAGGCGCATGGCGGTGCGGCCGAGGTCGATCAGGGGCGCGGCGTCGGCCGAATCGGCGGTCGCGGCGGTCTCGAGTCGCGACCGCGTGGCCGGCCAGGACTCGTACAGCACGGCGTGCTGCGGCTCGAGGACGAGCAGCCCCTCGGGCACGAGCAGTAGTTCGCCGGGACCGCGGTCCGGCGGCCAGGCGATGCGCTGTCGCACGGCGCCGTCGTCGCGGCGGACGACGAGGAGGCGCCGGTCGGTGGCGACGTACACGTCGGTGGGCGTCACGAGCGGCGTGGCGGCGATGAGTTCCTGGTCCTCCAGCGTCAGCCGCCACAGGGGGCTGCCGGAGCGGAGGTCTCGGGCCATGAGGGTGCAGCCCCAGGTGTAGAGGCGTTCGTCGTCGGCGGCGAGGAGTTGGGCGGCATCGTCGGCGGGCTGCGACCAGACGAGGCGTCCGGAGAGGAGGTCGCAGACGAGGACCTCGGCGGTCGAGGCGTCGCCGGCGGCGACGTAGCGGCCGCGCACCAGGGCCGGCGGGCGACGGCCGTTGACCTGGCCGTTGAAGACCATGCCGGGCATCTGCCGCAGGGGCGACGGCCGGATGTAGAAGTCGGTGCGTTGCGGCACCTGGCGCTGCCAGAGGATCGTGCCGGAGACGGCGGACTGGACGGTGAGGAGTCCTCCACCGCAGGAGACCAGGAGTCCGTGGCGGAGGGTCAGTCCGGTGCTCAGGGGCATGCCCGGAAGGGACCATCGGCCCAGGGGCAGTTGGTTGTTGTGGGCCCCGACGCCGCGCTGCCACAGGAGTCGCCCGGACAGTCGGTCCAGGGCGGCCACCTGGACCTCGCCGAACAGGTCGGTCATGGTGGCCAGTGGCACGTAGATGCGTCGGGCGTCGGCGGCGGGCATCGAGTCGACTGCGAGCGGGCTGGAGCCGAGCCGCTCGCCCCAGGGGTTCCACTGCCACAGGATCGCACCGTCCGAGGGGCGCAGGGCAACCAGGTTGACGACGCCGCCGACCTGTCCGCCGACGACCAGTCGTCCGCCGCACGACAGTGGCGACAGGATCGCCTCGTCGCCGAACACGGGCCGATGGGCCTGTTCGTAGAGATAGTGAACGGGTGGGGCGTCGCCGGTGCGACCGTCGGCGTCGTAGCGCCAGAGCGTGCGGCCGGAGGCGGCATCGAGGAGCCAGAGGCTCGTCTGAAAGGTGACGGCCAGTTGCCCGCGGCGGTAGGCGGCCAGGGGGGCGGCGGTGCTGGCCAGGGGGTAGCGGCTGCGGACGGGCTGGGCGGTCATGGCGTGAACCCAGGCGACGGCGGCCGGTTCGCATGTCGGCAGCAGGCTCTGGTGTCCGTCGTCGGGGGCGTCGGCGCGGGCCCGGTCGGCCATGCGGCGGAGGACGGCGGCGGTGTCCTGTCCCAGCAGCGGCGCGGGCCGGCCCTGAAGCTGCTCGTGGAGCAGGACGGCCTGCCCGTCGAACCCGGCGAGCTTCGCGGCCACGAGGGCCTTGGTCAGCAGACGCTCGCGGGCGCCGGGCGCGTCGGGGCACCGGTCGAGGACGAGTTGGTAATAGTAGGAAGCGAGGGCGAAATCGCCGGCCTCGACGAGGCGGTCGGCCAGGGCCACGGCGGCAGCGGTCCCGGAGGGCGACAGCAGCCGCACCTCGACGAGTCGCTCGAGGGCGGGCAGGTCGCCGGCTGCGGCGGCGCGGGCGTACTGGGTGTCGGCGTCCTGGTCGGCGGCGCGGCGGTAGGCGTCGGCGGCCGACTTGGGCCATGCGGCGACGTCGTCGAGTACCTGCCGCCACAAGGGACGGTACAGCCGCTCGCCGCAGGGGACCACGTGGCCGCCGTGGCGCTCGGCCAGGGTCAGGTACAGGTGTGTCGCGGCCTCGTGGTCGCCGTCGTCGGCGGCCAGACGGGCCAGGGTCCACTGGTTCTCGGCGACGAAGTCGCTGTTGACGGTGGCCAGAACCGCCTCGGGAGGCTTGTCGGCGGCAGGGGCCGCGGCGCAGACCGTCAGCGTCCACAGCACCGCAGCCGCGAAAGACGGAAACCCGGGTCTCCTCACCACCGCCAGCTCCACCAGCCGAATCGTCACTGCCATTCTAACCGCCTGCGCCGCCGCGTGGAGCCGCAGAAACGGCCACGGGAGGCGCGAGCACCTTCCCCCTTGCCTGCGAAACCGGGACGGTGATATGCTTCCGTGCGGGGCATGTCGGCGTCCTTTGCGCCGGCGGCACGTCCCTGGTGGTGTTCTGCGACTGACGACTCCAGGGGCGTCGACTCGGCCGGGCGTCGGCCCGAGCGACGCACATCGAACGAATGGCCGGGGCACACGTCTTCTTGCGAAGGGAGCACAGCGATGGGGTTGATGAAGGAATTCAGAGAATTCGCCGTCAAGGGCAACGCCGTGGACCTGGCCGTCGGTATGATCATCGGCGGCGCGTTCGGCAAGATCGTCACGTCGCTGGTGAACGACGTGGTGATGCCGCCCATTGGGATGCTGTTGGGCCAGGTGGACTTTTCGGACCTGGCCCTGACGCTGAAGGGCGCCTCGGTCGATGCCGCGGGCAAGGAGCTCCCCGCGGTGATCCTGCGTTACGGGCTGTTCATCAACACGGTGCTGGATTTCCTGATCGTGGCGTTCGTCATCTTCATGGCCGTCAAGACGATGAACAAGCTGCGACGCCAGGGCGAAGCCCAAGAGGCCGCCGCGAAGTAACCCGGGCGACAGAGGCCCGGTAAACGGACTGTGGGCCTCCCGGTGTGGGGCGACAGCGTGCATGCGTGCTGTCGCCCCGCGGCCGGGGCGTCACATCCGCCCTGGCACTCCCGGCAAGATGCCCGTGCCACGGGACAGCCCCAAAACGTGAATGCCACCATGCCGCCCTCGCAGGCCAGCCGCTTGACAACGGCGGGGTCTGGGGTAGAGTGGTCGGCTTGGACCGCTGCAGTAGCCGCGGTGGCCAGACGGCAGCGCCGACAGAGGGCGCCTGGGGCGTCCGAAACGATGGAAACGATAAAAGGAGAGCGGCAATGAAGAGGTCGTTGTGGATCGTGGCCCTGGTGGGCGTGCTGGGCCTGGGCGTGTTTGCGGTGGCCCAGCAGGAAGCGGGCGAAACGGCCGCGTCAGGACTCGATCCGGAGGTCCAGAAAGACATTCTGACGCTGATGGACGTGACGGGCGAGATGGAGCAGCAGAAGCAGTTCCCGGCGTTGCTGCTGAACCAGTTCCGTCAGAGGATGCCGCAGTTGCCGGCGGAGTTCTGGGACAGGGTGGCACCGAAGATTTCGTCGGACGAACTGACGGCGTCGCTGGTGCCGGTCTATGCCAAGCACATGACCAAGGAAGACGTCAAGGGCCTGATCGAGTTCTACCAGAGCCCGCTGGGGAAGCGGTACGTGCAGGCCCGTGCGGCCATGCAGCAGGAGACGCAGCAGGCAAGCATGGCCTGGGTGCAGAAGGTCCAGATGGCGGTGGTCCTGGAACTCCAGGCGATGCAGCAGCAACAGCAGCAGGCACAGCCGGAGGCGCAGCCGCAGCCGGACACGAAGCCCGAGGCAGAGTCGCAGCCGGAGGCGAAGCCCGAGGCGGCGCCGACCGAGAGCCCGTCGGGGCTGTGAGGCGGCGGGGCAGGCGGTGTTCATAGACGCGCAAGACGATCAGGACGGGCGGTCGGAGCGATCCGATCGCCCGTTGCTCATTTCGGTGCGTCGTGGGGTGGGGGCGGGGTAGGGGTTGCGGGGTCGTCTGGCGGGGTGGGGAATCGGACGTCGATTTTGTAGAGGTGCAGGACGGGAAGGACCATCATGTCGTCGTCGGCCAGGTCGAGGTCGCGCCGGATGTCGGCGAGGATCGTCTGTTGGCGTTGGGGTGAGCGGGCGATGACGGTGAACCAGAGGGACCACGGGCTGCCGCTGCGCTGGTAGTTGTGGGTGATTTCGCTGTAGCGGTTGACGACCTGGGCGGCCAGGGCGACGCGCTCGGGCGGCACGCGGACGGCGGCCAGGGTGGGTTCGTAGCCGAGTCGTCGGGAATCGAAGCTGGGCCCGATGCGTCGCAGCGTGCCGTCGTCGAGCAGTCGCAGGGCGCGGCGGTGGAGGTCGGCTTCGTGGGATGGGTCGAGGCCGAGTCTCTCGGCCAGTCGCGCGTAGGGGCGCTCGTCCAGGGGAAACCCGTCCTGAAGGGCGGCGAGGAGTCGGCGGTCGAGAGCGTCCATGGTACGGAGCGATTATACGGCGGTTGCGGCCCTGGGGCAACGGCGCGATTGGAGGAGGGTGCGGGCAACGGGCATGCCTGACGGGGCAGGCATGGCACCCGGCGGTGCGGGTCGAACGCCAGATTCCGCGTGGGTCCGGTGGACCCACCCTACCGGGGCTTTTGAGGGCATTGGTTCTTGCTCCGGGGCGCGGGGGTCTCTAGAATCAGCGGGACGACGCGGTCCTCTTACGGAGCCCCTGGCGGCCCCTGGAAACGAGAACTCTCATGGCATTTCGGACGTTGCTGATCGGCGACGTGGTCGGCAAGCCCGGCCGCGAGGCCCTTGGAGCCATCCTGAAAGACCTGGTCCAGTCGGAGCAGATTGACCTGGTGGTGGCCAACTGCGAGAACGCGGCGGCCGGGTCGGGCATCACGCCGGCGATCTACCGCGAGTTGCGGCAGTCGGGGGTGGACGTGGTGACGATGGGGGACCACTGTTACCGGAAGAAGGAGTCGATGCCGCTGTACGAGTCGGAGGATCGGCTGGTTCGACCGGCGAACCTGCCGGACGTGGCCGCCGGTCGCGGCTGGACGATCGTGCAGACGTCGTCGGGCCACATGGCGGCGGTCGTGAACCTTCAGGGTCGGACGTTCATGAAGCCGATCGATTGCCCGTACGCGGCGATGGATCGGGCGCTGGAGCAGATCGACGGGCGGACGAAGCTGATTTTCGTGGACATGCACGCGGAGGCCACGAGCGACAAGATCGCGCTGGGGTGGCTGCTGGATGGGAAGGTGACGGCCGTGGTGGGCACGCACACGCACGTGCAGACGGCCGACGAGCGTGTGCTGCCGCAAGGCACGGCGTACATTAGCGACCTGGGGATGACGGGTCCGTACGACAGCGTGCTGGGTCGGGACAAGAAGCGTGTGGTCCGGTTCCTGACGACGGGGATGCCGATCTACTTCGACGTGGCGACGGACGACATTCACCTGTGCGGGGTGATCGTGACGGCCGACGGGGAGACGGGCCGCGCGACGCAGATTCGGCGGGTGAACATACCGTTCGTACCGACGCCGGGCCCGGGGTCGCCGGGATCGTCGGGGTCGCCGGACGACGAGGACGTCGGCCAGGAGTAGTCGCGGCGGGCGCCGCGCACGGTGAGGAGCCCCGCGGGGATCATGGCCTCCAAGAGCCGCAGACAACCTCTGGATTTGCCGCTGTTCGATCCGGGTCGGGTTCAGCCGCCGCGGGACGATCCTCCGCAGTCGTCGCCGGCGCGGCGCGGCGTGGCGTCGCGTGAGGCGCCGGTTTCTCGCGAGCCGTCGCAGGGCGAGCCGGCGTCGTCACAGCCTCGGCCGTCGTCGCCGACGGAAGCCCCTGCCTCGGCGAACGGGACGGCCGAGCGGCCGCTGACCGTGACGCAACTGGCCGGCGGCGTGCGCGACGTGCTGGACACGTGCTTCGCGGACGTGTGGGTGGTGGGGCAGATCAGCGGCCTGAAGCGGGCGACCAGCGGACACCTCTATTTCGACCTGAAGGACGATCAGTCGCAGCTCAGTTGCGTGATGTGGCGCGACCAGGCGTCGCGTGTCCGCGAGCCGCTGGAGAACGGGACGGAGGCGGTGGTCCGCGGGCGCGTGAGTTTCTACCCGGCGGGCGGCCGGTGCCAGGTGTACGTGACGCAGTTGCGTCCGGTGGGGCTGGGGGCATTGGAAGTCCGGTTCCGCCAGTTGAAGGAACGGCTGGAGAAGGAAGGGCTCTTCGCGTCGGACCGGAAGCAGCCGCTGCCGACGAGTCCGCAGACAGTGGCCGTGGTGACGAGTCCGACGGGAGCGGCCATTCGGGACATTATCCACGTGTTGTCGCGTCGGTGGCCTGGGCTTCGGATTCTGCTGTACGCGGTGCGCGTGCAGGGCGAGGGCGCGGCGGAGGAGATTGCCCGGGCGGTGGGCGAGGTGGACCGGCTGCTGTACGGCGAGGCGGACGTGGTGATCGTGGGCCGCGGCGGCGGGAGCATGGAAGACCTGTGGGCGTTCAACGAGGAGTCGGTGGCGCGTGCGGTGGCGTCGTGCCGGATTCCGGTCGTCAGCGCCGTGGGTCACGAGACGGATTTCACGATCTGCGACTTCGTGGCCGACGTGCGAGCGCCGACGCCGTCGGCGGCGGCGGAGATCGTCGTGCCGGACCATCGTGAGTGGCTGGCGCGGCTGGGCGTGCAGTCGCGGCGTCTGGCGCGAGCTGCCGAGGTGGCGCTGGCGTCGGCGCGGCATCGGGTGGACCGCGTGGCGGAGCACCGCTTCTTTCGGTATCCGGAGGAGATTGCGGGGCTTCCGTCGTCGCGCGTGGACGAACTGGCGGGCCGGCTGGCCGCGGCGTCGACGGCGGGGCTGGAGCTGCGACGGCGGCGGTTGCACGAGCTGGAGCGGCGGCTGTCGCCGCTGCGTCCGACGGAGCGGTTGGCGAGCATGCGAGCGCGTCTGGCAGCGGCGTCGGTGCGGCACGAGGCGGCGGGGCGGCGCGCCGGCGAGCGCGCCAGGGCGACCGTGGAGCGGCTTGGCGCACGGCTGGAAGCGCTGAGCCCGCTGGCCGTGCTCCAGCGCGGTTACAGCATCACGCTGGCCGAGGCTACGGGCAAGGCGGTGCGTGCGGCCGAGGACGTGGCCGCCGGCGAGGTGCTGAGCACGCTGGTGGCCCGCGGCGGTCGCATTCGCAGCCGCGTGACGGAGTGAGCCGTAGGGTGGGTCCCCCGGACCCACGCGGACTCTGGCGATCGACCCTCACCGCCCCTCGCGGACGCTCGGGGCACCTCTCCCTGCACACAGGGAGAGGGGGTGGACGGCGGCCAGGAGCAGGATGCTCCTGGGACGCACGGGCAAGATGCCCGTGCCACGGGGCGAGCGCAGCCGCGTGACGGAGTGAGGGCGAACGAGGAAACGTGTCGGCAGTGGAGGAAGGGCGATGGCCAAGGACGCCAAGGCGAGTTTCGAGTCGAACCTGAAGCGGCTGGAGCAGATTGTCGCCGGACTGGAGAAGGGCGACGTGGAGTTGGAGGCAAGTCTGAAGCTGTACGAGGAAGGGGCGACACTGATTGAGTCGTGCCGCAGGCAGTTGGCCGAAGCGGAGACGCGGATCGAGAAGATTCGTCCGAAGGGCGACCGGCTGGAGACGGAGCCGTTCGAGCCGGAGCAGTGAGGCTGGCAGACCGTTGGCAAGGAGAGGGCGGAGCGATGAGCAAGACGAAGAAGAAGGCGCTGATGGTGTACGGCGGCTGGGAAGGGCACGAGCCGAAGCAGATCAGCGGGATTCTGGCCGACCGGCTGCGCGGCAGCGGGTTCGAGGTGCAGATGTCGGATTCGCTGGACAGCTACCTGGATCCGTCGCTGGGCGAGAACAGCCTGATTGTGCAACACGTGACGATGGCGACGATCGCGAAGCCGCAGTTGCAGGGGCTGCTGGCGGCGGTTCGCGGCGGGGTGGGGCTGGCGGGCCTGCACGGCGGGCTGTGCGACAGTTTCCGGCTGGAGACGGAGTACCAGTTCATGTGCGGGGGGCAGTGGGTGGCCCATCCGGGGAACATCATCGACTACACGGTGGACGTGATGGACCCGACGGACCCGATCATGGCGGGGATCGGCACGTTCCGGATGCGCAGCGAACAGTATTACATGCACGTGGACCCGTCGAACCACGTGCTGGCCACGACGACGTTCACGGGCGAGCACGGCAACGCGGACTGGATCGCCGGGTGCGTGATGCCGGTGGCGTGGAAGCGCACGTACGGCCAGGGCCGCGTGTTCTACAGCAGCCTGGGGCATGTGGCGAAGGATCTGGAGACGCCGGAGGCGCTGACGATCATCACGCGCGGGATGCTCTGGGCGGCGCGGTAGGGGGAGGGACGCTCGACCCTCACCGCGCCTCGGCGTGCCTCGGGGCACCTCTCCCTGGAAGGGCGAGAGGTTGAGGCGCGTGTTTCGCGTGTGGCAGTTGGCACATCTCCGCGTGGGTCCGGTGGACCCACCCTACGGGCTCCCTGCATGCAGGGCGAGGGGTTACAGGAGCGTGCTTCGCACGCGCGTTGACTGAAAGAACGCGTGGGTCCGGTGGACCCACCCTACGGGCTACGGTTGTATCTGCGGCGCGGTGAACGGGGCACTGATGCTGTGCAGGGGCGCGACGAGTTCGGCGGTGAAGCGGCCGCCGGCCAGCGCGCGATTGCCGGTTCGGGTCCATCGGTAGCGGACGAGGTTCGGCTCGGGGCGGTTCTGGACGTCGCGGTCGGCCAACTCGGCGAGCAGGTGCCCCTGCGGGCCGCGAATCAGCAGGCGGAATCCTTCCTTTGCGGCCACGGCCGGGAGGCGCACCGTCAGGTGTGTCACGCGGTCCTCGGAGTCGGCCACGACGGCGAAATCGGCGTATGGCAAGAGATCCTCTCGCGGCTGCTGGGGAACGGGTTCCGCGGCGGCGGCTTCGCTTCCCACACGGAGACGGTAGTTGCGTCCCATGGCGGTCTGGGCCACGATGCGCAGGACGTCGTCGGCCTGGGTGGCGGTGACGCCTGGCGGGAGCCAGTCGGGCTTCATGCTGGTGTCGCCGGTGATGGTCAGGGGCGTCTGGGTGTGCAGCGGGTTGGCGACGGCCATGGCGAGGCCGGCGTCGTCGGTCGGTTCGCCGTAGATGACGGCGGGCCCGTCGGTGATGCCTTCGTCGGCCACGGCGGCGCGCCAGAAGACGATCCCGGCGGCGGATCGTCGCTCGTCGCGACAGACGTGGACGTTGTCGTCGCAGACGGGCACGGTGACGGTGGGTTCGGCGGCGAAGGCGCGGGTCTGTTCGAGGGTGGCGCGTGGCAGGACGACATAGGCGTAGCGGGCATCGCTGGGCGCGTTGCCATGATCGAGCCAGAGGGTGGTGACGGCGCCGCGGCGTTGGCCGTAGAGGGTGACGCTCTGGAGGAAGACATAGCCGACGTCGTCGTGCCAGGCCCAGGCGACGTTGTCCCATCGGCCCTGGCCGTCGAGTTTCTCGACAGAGCGGTCGCCGGAGAGGACCAGGGGGAGGTCGGCCCGGGGGGCGGCCCACTGGGTGACGGTGGTGAGGATGGGTTCGGGCCGGTCGGCGGTGGAGGCGATGCCGCTGCCGAGCGCGAGAAACCCGTCGTCGAAGAAGAAGTAGCTCTTGCGAGCGACGAAGTCGCCTGCGGCGGGGACGAGGCGAAAGGCGCAGATGCCGCCGCGGTCGAGCCCGGCGCCGCCGGCGAAGGGCTCGGCACCGGTGTTGTAGGGCGACGGTGGGCGAACGCCCAGGCGGACGGTCGTGCCGGGAAGCCGGTCCCAGTCGAAGTGCTCTCGCATCGTGGCGGCGTCGGCATAGAGTTCGTTGCCGGTGCGGGAGACGTAGGTGAGGCCGTAGCAGAGAAACCAGCCGCTGAGGTTGTCGCCCCAGTTGCCCTCGAAGTCGATGAGGCGGTTGCTGTACATGCGGACGCTGGCGTAGAAGCCGCGGCCGCGCATGACGGAGAAGTCGCTGGCGTAGAAGTGGCGGAATCCGAGCAAGGGCTGGGCCTTGGGGTCGGCTGCGGCGTCGGCGGCGGGAGCCACGTCCAGCGGGAGTGACCATGCGGTGCGGGCGAGCAACTCGGCGGCGGCCTGTCGCAGGGCGTCGCGGTGCGACGTG
>Ga0116195_1001425_pt1 | contig 14495 bp, 15 predicted proteins | sample AD_SCU002_MetaG_FD_89881 | JGI IMG/M metagenome (GOLD analysis project Ga0116195, IMG submission 89881) | Active sludge microbial communities of municipal wastewater-treating anaerobic digesters from China - AD_SCU002_MetaG | ecosystem: Engineered > Bioreactor > Anaerobic > Digestate | place...
CCGCGCTCACCCGGGACGGCACCGGCGGGCCCGAACCAGCGTCGCTTGAGGACGGCGACCCCGCCTTCCGGGCAACCACCCTCCCCGGGTCCCTGCTCCCCTACGCCGTCTTCACCGCGCTCATCATGGCCGGGTCTGCGGCGTTCCCCGGTCAATACCTACCATTTCGCCGCCGCCGGCACGGTCCCGGAAGCAGAGAACCCGCGCTTCTACACCGTCGCGGCCCTCACGATCGGGCGGGCATACGACCGGTTCGGCCCCGTCACCCACTTCTCCGTGCCGCCCCTTGCCATCGGCATCCCCTTCTCCGGATTATGCCCTTGCTCTTGCCGCCGCGGTGCTCCGGGGCGCGGCTATGGGTGTACAGGAGGCGATCCTCCGCGCCGCCGTCGCTGCTCATACCCGGATCAGCAGGCGCAAAAGAGCCTGCGTGGTATTTCAACGTGGCCCATGAGCGCCGTCATCGGGTGGGCCTACACGCTCGTCGTCGGGTCCCTGGTGGTGAGCAGGTCGGGGCCGCTTGCAGCATTCGCCTGGATGAGGCGCGGGATTGGCGCACCGGCAGGCTAAAAAAAGTATCGGGACGATCTGTCTGGCATATTGTGGGATATCCGGCGGCCGGATCTGCCGGGTGTTGCCGGAGACTGCGATAGAGGGAGAGGGAGAGCCCCGGCGTCACCGGGCGCGGATCTTCTGCGCCACCTCTCGTCCGAGTTCGTAGGCCCGTGCAAGCTCGCCGCTGTCAGGGCGGTAGTTCACGTGGAACCCGCCGTCGATGACCTCGATCCCGGCCGCCTTCAGGGCCTCCTCGGCCTGGGCAACTGCACCGCCCATGCCGCCGTGCGACCCGAACGCGCACCCGATCTTCTTTGCCCCGAGGCGGCCCGGTCTCAATCCGCGGAGGTAGCTGAGGAACCCGGCCACCGTGGGGAGGACCTCGTCCTGGAGCGTCGGCGACCCGATGAGGACGGCCTTCGAGTCGAGGACTTCCGTGACGACGTCGCTCCGGTGCGTCCCCTCGTAGCGGCCGTCGCGAAGGAGGCAGACCCGGACATCGGCGCCTTCGGCCATGACGCCCTCGGCAATCGCCTGCGCCATCATCGTGGTCGAGCCGTGCATGGTGTCGTAGACGATCGTGACCTTATCCTTTGCGACGCCCCGGCTCCAGTCGGTGTAGGCCTTGAGGATGTCCCCGGCATACGACCGCCAGATGATACCGTGGCTCGGCGCGATCATCCTGATCTCGATCCCGAGTTTCCCGACCTCGTCGAGTTTTTTCAGGACTTTGGGCGCGAGCGGTACGATCAGGTTCGCGAAGAACTTCTGCGCGTGAGCGAGCGCCTCATCCTTCCCGAGCTGGTCGTCGAAGCGGGCGGCGCTTGCGACGTGCTGCCCGAAGGCGTCGTTCGGGAAGAGGATGGCATCTTCGCCGAGGTAGGTGAACATCGAATCGGGCCAGTGGAGCATCGGAGCCTCGAGGAAGGTGAGCGTCTTTCCGCCGAGGTCGAGGGTATCGCCGGTCTTAACGACCCTGATGTTCCAGCCGCCGGTGTCGTAGTGGCGGGCAAGCCCGGTCTTTGCCCGCTCCGTGCAGTAGATCGGGATGCCCGGCATCTTCCGGACGAGCGCAGGCAGGCAGCCGGAGTGGTCCATTTCGATGTGGTTTACGACGATGTAGTCGATCTCGCCGGGGTCGCAGACGGACGCCACGCGGCCGAGGACCTGTCCCTCGAACCCGGCGTAAGCGCCGTCGATGAGCGCGGTCTTCTCACCCTGGACGAGGTAGGCGTTGTAGGTCGTACCCGGGAGCGTGTAGCCGTGGTACTCCCTCAGGTTCCAGTCGATTGCCCCGACCCAATGGACGCCGGGGGCGAGTTTTGTGCCCTTCATGTTCATCACGGAATATGTTCGTATACAAACGAACATTCTACTCTATACGAACGTTCATATATCATCCTTTCGATCATCTTTCATGGAGCAGAGGATGGCCGCCAGGGGGGAAGCCGGCCGGCCCGGGCCGAACGGGAATATCGACCTGTACTCGACGCCGGATGGGGCGCGGGCGGTCGGGAACCCGGTGCGGCGCGTGATCCTCGCTGCGCTCCGCGAGCGCGAGTGTACGTTTGAGGAGATCGTCGCCCTTGCAGGGCGGGCGAAGTCGACGGTCTCGGTGCACCTCCAGGATCTCGCGGTTGCGGGCGTGATCGGGTCCCGGGCCGACCCGGCGGATGCGCGGCGGAAGATCTTCTTCCTCACCGGCGACCTCGTGGGAACGGTATCGACAGAGGACCGGATAGCCGATGCGCTCTCCGCCTACGCGGGGGCGTACCAGGCCGGGTCAGGCAACCCCTTCGCGTTCTATAACCTGATCTTCCGGACGGTCCGGGTCGCGCTCATGCAGGAGGGGATCCTCATCGACCCGCTCCTCACCCGGGCCGGCAAGTGGATAGGGGAGGAACTCTACCCGGCGGTGGCCGACCCGGAGACCGGGCGGTTCTGCGCGAATATCGCCCTGTTCTGGTAGGAGCACCGCCTCGGCAGGATCGAGGTCGCCGGGACGGAGCCGCTCGCGCTCCTCGTCTACGACTGTTTCGAGTGCGCCGACCTGCCCGTAACCGGCCGGCCTGCGTGCGCGTTTGACTCCGGCATCCTCCGGGAGCTCTTCTCCCGTCACTACGGGCGGCCGACGGCGGCCATCGAGACCCGGTGCTACTCGATGGGGTTTGACCACTGCCGGTTTGAGGTGGTGCCGGAGGATGACGGCGGGGAGAGGGGCGAGCGAAGGCCGGACCCGGGCCAGGAAACGATATAAGGCGCGTTCTCTGTCAACCCGTGTTGCCTCAGAAGTGAGGTTGTATTCCAGGTCAACGTGACCATAGTTGCGGTTCAGCCGGGGAGGGAAACCCGGGGTACCATGGCGTTGTGAGAGAGAACGGCTCCATAAAAACCTGAAAACAAAAAAGATGCGAACCCATGCGATAGCCGGGAATCGAACCCGGGCTAGAGGCTTGGGAAGCCCCTGTCCTACCGCTAGACTACTATCGCTCCGGTACCATCACATGTTGCCCCGGGAGAAGATAAATATTCGGTTCGCCCCCTTCGCGGGCAATAACGCGACAGGGCGAACGTGATGACCGCCCCCACATCCGGCCGGTCCGGGACGCGATTCCCGGCGGCCAATTCCCCGTAGCGTTCCGCAAACATCCTGGCGATGCTGGAGCCCGAGCCCCATCCCGCTCTTCTTCGTCACCCCCCGCTGTCTCCGCTCGAAGATCCGCAGCTTGAGGTCGTCGGGTATCCCCGGACCAGAACACCTGCTGCACGACCCGCCCCACCCTCCATCCTATTATCGTGGTCTGTGATGACCACCGTAAACCCGCAGGAACCGAAAGACGCGCCGGTGCGCCGAAACCCGGGAGGAGCGAGATCCGGACGCCGCCCGCGCACGTTCCCGATACCCTTAAGTCAGATCCCGGAGAATATGATGCAGCACTGAATGTGCTGGCTATGGTAAGTCCGACGTGCTCCCGGAAGCACTGCCCGCAAGGGCTCGGGATTACAGAGATTAGTCAGTCAACGGACTCTTTTCTGGACTTAACATAGTGTATATCGGAGGTGTATGAATGGCAAGAATGTACGCCCGGCGCCGTGGAACCAGCAGTTCCGTCCGGCCCTACCGGAAGGAGGCTCCTGAGTGGTCCAACACGGACGTAGCGGAGATCGAGAAGATCATCGTCGATCTCCGCAAAGACGGCATGTCGAGCAGTCAGATAGGTCTTGCGCTGCGGGACCGGTACGGCGTCCCTGACGTCAAGCTCGCCACCGGAAAGCGCGTAACCGAGATCCTCCGCGAGAAGGGCCTTGAATCCGAGATCCCCGAAGATCTCCGGAACCTGATGCAGAAAGCGCTCGGGATAAGGAAGCACCTTGCGGAGAACAAGAAGGACGTGCACAACACCCGGCAGCTCCAGATCACCGAGTCCAAGGTGCGCAGGCTGGTCAGGTACTACGTCGGGTCCGGACGGATGCCGAAAGGCTGGACCTACAAACCGGAGACTGCGGAGATTCTGCTCTCCCGCTGATGATCCATGTCGCTTGACGCCGCTGCTGCCGGTCTCGCCGACCATCTCCTCGAGCAGGAGTTTGTGGAGGTGCTGGCGCACCACGATGCGGACGGCATCGCCGCCGCATCCATCCTCTGCCACGCCATGTTCCGCAAGGGCGGGCGGTTCCGGCTGAGGATCCGCGCAGGCATCACCGCGGCCGACGTACCGGAGGACAGCAGCGTGCTCCTCTGCGACTTTGGATCAGCACTCCAGGACCTCCCCGGCGACGTGATGGTGGTAGACCACCACCTGCCCCACTTTGAGGGCGACCACCACGTCAACCCGCATCTCGCCGGGATCGACGGCGACCGGAACCTCTCCGCGGCCGGTGCGGCCTATCTTGTCGCGCAACGCATGGGGGACAACCGGGACCTCGCGGGCCTCGTGCTCCTCGGCATCCTCGGCGACAGTCAGGAGCTCGATGGGCCGAACCGGGAGATCGTGAGCGAAGGAATCGCAAACGGGTTCATCACACCCCGCCGCGGCCTCCGCCTTCCCGGGAGGGGGCTCGTCGAGCAGCTCGCGCTCGCCGTCAACCCCTACCTCGCCGGGTTCTCCGGCGTTCCCGATGCCGCCCGGGCTCTGGTCGCAGAGGTCACCGACGAGGACGACGTGGACGTCGAGGCGCTCCTCTCCCGGATCGTCCTCGCGGCCGCCCCGAAAGCATCGCATGCCGCGCTCTGCGGGATCTGGGGCGCCACCTACAGCCTCGGGCGTGAGGTGATCGATGAGGCGGGGAACCTCGCCGCGGTCGTCGACGCCTGCGGCAAGGCCGGGTGCGGGGATATCGGTGCATCGCTCTGCCTCCGCTCGACCCACGCGCTCCAGGAAGCCTGGGAGATAACCGCCCGCTACCGGCATGCGGTCATCGCCGGCATCCACGGGGTGCGCCGTCTCGATGAGCGCATCGCCCTCTTCCGTGTAGACGACGGGACGGTGACGGGCGACGTCGCGGATGCACTCGCACACGACCTCCTCGAGACCGGGCCCGTCTTCGTCATCGGGGCGAGCGGGGATGGTTACTCCGTATCGGCCCGCTGCCCGCCGGGCGTCGACCTCGACCTCGAGGCGCTGATGCGCAGGCTCGCGGAGGCGTGCGGCGGCCGGGGTGGCGGACACCACCGGAGGGCCGGCGCCCGGATCGGGGCCGACCAGGTAGACCGGTTCAGGCAGGGGCTGCTCGAGGCGATTCCCGCATGACCCGGATCGAGGGGACCATCGAGACGCCGCACGGCCTCCCCGGCTGTGTGGCGGCGGCGCTCGAGCCCGACAACCTCACCCTGATCAGGACATACCCGATCGAGGGAGGGGTGCGGGCCGAGATTGGCGGGACCAGGCTCCGGTCGATCATCGCGTCGGTGGACGACTACCTCATGAACCTCGCGATTGCCGAGGAGATCTGCACCTGCGCGTCACGGAGAGGGAGAGGGCTGGAGTGAACTTGCGGCTCAGGATAAGGATATACGAGAAGTGAAGTGATACCATGGCAAGGAAGAAACAGGTTGGAAGAAGGGTCGAAGGCTGGAAGGCCAAGAAGTGGTACCGTGTCTATGTACCGGAGACCTTCGGCAAAGTTGAGATCGGCGACACCATCTCGGCCGACCCCGCAAACATGGTCGGCCGGGTCATGACTGCGACACTCGGCGAAGTTGTGCAGGACTACTCAAAGTCCCACATCAAGATGAGGTTCAAGATCAACAACGTGGCCGGCGACGCCGCGTATACCGAGTTCGTCGGGCACGAAGTGACCCGGGACTACCTCCGGTCGATGGTCAAACGGCGGGCCTCCCGCATCGACACCATCCACCCGATCATCAGCAAGGACGGCAAACTCCTGCGGGTGACGGTCGTCTGTCTCACCATATCAAGGGCCGAGCAGAGCCAGGTCCACGCCGTGCGGCAGGCGATCTCGCAGGCCCTCTCCGCCAAAGCGGCGGAGAACGACTTTGAGACCCTGGTCAAGGAGATCGTCTCCGGCGACATGGCCCGTGACGTCTTCAAGGTCGTCAAGACGATCTACCCTATCCGCCGGGTCGAGATCACCAAGTCCAAACTCGAGCAGATCGCGGTCGTATAAGGCCGGCTGCTCACCCTTATTTTAGCTCCCATCCAGAGTTTCACTCTTCCCGGGCGACGGAGACGGCGCGAAGGGTATATAATCTATGATCGGGGTACACCTCAGCCGGAGATGCAGGAAGGGGGTGAAGACAGTGACGGCTGAGGAAGAGTATGCAGGCATGCGGCAGGTAAGACAGACTGTGCTCTGCCCGGGGCCCCCGGAGGAGCAGCAGAGGATGGCCCTCTGGATCATCAGGAGGCTGCTTGTCCAGTTCCACCGGGAGTGGACCGCCCTCCGTGAGAGGGAATGCGACGATGCCTGGATTCGCGCCGCAAACGCGCTGCTCGACCGGTATTCGCACCAGCTCTACGATATCGTCTGCGACGTGAAGGCAATCGTCGGCGACGAGGTTGCCGTCGAGATCCGGTGCCTCTCGGCCGATATGATCAAGACGACGAACATCCTCGTCATGCTCGGCTGCAGCGAGGAGTGCTGCAGACGGGGCGACGCTCTCGCAAGAGAGGCGCTCCGCCATGCGGAGCGGTGTCACTCGCTCCGGAGAGTGGCCGGGGCGGCCCGGTGACCGGGTCCCTCCCGCCCACCGGGAAGAGTAATCAGGTTCGGGATCTCATCTGTTTTTGATGATTGCTCACAAGGTGCTATTCCTCGTGCTGGACGGGATATCCGACCGTCCCTGTGAAGCGTTGAACGGACGGACCCCTCTCTGCGCCGCACGGACCCCGGTCCTCGACCGGATCGCCGCGGAGGGCGTGTGCGGCATCATGGACTCCATCGCTCCCGGCATACGCCCCGGATCCGACACCTCCCACCTTGCCCTGCTCGGCTATCCGCCGCAGGAGTACTACACCGGCCGCGGCCCGCTCGAGGCCGAGGGGACCGGCATCCACATGACCGCCGGGATGATCGGCTTTCGGTGCAACTTCGCCACTGTCGACGCGGACGGCCTCGTCACCGACCGCCGGGCCGGGCGGATCTCCGGGACCGCACCGCTCGCGGAGGCGATCCGGGACGGCGTCGACCTCTCGCCCCTCGGTCTCGGGTTCAGGTTCGAGTCGGGCGCCGGCCACCGGGCGGCCCTCGCGCTCACGGGAGAGGGCCTCGGCGATAAGGTCTCCTCAAACGACCCAAAGAGAGAGGGGGTACGGCCGCTCACCATCCGGCCCTGCACCGCTGATCCGGCAGACGCAAAGACGGCAGAAGCCTGCAACGAGTTCATCCGCCAGTCCCGGGAGATCCTCTTTGACCACCCGGTGAACGCCCGGCGGATGGAGGAGGGGCTCATGCCGGGAAACCTCCTCCTGATCCGGGGCGCCGGAAAGATGGGCATGTTTCCGCAGTTCTCCGAGCGTTACGGGTTATCAGGGAGCGTCATCTCCGCGGCCACCCTCATCTCCGGGATCGGGAAGGTCGTGGGGCTCGAACATATCCCTGTTCCGGGGACGACCGGGTCAGTCGACTCCGACCTTGACGCCAAGGTGAAGGCGGCGCTCGCGGAGCTCGACCGGAAAGACTTCGTGCTGCTGAACATCAAGGGGGCGGACGAGGCCGGCCACGACGGAAAAGGCATCCAGAAACGGGACTTCATCGAGGTGATCGACGCGGCGCTCGAACCGCTGCTCGATCTCGAGGACACCCTGCTCGTCGTCTGCGCCGACCACAGCACCCCCTGCTCGATCAAGGACCACAGCGCCGACCCGGTGCCGGTCGTCATCAGGGGTCCCGGGGTCCGGACGGACCGGACGGCCCGGTTCGACGAGGTCTCGTGTGCGGAGGGGGGGCTCCACCGCATCCGCGGCTGCGATCTCATGCCGATCGTCCTCGATCTAATTAATAAGAGTCATAAGTATGGCGCATGAAGATCATACCGGATAAATGGAACCGACAGGGGACCACGACTGGATCAGGGGCTGCACCCTCCCGGACCACACCGAACTCCAAGAGAGGACGCTCAAGACCGGGCAGGACATCGTCATCGGCGACCGGTGCCGGATCGACTACGGCCTCTCAGGGAACGATGTCGTGGTCTGTGAATTCAGCAGGATCAACGGTAGCATCGTTGCAGGCGGCGACGTCCGGATAGACAACTGGTGCGAGGTCGGCGGCGATGTCATCGTGGAAGAGGACGCCTACCTCGGCGAAGGGGTGAAGATCCAGGGCAAGCTCGTCGTCAAGGGCGACCTCGATATCGGGGATAACGTCCAGATCGAGCGCGGATTCGAGGCGAAAGGCTGGATCTCCATCCGCAACCCGATGCCGGTCATCATCTACATCATGATGTATCTCGTGGCCGTCCTCGGGATCGAGAAGCAGGAGGACCTGGACGCCGTCCTCCAGAAACTCTTCGGCGACGAGGAGGCCCGTACAGAGACGCCGCTGATGATCCCGACCGGCGCCGTCCTCAATATGCAGACCTTCTCGGTCCCGGAGAGGATGACCGTCGGGTCGGGATGCCGGTTGCACGGGAACATCCGTGCGGCGTCGATCGCGATCCGGGAAGAGACGACGGTCTTTGGGAGCCTGCATGCACGGGAAGGCGCGAACATCGCCCGCGGATCGGTCGTCCACGGCGATGTCCAGAGCGACGGCGACGTCGTCATCGAGCAGGGAGTGCATATCCTTGGGAACGTCTCCTGCCGGGGCCTCACCCTGCATGAGGATGCCCGCGTGGACGGGGTCATCCGGGCGCCGGGGGGACTGAAGATCGAGAGGCGAGAAACATGAAGGTTGCAGATATTCTTGAGGTTGACGGGTGCCAGTTGGTTGAACCGTCGTTTGCAGAACTGACAATAGATACGGCCCCGGTGTTCCAGACGGCTCCGGATGAGGCCCGTCTCCTGGTGGATGAGGACGAGGAACCGCTCGCGCTCGCCCTCCATGATGACGGGGGCTGGCAGGCCAGCTCATTTCTCTTCCGGGACCCGACCCTCGCCGCCATCGAGTGCTTTGAGGCCGTCGGCGGCGACATCTACCAGGAGAGCCGGGCAGCCTGGCTCTCGGCGGTCCGGGAGTATTACAGCATGGAGATCCTCGCGACCGTCGCCCCCGCCCTCGAGGACCTGCGCCCCGACCGGGAAGGGAAACTCCGCGACCTCATCGGGGAGGTCTGGGGCAACCGTGCGGGGACCCTCTGCCTCGACTGCTGCTGCGGGTCGGGCGTCGGCACCGCGGCACTCCGGGCGGGCGGGGTGCGGGCGCTCGCCTACGACAACGACCCGGCGCTCCTCGCGCTCGGCCTCTCGAAGGGCCGCCTTGTACCGGAAGACACGATGTGCATCGACGCGCGTGAGGCCTCCCGGTACATCGTGCCGGTGCCCCTCGGGGTTGCGTTCATGGCCGGGGAGATCTACTCCTACAACGCCGGCCTCTGGAAACCGATCGTCACCGGACTCCTCGCCCTCACGGATGAAGCGCTGATCACCGTCGGCACGGAGGCCGAGGCCGCCCGGGTGGAGGAGTGGTGCGCCGGAGAGGGGCGGGACGTCAGGGTCTTCGAGAACGGACGTGACCCCATCTACGACCGGTGGTGCTGCGTCACGCGGCGGGTGTGATCCCGGCCGACGACCGGGCTAATATATAAGATAAATTATATCCAACTTCTTTTACCGCATTTGTGAACGCTCACCGCAGGATGGATCTTGCGGGTTTACCCTTTAATTGGATGTATCCCCCATGAACACCGCCAGAAGAGTCTATAACGTCTTATTTATCTCCGTCTTTGCCACCATGCTCGGGCTCGGCGTCGTCAGCCCGCTCCTCCCGATCTACGCGGAGAATCTCGGAGCAACCGGCATCTGGCTCGGCGTCATCTTTTCAGCATTCGCGCTCTCCCGGTCGGTCTTCATGCCCATCATCGGCCGGATATCAGACCGGCAGGGGAGGAAGTGGATCATCCTCATCGGCATGTTCGCCTACGCGGTCCTGTCGCTTGCCTACCTCATCGCCGGCAGCGTCTACTCGCTCACGGCCGTCCGCTTTGCTCACGGGCTGGCGTCGGCCATGGTCGTCCCGATAGCCATGGCCTACATCGCCGACTTCTCGGAGAAGGGGAAAGAGGGGAGCCACATGGGGAACTTCTCCATATCGATGTTCCTCGGCATGGGGGTGGGACCGCTCCTTGGAGGGTTCCTGAACGACGCGTTCGGGATGCCGTCGGTCTTCTACGTCATGGCCGGCCTCTCGGCGTTCGCCACGCTCCTTGTCGCCGTATCCCTCCCGGAGACAAAACCAGGAGATCCCGCGCTCCCGGACGCCCCGAGTCCCCCGATGCGCGCGCTCCTCACGCTGCCGGTCATGCGGGGGGTCATGTTCTTTGGTTTCATCAGCGCCCTCGGCCGCGGCGGGATGATGGTCTTCGTCCCGGTCTTTGCCCCGTTGATCGCCATAACCCCGTTCGAGGTGGGGATCGTCCTCTCCGCGAACACCTTCCTGATGGCACTCCTTCAGGTGCCGATCGGGAGGATCACCGATACCGGGAATAAGGTCGCCCTGATCGTCGCGGGGTCGACCATAGCAGCGGTAGCGCTCGCCGTAATCCCCTTATCCCATTCTTTCCTGCCCCTGCTCCTGATCACCTCCGCCATAGGGATCGGGGGCGCCATTCAGCAACCGGCCATCATGGCGCTGACAGTCGACGCAGGCCGGACGATCGGGATGGGGACATCGATGGGTGCCTACAACACGGTATTTGGCATCGGCATGATCATCGCGCCGCTGATGGGGGGCGCGTTTATGGACTTCGTCGGTATCGATGCCGTCTTCTACGTGGGCGGGGCGATAAGCCTTATCGGGACCGGGATCTTTCTGGTGATGATGCAGAGGGGCGCATGCCGGGACGTCGCCGGAGAGACACCGGAACCCGGGTAGGCCGCCCTCCTCCGCGGCCCCGGAGTGCCCCAACCGTTCTTCAATACGCGGCAAAGGATGACATTCTGGAGACTTAGGGGATGCAGGCGCACCCTTACGGCGTCTTCTCCTCAGCGCACTCGAGTTCCGCGACGATCTCGGCCGCATCATCCATCCGCCGGACCAGGTCCTTGATCTCGATCAGGCGTTCGGCGCCGATGAAGTGCTCGGCCATCACCCGGGCCATATCAGTGAGTTCGATACGCCCCGCCCGACGCCGGACCAGCCCGTAATCGAGGAGTGTGGGGAGCGCCGGCTCCAGCGTCCCGACCATCGCATGAGTCATCCGGATGACCTGCTGCTCGTCGCCGCCACAGACCACGGCGTTGGCGACGAACTCCTCGGAGCTCTGCTCCATATCGTACTCGGGAGCCACCTCCTCCATCTCACCCCGCAGGAGACCGACGGCGACCTCCTCCTCGGTCTTCCCGGACGTCCGGGAGTACGACCCGCCGGGCTCCGCGAGGATGACCACCCGGCCGAGGTCGTGGAAGTCGGGCCGGCCGGCCCGGCCCATCATCTGGTGGAACTCCTGGACGGTCAGCCACTGGATGCCCATGGCGAGCGCGTCGAAGATCACCTGCGACGCCGGGAAGTCGACGCCGGCGGCAAGCGCCGCCGTGGTCACGACGGCCGCAACCTCGCCGTTTGCAAACCGCCGCTCCACGTCCCGGCGCTCCTGGGCGGTCAGCCCCGCGTGGTAGGGTGCGGCGTTCTTCCCGAGAGTGTCGGCGATGGTGTGACACCGGGCCCGCGAGTTGGTGAAGACGATCGTCTGCCCCCGGTAGCCCTTGGACGACCGGACCTTGTACTCCTCGGCGACCATCTGTTTGATGAACCCGATCTTTTTGGACCGCTCGACGAAGAGGAGGTGGCGCTCCAGAGCGACCGGCCGTTCCGCGTAGCGGACCAGATTCGCCCGGAGTTTCTCCGCAAGCAGCCCCGGCATCCCGATCGTGGCCGAGAGGTAGAGGAACTGGGCATCGGGGGCGACGTGCTTGAGGCGGGCGATCAGCCCGTCGAGGCGGTGGCCCCGGTCGGGGTCCTCAAGCATCTGGACCTCGTCGATCACGACGGTCCCGATGTCCTTCAAGGATCTCCCGGTCCGGAGGGCGTGATCGATCCCCTCGTAGGTCCCCACCACGACAGGGGCGTTGATGTCCCGGTCCCCGGCCGGTCGGGTCTCGGGAAGGTTGAGACGGCTCACCCCGGTCTGCAGGGCGACCCGCACGAGGTGGCCGTAGCGGTCGCGGAACCGCTGGTACTTCTGGTTCGCGAGCGCGACCAGCGGGACCAGGAAGAGCATTCTTCCCCGTCCTTCGAGGAAGTTCTTCATCCCGGCCATCTCCCCGATGAAGGTCTTGCCGCTCGCGGTGGCGGAGACGACGAGGAGGTGCTGCCCCTCGAGGAGTCCGCTCTGGACGGCGAGCTGCTGGACGGGCATCAGGTACTCGACCCCGGCGGCCTTCGCAAACGCGGGAGGCAGAGCCAGATCGGTGATATGGGCGGTCTTCTGGACCTCGTGCGCCTCAAGCCGGTCAAAGAGGGTCCGCGACCGGTCGGGTTTCTCCGGCCCCACCGACGCCAGCACCCGGTCGAGGTCACGGACCTGGGCAAGAAGTTTCTCGAGATGGACAAGCACGGACCCGCCGAACCTCCCCATGTAGCCGAGCTCCCGGCGCATCTCGCGTTTTGCGCACTCCATGCAGATCCATTCTCCGCCGTACCGGACACCGGTCGCCTTATCGACGGGGACGAACCGGTCCTCGAGCTGGCAGTACCGGCAGATATCGATCCGCGATGACGGGATCTGGAGGTCGGCAAGAAACGACTCAAACTCCGGGCTCCTCCGCGCCAGGTGCACCGAAGACCGGCGCAGCAGCGTGATCAGGTCCCGGGTCGGGGTGGGCTTGAGCTGTTTCCCGCGCCTGCGCATCTTAAAGTTCTTCGGGCGCTGACCTTTCGGCGTCGCGGTCAGGTCGACGTACCCGGAGCCCTCGACACGGCCACCTTCGACGAACAGGAGTTTATACGTGCCTTTCTGGGGCTGGACGATGACCATCATGATGCGAGCAGGTCGTGGATCGTGTAGGTGAGCCCCGCCGTCTCGAGCCGTTTGAGGAAGTCGGTAAACTCCTCATCAACGATGAGTATTGCACATTCCCGGCCGTGGAACGCCGCCTCGATGACCCCCTCCCGCGAGCCGAAGAACATATCCGGCTCGATACCCGCCTTCCTGAGGGCCACGTAGGACTCGAGGCCGACGGCGGCCACCATCTCCGCGTCCCGGACGGCAGCCCGGAGGAGGTCCGTCGAGACCTTCCGGGACCCGCCCCGCTCCACCCGCGGAACCTTGCAGACGTGGATGAGCCCCTCCTCGTGCTCGATGATGCCGCTCAAGTGGGCGACGCCGAGATCCTCCCCGGGTTTCGCGTCCATGGTCGCCCTGCCTGTGGCGCTCTGCGCCTGCTTTGTCGCGTAGAGCCACCCGTCCTGCATCAGGACGCCGACTGTATCCCCTTTTCGGATATCCTCGCGGGCGACGGCCGTCCAGACGGCAACCTGCTGGATGATATCCCGGTTGACGTGGCGGGCATACGACTCGAGCGCCTCGGCGTGCCGCAGGACCCACTCGATCCCGCTCTTGGTCACCTCGTACCGCCCCCGGCCGTGAGCGGTGACCAGCCCTTCGTCCACCATCTCCCGGATGTACTCGGAAACCGCCTGCGGAGTCACGCCGAGTTTCCCGGCGATCTCCTGCTGGCGGATGGACGGCTGGTGCTCGGCGATCTCCACGAGGATCTGGAACCGGGTCGCCTCCCGTTTGCTGCGCAGGATGACGTAGAGCGGATCGTCAGTGTAGGCGGTCAAGCAACACCATTCCCTGCCCTTTCACGTCGAGACCGGGGATCCTCTTCGCGAGCCCCCTGATAAAGATCGGGCTGACCCCATACTTTCGGGATATATCGCCGATCGAGGTGGTCCCGGCCACGATCTCCTGTTCGACCGAGTCTACGATCGAACGGAGGCCCGCATCGTTTGAGACGGCGATGTGCAGCAGGTCCCCGATATCGCCCATGGAACACTGGAAACTGGCCCTGAATTTGCTGTATATCGCCCGGTATTCCTTCGTCGGTTTCTCCCCGGGTTTCGGCATCCGCCACTGCTCCTCGACAAGACTGCCCTTCCTGAGGATGGAGAGGCATTCGATCACTGTCGAGGTATCGGCGTGCGCCCCCAGTTCCTCTTCGGTTAGCCAGGTCTTGTTTAAGAGTTCGTAGATCCTTTTATAGTCTGCATTATTGAACGTTATAAGAAGAGGAACCAGTTCCACCGGATCGTTAAGAATTTTAATATGTCCCGTCAATGCGATACCCTATTATTATATCGTGGTATAACTCCATAAA
>Ga0116195_1001434_pt1 | contig 14444 bp, 10 predicted proteins | sample AD_SCU002_MetaG_FD_89881 | JGI IMG/M metagenome (GOLD analysis project Ga0116195, IMG submission 89881) | Active sludge microbial communities of municipal wastewater-treating anaerobic digesters from China - AD_SCU002_MetaG | ecosystem: Engineered > Bioreactor > Anaerobic > Digestate | place...
GATGGTTAGTTGGATAATCTATTTTCGTTTCTATTATCATATTCCATATTGCTCAACTTTTGTGCAAAACAAAAACACTGAATTCTGAGTATTTGAAACTGAGATTTTTCTTGTTTGAAAATATTTACAGATAATTATACTCTTATTTACCGATATCTTGTTCTTGTTGTTATTTAAAAAACTAAATACTTTTTTAGTTCTTAGAAAAATGGCACACGGATCGAACAGATTAAACTGATGTAAACAGATTATTCTATCTTCTTTCCTGCCATTTACGCTCCTTGTGAGAAATGTTTTTATAGCAGGTTCAGATTAAGAACTATATGTTGAAATATCTATTGTTAAAAAAAGTGAGGCTGTGTTGTTTGAGTCTAAGGAAGCTCACTAATAAGCTGATAACGCTTGCAATATTTTCCTAAAAAGCACTAAAAGATTTTTCACCATAGGAGTGTTTTTTACTTCTTTAACTTCTCACGAAAAATCTTTTCAAACTTCTCTACTTTGGGAGTAATGACATAAGCACAATATCCCTGATTAGGGTTGTTCTCATAATATTCCTGATGATAGTTTTCTGCGGGATAAAATTTTTCAAGTTTAGTTATTTCGGTTACAATTGGTTTATCCCATATCTTTTCATCAGTAAGTTTTTGCTTGTAATATTCTGCTTTTTGCTTTTGTTCATTGTTGTGAAAAAAAACAACCGAACGATATTGAGTTCCAACATCATTGCCTTGTCTGTTAAGTGTAGTGGGATCGTGAGTTTTCCAAAATATCTCAAGCAGTTCGTCATAACTGATAACTGATGGATCAAATGTTATTTGAGTGCATTCTGCATGTCCAGTTGTTCCTTCACAAACTTCTTCATAAGTAGGATTTTTAACTGCTCCTCCGGAATAACCTGAAATAACCGATGTAACTCCGTTTACTCTTTCAAAAATTGCTTCCGTGCACCAGAAACATCCCGAACCAAAGGTTGCTGTATCTAAACTTGAATTGCTTTCATTCATTATGGATTTCTTCTTCTGAATTTCTGTAAATTTGTTTTTGTTACAACCAATCGAGGTTAAGGTTATTACAAGCAAAGCATAAATTACATATATGATATTTTTCATTACTCTTCTCATCAACTATTCTTTACACTATTGTTCTGACTGGTTCTATTTCAAAAATAGCTGGTTTAACATAATACAATCCCGGTTGAAAATAAATTCATTTTCATTAAGCAGCTTTGTTTTTGAGAAGAATCACAGTGTTTTAATGATTATGAAAGTTGTTTTAAGCAAAGTAAAATTATAATTTTATAACACATTCAATTAATTAACATAATATTCCTTTAGCAGGAAAATTTATGGGCAAAAAAATTACAGTTGCAGTACCTAAAGGCGGTGTTGGAAAAACAACAACAGCAGTAAATCTTGCTGCCGCTTTTGCTATTGCTGAAAAGAAAACGCTATTAATTGATTTTGATCCTTCCGGTGCCTGCTCAGTTTCGCTGGGGTTTGACAATGAAAAGCTGAAAGGAGATATATTTCAGGTAATAAGTTTTATTAAACATATAGATTCTGTTATTCATCATACTGATTTACAAATGCTTGATTTCATTCCCTGCAGTATTAACTCAGCAGAAGTTGAAGAAAGGATAAGCAGGCTTACCCGCAACATACACCTCTTTGAAAATATTCTTAATCAATACGCACTTGAACATTACGATTATATAATTATTGACTGCCCTCCATATTTAAAAGGCTTAACAACAGTTGCTCTTGCGGCATCAGATTCTGTTTTAATCCCAATCCGTGCCGGTCAGTTTTCTATCTCTGCAATAAAAAAAATGTATAATCACATTTGCTTGGTAAAAGAAAATCTTAATAAAAGATTAGTTGTTGAAGGAATACTTCTTACTATGTTTGAAAAAAATACCAAGGCATGGGGATTAACTCAAAATGCTCTTTATAGTAACTTTGGCTCAGATATGCTTGATACTGTAATACCTAAAAGCACCACGATTTCTGAAGCAGAGTTTTATGGAAAGCCAACTATGCTGTTTAATGTAAAATCACCCGGCTCTGTTGCCTATTTAAGACTTGCAAATGAACTGATGAACAAGAATGGTCAAGCCCATCACGGAGTATTATAATTTACAGCAATAAAAAAGCCCCTGAAACAGAGGCTCAAAAATAAAATTATACTTCTGGAGTAACCTTTTTCTTTTTTAGAATAAAAAAGAGTGCAACAACAAATAATACTGCCAATCCGACAACAGCATAAAGCCATAAAGTATCTTTTGGTGTCATAACAGATTTCCACTCAGTAATTTTCTTTTCTACCTCATCCTTTTGTTCAATTGTTAGAAGTTTGCTGTTCAACAGATAAGGCATCCATTCTGAAGAAATAGATTTGAACCAAACACTGTCCGTAAATGCTGTAAAAGATTTCTCTGACTCATCTTTATTCTTAATTCCAAAATTTTTAATCTCATCAGAGATATATTTTATTAGAATAGATGTAAACTCATTGCCGTTGTTAAACTCCTGCAGATTTATATTGTGTAAAGAAAACTCTTCGTTTATAGATTCCCATGCTTCTTTTTTTATCCTGTTAGCCCATACAGTTAACAAGTTATCAATTTCCTGTAGCTCAGCGGATTTTTCCTTTTTACCAGCATATACATCTAAAAGCTTTGGTCCGATTTTATTCCACATACTCAAGAAATTTTCCTGCTGTTTTCTAACATCATCAAGGTCTTCAACTTTTAAAGATGTAACCTCTAAAAAGCGGCTGTTATCCCTTAACGATTTTTTTATAGTTGCAAGAAGATTGTTTCTTTCTATCTGTGAATAGACTTGTTCTTTATCCTGCTTGGTCATAGAGGAGACATCACCGGCTAACTTAGGAGTAAGACTATCAACAATACTAAAAATAAGCTGGTCGCGTTTTAGTACTGTAATTCTTAAATCAGCTATAAGTTTTTCCAATTCATCAATTGTTGCAGCATCTTTTCTTTTTTGTATCTCTAAAATGCTAATACGATTAAGCAGCTCATTATTTCTTTTATTCAGCAGATCAACTTCGGATTTTAATGTTGTTACTTCAGTTCTCAGTACGTCAATTTCTGTAAAATCATCACGCCGTAATTCAAGTGATGCAGTCAGGTTATCAATTGTAGATAAAAAGTTCTCAGGATAAAGACTTTGATCAAGCAGAAATTTTTTTGCGGCAAAGTCTCTTTTGAAATTATCTATCTCTAATCTTAGGCTATCAAGCTCTTCAAGACTTTTAGCCGCTTTAATACTGTTGGACAAATTAAGATTTCTTTCTTTAAAGCTTTGCACCATCTCATAATCAGATTGTGCAAATAAAACTGCTGAAGAAAACAGTAAGGCAATAAACGAAATATTGATAAAAAATTTTAATTGTGTCATTTAATCTCCTCCTTGTATTCCATCAGAGGTTAATCGATAAGACTTTCCATTCGTAATTAGCTCTATAAACAGAGATCTTTGGTTAAAGACAGGATCCGACATCCCGATTTCATTTATTTGAATTGTGTTCTTAAGAATTAAAGAATTTTTCTCTTCACCAAAGATATAAACGTTTTTAAAATCAACCGCAGTCATAAAATAGTAGCCCTCACTATTTCTTATTAATCTTAACGTTTTACCGGCATAACCAAGCGAGTCTTGCATTTCTTCAAGAAATAATTCTTTTGTATTGAAATAGATAGAATGTCGTTCTTCTTTTACAAATCCCTGATTATCTATTTTTAAAACTGCCTCCAAAGGCCATCCAAATTCTGCTGGAGTTAAAGTTAGGGAAGAACAGCTATAGTAGAAGAAGCTTATAATTAATATGAATAATATTTTTAATTGCTTCATAATATTTCCTGCAAAAAATCGTTAAGACAAACTTAAGAAATACATTAACTCTACCCAAGAAAGAAAGCCCAATTTTAAATGTTTTTTAGGGCGAGCAATTTTTAGCAATCATCTAAATTGCCTTTTAGGTTATTTGGTGGGCTTTTCCTCTGGTGTATTATTTGAATTAAGTCTATTGCTCTTTTTTAACGAATCAATCAGTAAAAATTCTATTTGAGAATTAATACTTCTCAAATCATCAGCCGCCCATTTTTCAAGAGCGGCATAAACTTTTTCATCTATTCTTAATAAAAATTTTTTCTTTTCTGCCATTTTTTAATTTTCTTCGTTAAGATACTACTCCGCTTTTCTTGCTTTCAATTAAAAAATACCAAACCATCATTATTATCCATGGATTTTCATCAATGATTATCGATGGTTTAACAATGGTTACTATGTCTTTTCCTTTAAAAGAAAACACTTTCTTTATTTCCAGCAGCAACTCACCCATCTCGGAATAAATTCCACATATTTTTTTAAACATACCAAATTTAAGATTAACAATTTCGCCTTTCGGTAAAACTATTGTTCCTTTTGTTCTAAAGAAATTGGCTGTTAATACAGCAAAAGATAATTCATTGCCATACTTTCTGATTTCTATTTTTGAATTAAGAAAATTCGGTTTAAATATTTCGTACTTGCTATCAAAGCAGTCAACAACTGCCGTTAAACTAAAGAACTTCGGAAAATACATCTGTGCTAACAGCTCTGACGATGAATTAAATTCATATCTACGTTTTAACAGCGAAGGTTGTATTAAAACCAATTCTTCACCGATATAATTTGAAAGCGGTTTCATATTTATTATTGATATAATGTTCCGGTATTGATTACAGGCTGTACGGATGTTTCTGAAACCAGCGCGACCATAAGATTATTTACCATCGTTGCTTTTTTATCTTCATCAAGATTAACAATGTTTTGATCGCTTAATGATTTAAGAGCCATTTCAACCATACCGACAGCACCTTCAACTATTTTTTGTCTTGCTGCAATTACAGCCTGTGCCTGTTGTCTTCTCAGCATTGCCTGTGCAATTTCCTGTGCATAAGCAAGGTGGCTTATCCTTGATTCGATAACCTCAACTCCGGCAATTTCTAATCTTGCCTGCAAAGTCTTTTTAAGATTATCTGCTATTTCCAGCGGTGTGCCGCGTAAAGAAGCTTTTTCCTCATCACTTACATCATACGGATATTCTGAAGCAAGCGAACGAATTGCTGTTTCACTTTGTATAGCAACAAACTGCTCGTAGTTCTGAACATCAAATATTGCACGCGCAGAATCTACAACACGCCATACAATAACAGAAGCTATCTCAATCGGATTACCGTGAAGGTCATTTACTTTTAATTTTTCACTGTTAAAATTCCTGATGCGTAATGAAACATGTTTTTTTACAGTAAAAGGATTAACCCACCAAAAACCTGATTGACGAATTGTGCCTGTATATTTACCGAAAAGTATCAGAACTCTTGATTCGTTTGGCTGAACAATCATAAATCCACCCAGAGTAATAAAAGTTATAAGCACAAGTGGAATAAAAAACCAAAAGATGTTTGAATCTTCGGTCTGAATTCCGTAAGCAAGAAGATATATGTCAAGAACAATAAGAATTAAAATGACAAACAGGATAAAAAATCCTTTCACCTTTGCTGCTGTTTTTTCAGTTACTTTTTCCATTTTAAAAACCTTTCTAAATTTGCTATCGGAATGATATCATTTTAATAGCACAGATGCAAATAATATTTAATAATGTGCAGAATTTGATGTTTTTAGGCTAAAAGTAAAAGTAAGCGGTAAAAAGCATAGATTTGAGAATTTCTCTTTATTAATATATTATCAAAAAATAATGTAAAAAAAAGCAGGGTAGAATACTGCTTACATATCGAATATCGGTATGAATTCAAAAACAAAAAGCCGGACTCAATTATCCGGCTGTTTAATTTTTTCTAAGATATTTTTTACAGATATTTTAAAAATTTACAACTTGTACCATATTCGTTTGAGTAAATGTTGTTTTTAATGTTCCTGCAGAATATGTTCCCCCTGTGTGTAATCCATTGCGGACTGTTCCCCCGCTATAAGTTCCACCTGTGTAAACTTTATACTGAGATCCCGCAGTAAGCAGCGGATCGGAAAATATTATTGAGTAATATCTTTTGTTGGGTGCGAAGGTTAATAAATTATTTCCGTTTAAATCTTCTATATGAAACAATGTTCCGGCAGCCAGACTTGAAAATGATTTCAAAAGAACTGAGCGTTGCGTAGAAGAACTACTTGGTGCCTGTGTTAGCATTGAGTTTGTCCCTGAAATAACAACAAAACCGCCGGATATTTTACATTCGCCATTAAAGTCCAGCCCAACCTCAAAAGTAAATCCAGATGCATCCGGTCCGTGAGCAACAATTACACCTCCATTAATATAAATATCACCATTGGCATCAATTGCGTCAGCTTGAGTCGAACTAACAAAAATGTGACCGCCGTTTATTATCATTTTACTTCCATCATTAAACTCTCCATCAACACCGTAGGTTGTATTTAATGCATCATCACTGGCTTTAACGCTTATATCTCCTCCATTAATTATTAAGTTGGGAGTTTCAAGACCCTCGAATGACTGGGTAATATTAATAGTTCCATCATATATAATCAGAGAGTCTTTCGATTTTATTCCATCATCTGCAGAACTGATTGTAATATTACAATCAAAAATCCTTATAGTGCTATCAGCAGAAATCGCTTTTGATTCTGCGTAATTATTCTGTGAGATAAATATCTTCTGACCAGTAGTAGTAATATTTATCATCGGTTGAGTTGTTGATGTTCCAACGAGCATATTTGCATCAATATTAATTCCTTTACCGCCCTTTCCAGAATTACTGAGAGTGATTTCTCCATCCAGAACGATTACACTTCCATCAGTTTTAATGCAATGTCCTGCATAGGCATCTTGCTGACCTGACGGATTGGTGTATGCAGCTCCATCGCCACTTGAAGTAATACTAAGAGAACCGGAGTTAAAAACAAAATTTCGGTCACAAGAAATTCCTCTTCCTGCAGGACCGCTTGTGGTAATTATAATATCTGAAGAAATAACAATAACATCCATGTCAGCTTTGATAGCTGTACAATAAGAGGGGTCAAACCCGGAACCGGAAGGTTTCAGCACAACTCCACCCGAAGTTATTATATTAACAGAACTATTTTCAAGTGTTATGTTTTGTTTAGACTTTATACCTTTTGATTGATTTCCCTGAACAGTAATATTTAATTCACAGCCTGAAATATTGATTACGCCATCTGCTTTTATAGCGCTCTTATCATTGACTGTGTTTAAAACCTTAACAGTACCGCCGGTTATTTCAATAGAGCTTTCGCCGGCATCTATTCCATCGCTATCTGATTTGATATCTACGGATCCGCCATTCATATAGAACCCGTCGTTTACATTAATACCATCCTTAACTGCGCTATTAATAGTTATATTTCCCTGATTTATTACAATATAGTCATCACTTACAAGTCCGTGCTGATTTGTTCCACGTCCGTTTATTGTAAGATCACCACCTCCGGAAAAGACAAGCTGTCCTTCACTGAAAAAAGCTGCCTTTTGATCTTCGCCTGTTGGTGCATTTGAATAAGTAATTCCATCGGTTAAAATATTCTGCGTTCCATTTTCAAGAAATACGGAGATCTGTTTACCAGATTGTATGTTAATCGCTGGACCATCGTTATTTGTAATTTGAACATTGTTTAAGTGGAGATTAAGTTTTTTATCTGAGTAAATCTTAAACATCCCGTCAGAAGTGATTCCGCTTAATACATAATCAAGATTTTCAACGCCGGAATTAGCAGTAACGATTACATCAGCATCCGACAAACTAACCGAAACTCCCCGTCCAACAAATGGATTAATTATGGATGCAGTGCTGTCGTCATAAGTAATATAAATTGTTGAATCTGTAATAACTTCAAAAGTAATACTGTCTATATCGGCAAGATTAAACTGATTAAGATCATACGTTGTCTTGAAAAATATTTTGGTTCTGTCTTCGTTAAAGAATGCACTATCTATTCCGAGAATAAATAAATCTTTTGCCTCTGTTTTAGTATAAACAACTAATTTGTTCAATGGTAATTGCTGTTCATACAAGCCTGATACTTTGCTATAGGTAATGCTATTAATATCAGAGAGATTTACTGATTGAGTCTGCCCATCTTTTTTAATTACATTAAGGGCTTGCGGAAATGAACCTGAGCAAATCAGTATTACAAATAAAAAGGATAAACTTTTTTTCATTTTCTATCTCTCCCTTATTTCAGTAAAATCATTTGTTTGGAAATTATCTGCTCATTACTGCTAACAGTATAAATATATACTCCGCTTACCACACTAATATTTTTATCATTAGTCCCGTTCCAGGTAATTTTATATTCTCCTTTATGCTGAGTTTCATTGAGCAGGTCTTTTACGAGCTGTCCGTTAATATCATAAATACACACTTTAACATTTGAAGTGTTTGGTATCAGATATGTAATTGTTGTAGAAGGATTAAACGGATTTGGGTAGTTCTGCAGAACACTAAATGTTTCAATTACCTGCTTTAGATTTTCAAAATCTTTTATATCTGTGGCTTCTCCAAATTCTAATCGTTGAATATCATTAACTGAAAATGATATGGTACTGCCATCTGATAAATTAATGTTCATATTTATATTTTGACAGAAAACCGGCGGACTGAAAAGCAGAGTGAAAAGTAGAAACTTTTTCATAAGCAATCTCCAAGTGTTGGGTTATTAAGTGACTATGCTATAATAAAAAAACAGAAACACGCTCAAATTAAAATATGCCTTTTGTCTGTCTATTCAAACAACATTTTTATTTTATGAGATTGTGTTATTGGTGAGCAAATGTAAGCAGATAACAAATAAGAAATATTAAGACAATAATTATGATAAACTCTTTGCTTATTCTCCGGAATAACTTAATGAGTTTGATATAAAAATAAGGAGTGAATCGCCAGATAAAAAAATCTCTGTCCGAAAAAATTACCAAGCGAAGTTAATGATTACAAAAACACCGACCTGCCGGCAGGTATGTTTTGACTATTAATGCTCTGTCCGCAGTAAATAATTTATGGCTTTTTCAATAATTGGTTTCATCACTTTATATCCATCAACATTTGGATGAACACCGTCTTTAGAATACTCTTTCTTTAATCCATTATTTTCATCTGCCATTTCAGAAAAATAATCAACATATACGAATTGATTATTTTGCGAATAAGTCTTTATTCTTTTATTAAGTTCAATAATCTTTTCTGATGGATTAATTCCCTGCTTCCACGGATAATCAAATACTGGAAGAACAGAGCAAAGAATAACTTTAATATTATTTGTCTTTGCAATCTCAGCCATTGAAAAAATATTGTCTTCTATCATTTCCAGTGTTGATGGACCGGTGTTTCCTGCAATGTCATTTGTACCTGCAAGTATCACTACAATTTTTGGTTTAAGATTTACAACATCTTGTCTGAATCTTATAAGCATTTGCGGTGTTGTTTGTCCGCTTATACCCCTATTAATAAATTGGTTTTCTGTAAAGAAATCCGGATCAACTGTTTTCCATCCTTCGGTGATGGAATTTCCCATGAAAACAACTCTGTCTTCATTTTCCAAAGGCGGATCAAGAATCAAATTTTCTTGTTTGTATCTATTAAGATTAGCCCAATCGTCTGTTTGAGTAAAAGATATTTGATTCATAATAATTACAGATAATATTATCAACAGCTTCATAATACTTATTCCTGCACTAAAGTTCTTTTACGAGTCCCGAATATTTTCTTTCTATTTTAAATCCAAAACGGTAAAAATATTCCGGACGGAAAAAACCGGTTGTAACAAATTTATAATTTTCTGATTTCACTCTGTTAAACAGCTCTTTCATAATTCCTTCGCTTATTCCGTTTCTTCTGTAGCGATTAGAAACTACAATCTTTTCCATGTGAACAGTTGTTTCGTCGCTTCGATAATAAAAAGCTCCGCCTATAATAAATCCTCTGTCTGATACAGCAACAAGAAATTCATGTTCGGGTCTGAAGTTAACATTTAAATTTTCTTCAAGATAAAGCTGATATAGTTTTGAGATTTCTTTTGGACTGACCGGATTTCTAATTGTAAAAGCATTTCCATCATTGTCACGAAGCTGAACAACCAGATTTGGATATCCTGCAACTTCTGATCTAATCTTAATAAGTGCAGCCGAATCAGTTGGTTTAAGGTGCGGATATCCAAGCCGGGTAATAAAATATGTTTCTTTCTCATCCAACTCAAACTCAAAGTTCAGTGATGTGATGAGCTTTAATGATTCTTCTTTTGAAATTTTTCTGTGTCTTTGTTTTCTTACAAGTTCGCGCAATACATTTTTAAACCTTTGAGATGAAGAATAAAAAACAGTTTCTAAAAAAAATCTTGCTCTTACAGCTGGATAATTTTCTTCAAGATCAAATAAGTGATAAGTATCATAAAGCTCGTATATCATTTCTGCCTGAGCAGATAAAGACGCATCTTTGTTGAGCTCAAACCATCTATGAAATCTTTTAACTGCAAAGTATAGCTGTTTAGGAAGATAACCGTGCTCTTTAATATTATTCATCAATAATTGAATCCGGTAAGTTATATTATCCTTAATAGCCAAATCAGATTTTTCAACTTCTTTCCTGAATTTATTTATCAGATTAATACCTTCATCAATACCAAGTGCTTCGATAATGCCTGAAAAAACAGCGTTCCAAACAGAAGGCTTTTTTATCAGCGGATATTTTTCCTCTGCTGGTTTAACAAATTTTTCATAAAAGTTCATTACAAAAGAAAGAACTGATTCTGATTTTCTTCTCTGGGAAAAAGAAGTTATTATACATTTAGTCTGATAATCATGCTGTGAAACAACAACAGTATCAGTATTAATTTCAGCAAGCTCAGTCTTCATTTCAGAAAGTTTCCAAAATTTTACATAAGCTGCAGAAGCATTCCATACAAAAAATTTCCAAAGATTTCTTAGCTTTTCATTTGTTACCGCATCATTTCTTTTTGATTCGCGCCGCATAAACCTCTCAATTGATTCATCACCAACAAACTCTTCGGTCCACAAATTAAAATCTTCCCAAAGACCGCCGTACTTAGCAGCGATCTTTTTTTCTAAAATATCAGTACCGGCAATAACCTTCCATTTGCCCTCTTCTTCAATAACTTCAGAGCTATCTGTATGGTTTAAGTGAATTGCAATATCAAATCCGCCGAGGAAACGTGTCTGAATAGTCAAACGAAATACAGATCTTCTTTTAGTTTCAGAAAACTTACTAATCCATATTCCCGATGGTAAAATATTGTTAAGTGATATCAGCACACCGTTTGAAATAAGAAAAACTGCTTCTCTTATAATCTGTCTTTCAGAAAGTGCCTTGGTTAAAATATTTTTATCACTATCAGAAATTGCCTCATCAAATATTAATACATCAGACCATCTGTATTCTTCACCGGTTTCAGGATCTATTGAAACACGAGGCACTTCTCCCAGCCAGATAGTAAACAGTCGTCTTAACTCCAGCCGTGATTTTCGTGCAAGCTGCCGCAGATCATTTATTGAACCGTATAATTCAAACTGTAAAATGAATCTTCTTATTCCTTCATAGCTTGCAGGATGGTTAGCTCCATAACTTACCAGAAGATCAAATAAACCAGGTATCGGCGTTTTGTCGAGAAGTGTTTTAGGGTCAGCTGCTGAAATTAGTTCTTCTAAAACAGTTTCTATTTCCTTTAAATTTTCATCTCCCCTGCTGATGTTATCAATTGCATTTATTATTTCACTATTTAAAAAGTCATTATCTGAACAAACATAAAGCTTTAGTAATTTTTTAAAGTTTTCTCTTCTAAGTGTCTGCAGGGCAGCAAGAAAAATCCTTCTTCTTGTTTCAGTCTTTTGAATGATACTAGGTCTGAAAACAATCTCGACAGTTAATTTATAATGTGTGGAATTTACATCGCTAAGTATCGCAGAAAAATATTCTATAGACTTTCCAACCTCCTGGTCGTCGTTTGATTGAAGCATAACTGTAGCAATATGAAGTCCCGGGATAGAAACCTCTTTTGCTTCAAGCATTTCACTAAGTTTTGCTCTTTCGGTATCGTTAACCTTTACTTCCGAAATACGATCAACAAACTCAAGCTCTTTTTGTGATTCTGATTTTCTGAACCAGCGAAATATACCTGAGCCTGTAAAATCAACCACCCCAGTATTACCCAGCCAATAAAAAGGATTTGTAAAGATATCCTGAAGATCTAATTGCTTTGTTCTAATTAGATATGAATAGTTACCTATTTGAAATATTTTTTTCTCATCATCAACCACTTTAATACTAAGCAAAGCACTAAGTTTTGGAATAGATAATAAATCTGAGCTGAGGGAAATGTCACGGCTAAGCGCACCCTTCTCTCTTAAAAACCAGTTAGGAACTTTGATTTCATATTTGTCAAATCCCAGAGCCAGATGATCTTTTTCATACATCAATTGAATAGTGTCTGCAAAATTCTTTTCAATTACTCTTCTTTTATATGTTGCCTTCGGCGTAAGCTCGCCATGTATATCATCAAATGGTCTGCTGATAATTTTAAAATCAACTATCCTTTCAAATGGTGCGAGAAAATTATTTACCGATACTATAACATTTGAAAAATATTCCTGCCTTTGATGTTCGTCCATATTAATTAAAGGCGAGTTTGCAGATTTAAGATCAGGATAGATAAGCACAGTATTAAAAGGACGATGATCACCGACAAGAAAAACCTGTTTAACAAATTCAAAATCCCTAAAAAGATTTTCAATCTTCTGAGGGGCAATAGTTTCGCCTTTAATGTTCTTATATATTTCTTTCTTGCGGTCTATAATCTCAATAAATCCATCGTTATCCATTCTCATTATATCTCCGGTTGCAAACCATCCGTCAGCTTCAAATGTTTGTTCCTTTTTCTGATCGAAATAATTTATCATAACATAAGGTCCGCGTATTAGAATTTCGCCGTCTTCACCAAGTTTAATTTCAATTCCCGGAAGTGCTTTGCCAAGTGAATTTTCTCTGTATCGAAACGGCGGCGTCATTGTAATTCCACCGGTTGCCTCCGTCATTCCAAAACCGCTCATTAACTCGATACCATAACGCTGAAAGAATCTGAAAACATCGGGCGGTAAAAATCCTGCCGCTGAAAGTCCCCACTTTAAATTTCCACCGGTTGCATCAGTAACAACTGAATTGATTTTATCATCATCATCTGCTTCCACATCAACCCGTGCTGTAATATATTCATAAAGCTGTATCCATTTTTTTGGTATTGAAATAAAAATGCTCGGTTTTACAAAACGCATATTATCAATCATTGTTTCCACAGATGGGTTTTCCATAAAACAATATTCTGAACCCCAAAAGATTGCACCTGTCATTTCGAGCCATCTTCCAAATGTGTGATACAGTGGAAGAAAAGCAAGATAACGATCTTTATCACTTATAACGGGAATTGCCATTGCGCGGCAGAATCTTTTATAAACAATATTGGCGTGCGAAAACATAATTCCTTTTGGCTCACCAGTGGTGCCGGATGTGTACATTATTGTTGCAAGCGAATCAGGTTTTAGGCTGGTATAAATTCTTTTTTCCTGATGAAGTGAAAGTGCCTTGAACTCATCAAAACTGATCACCCAGTCCTCTGCGGCGTTGCCTTTAATCAGAACAACGGTTTTAAGATTTGGTATTTCATTTTTTACTGCTCTTATTTTTGCAAGCTGTTTTTCATCATCTGCAAAAAGTACAGGCGATTTAGTTTGATTAAGAATAAATTGAATGTGTTCAGAAACTGAGTTTGCAGGAATCATAACATTTACAATTCCGCTTGTTAAGCATGCAAGATCAAGCAATGCCATATCAAGGCTGTTTTCAAGAAGAAAAGCCGTAAATTTTTGTTCGCCTTCGATTTCAATTAATAATTTCTGAATAGATAAACTATATGCGGAAACAAGCTCTGATGTTTTCTGCCACGAGTAATCTATTGTCTGCCTGCCTTTTATTATTCTGAAAAGATTTTTCTTCTTATACTGATCAACTCTTTGATTAAACATCACATCAAAAGTATAACTGCTTTTATCTATCAGCGATTTAATAAGATAATCCCATCTTCTTTCATCGTAAATTTTTTGAAGAAAGGAAGAATAGCGAAAATAATTCAGGTAACTGTGTATGACTGCTGTAATTTTATCATCTAAACCAACGGAATCAGAAGCAAGATAATTGCCAAACTTAAAAAACAGATCCTTATCCATATTATTCATAAAGTCATCTGAGATTCCGCCATCGGTTAACCCCTTTAGAATGCTTTGCCATACTTCCGAAAACTCGGGCAGATTAAGATTGTTATTCTCAATAGCATTATTCAATTCGATCATCAGATTATTTAGTAGATCATCGATCTCGTGCTGCTCAA
>Ga0116195_1001441_pt1 | contig 14426 bp, 12 predicted proteins | sample AD_SCU002_MetaG_FD_89881 | JGI IMG/M metagenome (GOLD analysis project Ga0116195, IMG submission 89881) | Active sludge microbial communities of municipal wastewater-treating anaerobic digesters from China - AD_SCU002_MetaG | ecosystem: Engineered > Bioreactor > Anaerobic > Digestate | place...
GGCCTGTTCTCTTTTTTCAATCGTTCTCAGGCAGATTCGCCTCACTTACATAGGGGGACAGGTTAAATGTCTTGCCTGATCTGCCTTTTTTAAACCTGCGGGACTCAATTGGGCAACAGCCCGCTGACACCTGATCCTTACGCCCTCTCCCACACCAGGATCGCCTTTTCTTTTTTGAACTTCTCCTCCAGTTTCCGGTACTCCTCGCGGGCAAGGACCAGGGTGCGGATCTTGCGGTCGATGAGTTTCTCGGCCTTTTTTGCCAGTTCCGCAAGGTAGGCTTCGTCGACCTCCCCGACTAGGACGAGGTCGATGAGGCCGGAGTCGATGCCACGGGCGTAGTCGCCGGTGACGAAGGCAAGCTCCACGTTCCCCAGGCGGGAGACGACCTGCTCGACAAGCCTGTCGAGACCCACAGTCTTGGCAACGATGCGCTGGATCTCGGGGAATAGGGGGTGCTTCTTGTTGGCGTTGTAGAGGATGGTGCGGCCCTCGGCCCTGGAATCGAGGATGCCGGCCCTGGAGAGGCGGTTGAGCTCCACCCGCACGGCGTTGGTGGACTCGCCGAATTCGTCGGCCAGCCCCCGCAGGTATGCGGTGGTGTCGGGGTTGATGAAGAATTTGAGGAGCAGTTTGATGCGTGTCTTTGATGTTACAAAGCTGTCGAGCATACGACCTCCAGGGGCGTGAGACGTTAGACGTGAGACGGGAGACGTGAAAGCACAAAAACGTGAGACGCAATAACAAAAACCCAAAACCAGGGCTTCTCACCACAGGCAAACCCAATTGGGGTCAGACCTTGATTTTAACCAATTGCGCTACAAAAACCCAACTGCGCCAACCGTCAACGGTAATAAGGTTCAACACAAAGAGTAAATCGAAAAATTCAAAAGCGTAAACGGTAAACAGTGAACGGTGAACGGTGAACGGTAAAAACAACCGCAGGATCAAGGCAAACCCTTCTCACCACAGAGTACGCAGAGGGTGGGGCCGCAGAGAAGGGCAAGAAATATTTTTGTTAGGATCAAGTGGAAATCCAAACCTTTCCACCGCAGAGGACGAGTTACGAGTTACAAGGTGCCCCAAGCGGAGCGCCAGGGTGCGACTTACAGACCCTATTACGAGTAATTTTATTGCTCATGGAGGATAAAGGCAAGTGCGTAAACGGTAAACTGTCAACGGTGAACGGGAAAAGCCAGAGCCAAACCTTTTCATCCCAGACAAGGTATCGTTGATGGCAAACCGTCGGATCAGTTCCGAATTGCAGAGAATGAGTTGAAAAAAGCATGATCTTCAGGGACAGGAAGTATTGACACACCTTAGCGAGGAACCACGTTGATGCTGTCTTCAAGGTCCTGAAGTGTTTCCAATATCATGCCAAATTCAGGGGCCTCGCCAAATATCATGGTCTTCATCTGCTGGTAATCTAATTCCAGGGTTCTTATCCTTTCCCTGGGAGGTACCAACTTCATCGAACCGGGTTTTGCTGAATCGTACGAGGCCCACCCACAGGGATAGTATTTCTTTTTGAAGGAAACCACTTCTTCCAGCAGGTCTACTCTTTCCAGATAGTTCTGTCTTTTTGAAGAGACAGCCATCCGCATAAGATCATAGTAGTGCCTGGAATAACGTATGGGCTGATCTTTGCGGGCAGGCCTATGGGCCTCCTGATGAAGGATCGTTGCTTTTTCCCAGAAGGTCCTCTTATCACTTATTGCCCTTACGGTGATACGAGGATTAGAAAACAGGTCCGGAAATGCTTCAGCCGCGTAAGGCGTGATGGTGAATTTATCATTAGGCTCCCAACCGGCAAGGGGACCAATTTCCAGGCGTATCCCTGGCCTCAAGTAGGGGTCCCTAAAACTTCGGGGGTAGGTGATCTCGATCACGTCAGGTTCATCATCAGCGATCTTTGTCTGCACTATCTCCCCAAGAGCCTTGCGGACACTATCGTGAAACTCTTCTTTTAGATACTCTCTTGATACTTCGACGCTTTCTTTGTTGAACTTGTCCTGCCCGGTTTTGCTGCGTTGGGCTTCGATAGGGCCCATTTTTTCTTTTAGCATCTCCCAATTCAGTATCAGATCGATATCTTCTGAAAAACGTTCGATCAGGCCAAAGACTTTTGAAAGGGTGGTACCACCTTTGAACATGATCTGTTCACTGACAAGGGGATCTGAGAAAAGGCGGTCCAGCACCCAGCATGTCCAGTAGTCCTTTTCGACAACAATGGGGGCAACCTTCATTTTGGTGGAAGTTTCCCGGCAGAGGTCTTCTAGATCCCGGGCAGAGAACATGTCAAGATGCGGCATTATGTTCCTCCCTGCAGATCTTTCGGATAGCGTCGTAGATCCACTTGGTAACGTTTCGAGTATCCTCAAGGACTTTTCTCCTCATCCCTTCCGGGAGCCATGCCCTAATTTTTTCTATAGCCCTGTCGTCTATAGCATTTGGACCAAGGGCCCTCAGTCCCTGAACGACAAGAACGCTTTCGGAGCATCTGAAGGATGCTTCTTTCACGGCAACTTTTCGGAAAGAAATTTCCGTACCCCCGATCCGGAATTTCCGGTATGGACCATCGGAAAGATATTCGTACCTGGCGGGGACCTGGGTGGATATCCCCATCATGTTGAGAATGACGTTTCCGTTCGGGATTATCCGCCACCCGAATTTCCTGGCCAGGGCATGGGCAGCCTGGTCGATGTCAGGGCTCAGGTTTGACTGGAGAAGGTTACTGTACCTGGGAAGATCGTAAAGTCCACGAGCCACCCTTCGGATTTTGCCCTGTTTTTCCAGCCTGTGAAGGGTCACATGAACGGCTTCCGAGGAACCAAGCCTTGACAGGTCTTTGGGAGAAAAGATCCAGCCTCTGCCCTTTTTATTTATTTGATCTTTTATTGCCCTGGTTATGTTTTCAGCCATTTTTGCCACTCCTTTTGTAAGTATTATTATACAATTTTTATTACATATGGCAAGAGAGAGCAGGAGGGCAAGTTTGAAGGGTGAAGGAAGACCTGAAACAAGGAGGCAGGCGTCAGGCAGCAGGCGACAGGAAATTCAAAACCAAAACCTTTTTTCACCGCAGGGGACGCAGACGCAGCCCCTCATTGAAACGCTTCGGGAGGCTTTGCTCTGCCCTAGCTGGCGTACCGCCAGCGTAGGGTAGAAGAGCTATTTTTTAGGTAAGCCAAGGCAAAGACCTAAAAATATTTGCACCACAGACAATGCACCTCGTTGGATCACCCCCCTCGTTAATGCACCTCCCTCGTTACAGCACCTCGGGACCTTGTCGGGACTATGTCGGCAGGCTTCGCTCTGACCTGGCCGGCATGCTGTCGGCGTAGGGTAGGGCGCAAAGTAAAGGCAAAAGCAAGGCTTCAGTAGGCGGGAAGAGCAGGATCCGTATATCGTGAATCGTGGATTGTCATTCTGAGGAATGAAATGACGAAGCGGAACGTCCGCCCACCGGCGGGAATCTGGTCCTGGTTTCAATGCAAAACCAGATCCCTCGTTTTCGCTCGGGATGACAACAGAGGCAAATGCAGATCTCCGCCGGTGAGCGGGATTCGAGATGGCAACAAAGACAGGGACCTGAACGTAGAATCGGACCAGATATTGAGTCTCAAGCGCCCTGATGACCATGTTTTTCGGCATTTCCCAGCAGATAAAGAAATGCATAGGCCGGGATCTTCACAAGACTCTTGCCACCCGGCAGGGGTTGGATGCCGTAGTCGTTCTCGTTCTTTGTCACCACGATGGAGGCAACAGCCCTGTCGGCCATTACCTTGATAGCATCATTCCCGGCTATGGCAGGATCATCGCGATATTTGACCTCCACAAGTATTTTCCCGCCCGGGAAGTCGACCACTATGTCGATCTCCTTGCCTTTTTGCCCGTCACGATAGTATCCGACCCTGGTAAGGTTTTTGTAATAGAAAGAGGCCAGATGTTTGAATACGGCCGTTTCGGCCATGATCCCCATTTCTTCGGAATCGGCAAGGATGTCGCTTTTCATCAGAATGGCGTTGCGTATGGCGGCATCGGCGATGTATATCTTGGACCTGGATTTCAGTATCTTTTTCCCCGTCAGTGCCACAGGATCGCTCCTGTAGATAAGATTGGCACTTTCAAGGTAACGCAGGTAGTTTTCCACAGTTGTTCGGCTTACGCCACCAAGTTCTTTGGATATTGCATCTACCGAGATGATATTCGAGGAATAGAGGCAAAGATAGATGAAGATCTTCTCCAGCTCCGCCACATTCCTTATGTTGAAAAGGGAGGGGATGTCACGCTTGAGGACCTTGTCCACCACATCATCCCTCATCACCTGTTGGGCAAGATAGTCGTCGCTGGAAAGGACCAATTCAGGGAACCCCCCGACCAGGAGGTAGCGGTGAAAGTGCTTCTGCAGGCCGGAAAGTTTTACGAAGATCTCCGACATTTCCCTTCTGTCAATTCCTGACAGCCCTGTGGGGCGGATATCGGGGGGGAGCACCGGGCGCTCTTTAGCCTGCAGCAGTTCACAGTATTCAAAGAAGGAGAGGGTTGGGACCTTTAGGACTATCCATCGACCAACGCCGCTTTCGGCGGCTTTCTCCGCCAGAACCGGGCTGGTTGAACCGGTTGCCACGATCCGGGCCTGGCCCTGTGTATCGTAAATGGTTTTTATCCAGCGATCCCAGTCGTCCGCGTACTGGACTTCGTCAAACAGGTAATAAACATCGTCATCCCCGTAAATATTCTGACGGAAACAGCCAAGTATTTCGCTCATGTTCGAGAGTTTCAGCATTGGGTGATCCAGGGAGACAAAAAGGATCCGCCTTGGGTCGATCCTTTTCTGCAACAGATCGTCGACGGTCTGGTAAAGAATTGTAGTTTTCCCGACCCTTCGAGCACCCGTAAGCACTACAGCCCTGCGTATATCGGGGTGGTGGAGGTATTTCTGGACCTCGGACCAGGCAAAGCGTTTGAACCCTTTGCGGAAATGCTGGGGAATCGAACCTGTGCTCCACCAGGGGTTGAAAGCGGACAGGACCCTCAGGATATTCTCTGAGCTTGTTATTGGCATAGTCTTCACCACCAAATGTCTTTATTAGGGCCTTAAAATGCATATTTTGTGTTATTTATGTATATCATACTTTACACTTTATCCACGGGAAATGCAAGGACCTTTAATTCAACTGCGTCAACGGTAAACGGAAAAGCCCAAGACAGAAAAGCAGACAGTAGGGGGCAGAAAGAAAAACAAACCTGAAAATGCGTGAGAAGTGAGAGGTTAGATGTAAACCCGGGGAGACAGGAGTCAGGCGGCAGGAGGCAGGAAAGGCAAGATCAAGAACGAGGCGAAGGGGCGGAAACAAGGCAGGGCTATGAGGTGAACTTTGGGGTGAGGGATCTGAGTCCGAGGGCGAATACGCCCTCGGATAGCTGTTGTTTTCCCTCTCCGTCGAAGATGACATACCCCTCATGGATGAGTCCCTCGCGCCTTGCTTCGATAAGGTTTTTTGCGTGGGACAGGTTGACGGAAGAGGCTTTTTTGGCTTCGAAGCCGATGTTGCCGTCGCGGCTTTGGAGGATAAAGTCGACCTCCCTGTTGTTTCGGTCGAGATACCAGAAGAGACCAGTACCGGGTTTCAGGGAACTCCAGGCACGAAGGGTCGTAAAGGCCGCGTTCTCGAAGAGGCTTCCTCCATCGGTGTTGCCCAGGTAGGAGGCAAATCCGGGGTCAAAGAAGTAGAGCTTGGGAGATTTCCTGAAGCGGGATGACGCGTTGACCCAGGGCGGCAGCAGCTCCACAACCCCGACCGCTTCCAGGGCGTTGACCCATCTTTTTACGGTTGTGAGGGCCACTCCTCCCATGTCCCTGGCCAGGTCCTGGAAGTTGATCCGGCATCCGGCCCTGTCGGCAAGGAGCCTGCATAGCCTGTAGATCTCGGCAGGGTTGCGGATGTCCGATACGGCGGGGATGTCTTTCTGCACGATGGCAACTTCGTAGCCTTTCCAGAAGGAGAGCCAGGCCTCTTCATTTCGGTATCCAAGCCTGACACGGGGCAGCAGCCCTTTTGTCCAGTCCGTATCGCCGGGCCACTCTCCCGGTGCCGGGGGGTACATGGAAAGTATTGAAGATCTTCCGGCCATGCTGTCGCCAAGACTGCGAAGTATTCCCGATGTGGAGGATCCGGTAAGGACAAAGCGTACACCTTCGATATTATCGACAAGAAGTTTGACGACCCTGTCGATGCCTTCGGGCATGTGCTGGAACTCGTCGAGTATTACATCCCCGGCGCTTTTCAGAACTGACTTGGGATCCGCGGCAAGGGCCACCATCTGGTCGGGGTCGTCGGCCGTCATGTAGGTCCAGCCCCTGGGGACGAGGCAATTTTTCAGCAGGGTAGTTTTACCGACCTGCCTTGCTCCGAGAAGCATGACAACGGGGCTGGTCTCCGTTTCCCTGATGAGAGCCTCCTCTGCCCATCGAGGGATGTAACTGGGTTTTTTCATTTCGACCTCCGAAAATATTATTAGCGTATGGCGCTATTTTATTACGAAGGAAGAAGTATGGCAAGTTTGAAGGGTGAAGGAAGATCTGAAGCAAGGCGTCACGGGAGCCTTGTTCAAAGTTCAAAGTTTCAAGTTCAAAGTGAATCGTAAACCCAAAGGCATTGGGGTCACAAAGGCTTTGGGGTCAGACCTTGAATTGCAGCAATTGTACACGTTTCCAGGCGACTGCGCTGAATAGACCAGGGACATGAAAGAAAAAAGGGGCCCTCGTGGGCCCCTTAGGTTGGGCTATTGGAGCAGGAATGCTAAAGGCCGACCATCTGGTCGATCTGCCGGGTAACCTCGGGCGACAGGCCCATTCCGCCGGCAAGTTCCTGCAAGTAAGCTTTCTCGGCCGTGGTGTCCACTTCAATTGCCATAAGCGAGGCCGCGTAGAGTTCAGCGGCCAGTTCGGGCTGACCTTTCGCGGCTGCCATCAGGCTGTAGGTATCTATCGGCTTCTGCATTTCAGACATGACGTAGCGCATGTCGTCGTCCTGGGCTCCGGCTTCCTTGAGTTTGCCCACGATGCGCTGGATCTCGTCCTCGCTGATGCGGCCGTCAGACTTGGCGGCGTTGATCATGGCTTTCAGCACGAGTTCCGTCTGCTGTTCCAGTTTCTGCTGTTCCGCCTGGTTGCGGGGCTGGAGCAGTCCGAGGGGAACATTGTCCGTTTTCTGTCCCGCGCCCTGCAAGGCTTTGAAGGCAATGGCGCCGATAAGTGCCATGGCTCCCCCGCCAAGGGCTCCGCCCATGGATCTGGTACCGCCTCCGAGAAGTGCGCCCGCAAGGGCACCCAGCCCCCCCACTGCCAGGTTCTGCTTGCCTCCGGCGGCACGGCCCGCGGAGTTGAGGACCTCTCCAAGGATCCCGCCCAGATCTCCCCCTTTGCCTCCCACCAGGCCTGAAAGGCTCTCCATGAGGTCTCCGCTTTCGGCTCCAAGAACGTTCTTTGCCCTCTTTCTGGATGAAGGGGCCATCCCTGACTGCATCATTGCACCAAGAAGATCCGTAAGGCTCATTTTAGACATCCTCCTCTTAAAAAATTCAGTAAGTTGAAGTCTGTTTAAGATACGCCTGAAAGGAGGGGAAGGCAAGACCCGTTACAGGTGACGCGTAACTCGAAAATGTCGGAGCCAGAGCATATTACGAACATAAGCAGCACTGCAGAGGATGCAGAGATTCACAGGGAAATACCTGAAACAAGGCGGAAGGCAGCAGGGGAGCAGGAGGGGGCAGAATCAAGGGGGGAATCAGAGATCAGGGGGAGGAGGAAACAGTTTGCTATAATTGTATTTTTAGAGTGTTGGATAATTTTCTCTGCAGGTTTTTGCAAGGAGGCCTGGATCGACTATGAGAACTGCCAGGGTTTGGTTGATATTGACATTGGTCGTCATCCTTTGTTCTTCTGCCCAGATCGCCTGGGGTTCACCTTTTTCGACAGTCTCCAGGGGTCACTGGGCTTACAAGGACATTGAGTACCTTAGATTGAAGGGTATCATCACCAGTCCTGAGGAAGGACCGGAGGGGTATTGGCACTTCGCCGACAGAGGCGAGGCGGCTGCAGCCCTGGCTCGGACTCTGGAGGTCTTTGACGCTTCGACGGCCACGGAAGAGGAAAAGTCAAACCTTAAAAGGATCCTCGTCTTCTTCGCAAAAGATCTGGAGACAGCGGGCGTGATCTTTCCCAAAGATGATCTACTGGCTGCATCAGCAGGAACGGAAGATGTTCAACCCTCCCGGTTCGAGACGGCAGGTCTCCTGGCCAGAACTCTTGAAACCGTCGACAGGGAGACAATTGACAAGGCAGACCTTGAACGGGTCGATCGCCTGGTCGATGAGTACCGTGAGGAGCTGGACCTCTGGGCTCCTGATCTGGAGGGACTTGAAGAGAGGGTCGCGCAGATCGAGGAAGGAGTCGGGGGTTGGCGTTTGAGCGGCGCCTTGCGCTTTGATGCGAACTACTACCGCGCGGGCGCTGTTGGAAGCGAGGGCTACGGGATCTACGGCGATGAACCCGGCCAGGACGGGGACATGAGGTTCTCCCGAATGTGGCTCAACATTTCAAAAAGGGTGGACGACAAGGTCTCCTTCTTCAGCAGACTGGAGATGAACCCCCGTTCTAAGGAAAACGAACTCTTCCTGGATCAGGCCTATTTTCTTACCGACTTCCCCGGCAACTGGAGCTCCTACATAGGGCGCTGGTACTTCGACTGGGAGGCCGATGACAGCCTCTATCTGGGCGAGGAGCCCATCTTCACCCATCGAGTGATGAACGGCTTCATGATCAGGTACGACCTTCCCATGGGCCACTTTGAGGCCTATGCCTCGAGACCGCAGAAGGAAACGGATGTAGAGCAGGGCTACGAGTTCGGCGCACGGTACAAGATGCACCTTTCGGAAAGGTTATGGTTCTCGTTGAACGTAATAGAGCGCCAGCTCTATGAAGACTTCGACAAGCAGGTCCTTTGGGCTGTCGCGGGACTGGATCTTAATCCCTTCTGGACGGTCAGGGGAGCCATCTACAGGCAGGACACCGGAACGGACACCCCCTACGCCTTCCAGGCCATTCTTCAAGGGAAACAGACCGAGAGAGGCCTGACATCCTTCTGGCTTGAATTCATGAGCTTTGACCAGGGCTTTGAATTATGGAACAGGGCCTACCAGGACTACGGGACCTTCATGGGCTGGAACGACGGGGAGGGGGGACACCCCACCACACCCGTGGGTGCAGTCTACGACAACATTCTTTTCATAAGGCTGGACCAGCAGTGGGATGAGAAGATTTCCACCTTCCAGAGGTACGTTCTCGCCCTGCACAGGTACGACGGCGAAAATGCAATCAATTTCACTGTGGGTCTGAAGTACCGTTACACACCCCACATCGCCTTCGTCCTTGTCTACGACAAGGTGGAAGAGGCTTTCGACGAGGGACTGGACGATCATCTGATCCAGCTAAGGACAGAGGTGTGGTTTTAGGGGACAAAGGCGTGAACGGGGAGCGGGCGCAAAAGCGAGGCGTCAGGAAAAACCAGGATCCGGGAGACGTTAGACGAAAAGGCAAGGTCTAAAAGAGCGTCAACGGTAAACAATAAAACTGAAAACTGATCTATACCAGCTTCTTTATCAGTTTCTGGAGCCAGGGGGCCTTCATTTTTCCCATCATCCAGTTCTCGGTGACCATCTTGTTGATCATGGAGATCGACGGGAACGAGTGCTGCATCATCATCAGGTGGTGCATCTTCTTTTTGTACTGGATGGCCATAGTCCATTCGTGGATGAGTTCGCTGGCGTTCTCCCCCACTATGGTGGCCCCGTGGATGCGCCCCCTTGAGTCGGTGACGATCTTGATGAAACCTTCGGGGTGACCGTCGGCCACGGTGCGGCCGTAGGAGCGAAAGTCCTTTTTTACGACCTCGATGTTGAGCCCCTTCTCACGGGCCTCTTTCTCTGTGAGGCCTACCTGGGCGACCTCCGGCTCGGTGAAGACCGACCAGGGAACCACGTAGCGCTCACGCTTCAGGAAGGGCATTGAGAATGGCGACACGGCGTGCATGAGGGCAAGCATCCCCTGGTGCATGGCGGCGTGGGAGAAGAGGGTCTGGCCGTTGCAGTCGCCTACGGCGTAGATGTGTTTTTTGCTTGTGCGCATGTAGCTGTCGACGGTGATGCCCTTTTTGGTGTACTCGATGCCGGCGTTTTCAAGTTTGAGCGGCTCCAGGACAGGCTTGCGGCCCGCAGCGACGAGAAGGCGCTCGGACTTCAGGACCACCTTCCCCGCTCTCACGACGACCTGGCCGTCTTCCATGGACACGCTCTCGATCTTTGCCCCGTTGTGGACGGTTATGCCCTCGTTCCTGAAGGTCTCCTCCAGGACCTGGGCGGCTTCGGCGTCGCCTACTGGCACGAGGTGGGGGTCCATGTGGATCATGGAAACCTTCGTCCCCAGGCGGGTGAAGGCCTGGGCCATCTCGGAGCCTATCGCTCCCCCGCCGATGATGGTGAGGGTGGCTGGCATCTTCTCCAGCTGGAACAGGTTGGTGTTGGTAAGGATGTCGGGGGCTTCCAAAATGCCGGGTATGGGCGGGATGAAGGGCTCAGTCCCCGCTCCTATGAAGATCTTTTTCGCCGTGTAATCCTCGCCGCCTGCGCGGACGGTGCGGTCGTCTACGAATTTGGCCTCTTCCCTGACCAGGTGAACCTTCTCGAAGACGCTCATCATCTTCTTGTTGTTGATGTTGTCGATCTTTGTCCGGACGACACCCATGGGATCGAAGTCATTTATTGTGAGTTCGGAGCCTATGCCGTATTTTTCAAGACTTCTGGCAGAGTTGAGCGCCTGGCCGGCCTTGAGCAGGGCTTTGCTGGGTATGCAGCCGCAGTTCAGGCATTCTCCCCCGACCTTGTGTTTTTCAAAAGAAACTACTTCGAGACCCATGGCGGCTCCCATGGCAGATACGGCCATGCCCGCCGGGCCCATTCCGATAACCATGAGGTCGTATTTTTTCATGTGTATTTTCCTCCCCGGGTGGGATTTGTGATGTTTTTAGTTTAGCGACCCTATTATACCCCTTGGAGGTATGAGGTCAAGGGGAGGAACCTCGGGAGCGTGAGATGTGAGACGTTAGATGTGAGACGGTGAGACGGAAGTGGCGGAAAGGCGAAGACCGAAAGGGGTAAACGGTGAACGGAAAGACCGACCCCAAAGCCAGGGCATCTCACCGCAGGGGACGCAGACGAAGTGCCCTAGCTGGCGCACCGCCAGCGTAGGGTAGGGTGGGGCCGCAGACGCAGTGCCCTGGCTGGGGCACCGCCAGCATAGGGCAAAGACTCAAACAAAGTGATCTATTGGGGTGACAGGGGGAATAGCAGCTTCAGGCGTAGCGGAAGCGGGTGAGGACGGCGGCGTAGAAGTCCTCAAGGTCCTTGAGGTTACTGGTCAGGATGGACTTGAGGATATCCAGGTTGAGAGCCTGGTAGTCGTGGATGGCTATGTTGCGGAATCCCGTCATCTTCTCCATTTTTAAAGCGGTTTCTGGATCTATGACGTTTTTGTCCCTGAGGAGGACGAAGTTGTCCCTTACGGTCTCGGGGAGCCCGAGCCCCTCGGAGGCCACTATATGGGAGGCAAGATCTATGGATGCCTGGATCGCCCTCTGGAGGTTGAGGACAAAAATATCCTGCCTGTTGATATCATCCAGGCTGGCTGGGTCGAGGGATGTGACTTCCCGGGTCCTTTCCAGGCATTTCTGAATTGTGGCTACTTTTGCCAGAACTACATCCCTGTCAGGCATAGATCTTTCTCCCCATGATCTTTTCCTCCGCTTCTTTGCGGAAAAATTTCAGGTCGGTGTATTCGTTGAGGGTCCTTGTGAAGAACTCCTCGTAAGCTCCCTTTTTAGCGTAGAGTACTTTGCCGGTTTTCAGGGCCTGCATTCGGATAACGGGCCCGGCAAGGTTGAGAAGGACGAGGTCCACCTCTTTTTTAAGCAGGAGCACGAGCTTTTCCCTCAGACTTGTCACTTGAACTATATCAGGGGGAACGTCAAAGAGGACAGCGACGTCGACATCGCTGTCCTTACGGGCGGTGCCCTTTGCATGAGAGCCCATGAGGAAGGATAGCCTGGCAGTTTTTTGAGTGGCGAAATATTCCCTGAGAGTGTTTTCGATGTTGTTTTCCAACTCCGGCTCCTCCGTGTTTCATCACGATACATCGGTATTATAGGACCTTAAGGGATGAAAGGGCAAAGGAACGGAAAGGCAGGAACCGTGAATCGCACCCTCCAGACAAGCTGAAGGACCTGGTCCCGAGGAATTTTTAACGAGGGGCTCGCCCTGTCGCTGCCCCTCGAGGATCTACTCGGGACTATGCGCTTGGGGCAGCGCGAAGCCTACCCTTTCGCTTCGCTCGGGGCACCTCGTCCCGACATAGTCCCGACAAGGTCCCGACAAGGTCCCGAGGTGCTGTAACGAGGGAGGTGCTGTAACGAGGGAGGTGTATTAACGAGGGGAGTGCTTCAATGAGGGACCTTGTGAATCGTGAATCGCAAGATCAACGGCGTAAACAGTGAACGCGAAGTTCCGCGATCTCTGCGGGAGTCAACGGTGAACGGAAAGGGCGACCCCAAAGCCAGGGCATCGCACCACAGAGTACGCAGAGTTACACAGAGAAGGGCAAGAGAGAGAACCAGGATCTTTCTGTGGGTTGAAAAAACCAGTAACAAGTTACAAGGTGCCCCGAGAGAAGCGAAAGGGTACGAATCACAAGTTAGGGTCCTTTTAACCGCAGGGGACGCGGAGGGAGCCCATCTTCAGGCTTTAGGTCTGAGATGGCGAGGCGGGGGGCGTAAGTATCTCGCTGCTTCGGCTCCAGGGCAGGACCAGGTGCCCCTGGCGGTGGAACTTCTCCTGTCCACCGTAGACTAACCAGGTGGTGCCTGCAGAATTGCCTGCAACGTCCTTCCAGCGATCCAGCCCCTGGAAAAATTCGCCTGTTACCGTTTTGCCCGATTTTATCTCTACGGCATCCAGCCGTTGCCCCCCGTCCACTATCAGGTCTATCTCAAATCCGCTTCTGTCCCTGAAGAAGTACAGGTTGGGTTTTCGACCCTGATTCAGACGTTCTTTCATTGTCTCGGCAACCACAAGGTTCTCGAATATTGACCCTCTTTGAGGATGATACCTGAGATGGCCGATCTCTAGAATTCCCAACAGGTTACAGAGCAATCCAGTGTCGAAGAAATAGATCTTGGGCGTCTTGACCAGGCGTTTATTGAAATTCCGAAACCAGGGCTGCAGGAAGAAGATGATAGCGCTGGCTTCCAGTACAGAGAGCCACGACTTCACAGTGTTGTGAGATACACCGCATTCCGCCCCGATCGAGGACAGGTTGGCCAGCTGACCAACGCGCCCCGCGCAAAGTCTGATGAACTGTCGGAAGGTCATAAGATCGCGCACGTTTATGACGGACCTTACGTCCCTTTCAAGGTAAGTGCCCGTGTAATTTTCAAACCAACTCTGAGGATCTACCTTCCGGGAAAAGAGTGGGGGATAACCACCGGTCAATATGGCCTGGTCAGGGTTTTCGGAAAGACGGGAGGCCGAGGTCAATTCTTTCATGGAAAATGGGGTCAGGTTCAGCATGACTGTCCTTCCGGCGAGGCTTTGGGTAATTGACTCTGTCAGATGGAAGTGCTGTGAACCGGTAAGTATGAAAAGCCCCATCCTCCCATCATCATCGATGCGTGTCTGCAGGTAGGAAAACAAAGAGGGAGACCTCTGGACCTCGTCCAATATTGCGCCGTCGGGGAAACGGTCCAGGAAACCTTTTGGATCATTGCCGGCAAACTCCCTTTGGTCGAGGTCTTCAAGTGAAACATAAGGCTTGTCCGGAAAGAGATTTCTTGCAAGAGTAGTTTTCCCTGCCTGGCGGGCCCCTGTTATGGCCAGGCAGGGAAAACCCGAAACAAGATCCCTTATCGTCTTTTCGATTTGCCTTGGAATGTAGTTTCTGATATTCATAAGAGAATATTAACAGCCATCGGCTGATTGTCAATTGTATTTACAAATAGCCAGAGAGTTTGGCGCCCGTGAACCGGCTGCACCACAGACGAGTAACTACGTCTGAGCGCAAGATATGTATTCTTGGGAAACCAGATCAAGATCCCTGGTCGCTTCGACTCCGCAGAATCGGCAGGAACTTGTCCTCGGAATGACCAGCAAAGCATTTCTTTTACGGATCACGGACTTTCGCCCTTCCTGCCGCCTTGTAGAATGAAGCCAAAGGGAGTAATAAAAGAAATGTAAGGTTTGGGGTGGGGAACCTCGACTGCAGCCTTGGGTCCGGAGCCCGTGCAACAGACAGAGGTCCCCGCTTCCGTAACTGA
>Ga0116195_1001454_pt1 | contig 14298 bp, 15 predicted proteins | sample AD_SCU002_MetaG_FD_89881 | JGI IMG/M metagenome (GOLD analysis project Ga0116195, IMG submission 89881) | Active sludge microbial communities of municipal wastewater-treating anaerobic digesters from China - AD_SCU002_MetaG | ecosystem: Engineered > Bioreactor > Anaerobic > Digestate | place...
GAACCCTGATGGAGCTCACATCCATTTTCAGGATGTTTTTTACGAGTTCTTTACCTATCGACCCTACGCCCCCTGTCACAAGGATCGATTTACCGCGATAATACTCATTTTCGTCCATTCAGGTCACTCCATAAAACTCCTTCATGGATTCTATCACGTAATCGATATCATCCCGAGAAATTCCGGGGTAGAAGGGGAGGCTGAGAATGTCTTCCGAAACTTTCTCAGTTGTCGGCAGGTTGTATGAACCGTCCATCGGGGAACGGTAAAAATGCGTATAGTGAACCGGTGAGAAGTATATTTTCGTCATGATGCCTTTGGTTTCGAGGTACTGTATTAACGCATCACGATCCTTGACCCGGAGAGAGAACAACTGATATACATGGAAATAGTCCTCTGGAATTTCCGGAATAACGCTATCCGGCACTTCGGCTTTTAGCCGCTGGATATAGTAAGCGGCATCGGCCCGCCTCATCCTGATGATATTCTCGACCTTGTTCAGCTGAGCAATCCCCAGTGCCGCTGTGATATTCGACATCCTGAAGTTATAGCCGAGAGAAACGTAGTCCATTACTGCGGTGGTTGAGAAGTAATCGGCGGTTTCGAGACGGCCATGAGAGCGGATGAGTTTCATCTTCTCGTATATTTCCCGGGAATCAGTCACGATTGCGCCGCCTTCTCCGGTTGTGATGATTTTATTCTGGCAGAAACTCATCATCGCCGAGTCGCCAAACGTCCCAACGTTCCTGCCGTGGATAGATGCTCCAAAGGCCTCGGCGGCGTCTTCGATCAGGAGCAGATTATGGTCATCAGCAATCTCGCGCAGTTCCCGTATTCTGCAGGGGCATCCTCCATAGTGGACGGGCATGATCGCCCGCGTTTTGGGGGTGATTCGTTCGACCACATTTTCAGGGTCCAGCCCAAAAGTGGTTTCTTCAATGTCTGCGAAGACCGGCTTCGCCCCGACAAATTGGGGAGTGTTTGCGGTTGCGATGAAAGTGAAGGAGGGTACGATGACTTCATCGCCAGGAGCGACCTCATGGGCAAGGAGGGCTGCATGGGTTGCGGAGGTCCCAGAGTTAAATGTGAGGCAATATTTCGTACCGATATAGCTCGCAATATCTTCTTCGAATTTCGCGACATTTGGTCCGACCGCCCAGTTCATCCCTGAGCGAACTGCCTCACTGACAGCATTGACGTCATCTTCGTCCCAGTACATTTTAAACAGGGGGATTTTCCAGGTCATTCTAATATTTTAACGTAGTATGGGTATTAATTCTCTTTGTTTTCAATTACTTTGTGCTAATCTATTAATATCGAAATACCGGAAACACAGCCTGAGGCGGCAATGATAGTTTCGGTTTGAGCATACAAGTGAAAAGTATATGGATGTTCTTGGGAATTACACAAGTGCGCATCCATAATGTCGCTGAAACTAGTGCCTCCTGTCCCACAATTTTATAATAACAATTTTATTTCAAATTGTTGAATAGATTTCTCATGGGGAAAAGCCAGTACACCGTTACCCTTACCGACGACCAGCGTTCGTTCCTCGAAGCCCTCGTTCACCGTGGTAAATCCTCTGCCTCCATGATCCGGCATGCCTACATCCTGCTCCATGCCGACAAACCTGATCCCGAAGTTGCCGAGCTTGTCCGGTGTCACCCGCTGTCCGTGTTCAACGTCCGCAAAGCGTTTGTCACGCAGGGACTCGACGCGGCACTGCACCGGAAGCTCCGCGACGAACCCCCGACCCCCCGGAAACTGGATGGCGCCGGAGAAGCCCGGCTCATCCAGATTGCCTGGAGTAAACCGCCGGAAGGCCGATCCCGCTGGACACTGCAGTTACTTGCCGATCGCCTCGTGGAGCTGGAGATCGCCGACACCATCTCGATCAAAACTGTCGAACGGGCGCTAAAAAAACGCGCTCCAGCCACATACCACAAAGCAGTGGATTATTCCCCCCGACGAAAACGGGAACTTTGTCGCCGCGATGGAAGGCGTGCTGGAGGTCTACCAGCGACTGTTTGATCCGGCAAACCCCGTCATCTGCATGGACGAACAGCCGATCCAGCTGCATGCCGAAGTGCGGCAACCGATCCCAGCACAGCCGGGTCATCCCAAGAAACAGGACTGCGAGTACCGGAGAAACGGGGTCGTCTGCGGGTTCATGTTCACCGAGCCACTGGGACAGTGGCGCCGAATCACGATCACGCAAACGCGAACAAAGAAGAATTGGGCGCATCAGGTACAACATCTTCTCGAAGTGGACTATCCCGATGCGGAAAAGGTGATCCTGGTCTGTGACAACCTTAATACACATGTCCCGGGAGCACTCTACGAGACGTTCCCGCCCGAAAAAGCAAGAAATCTGCTGAACCGGCTGGAGATCCATCACACGCCAAAGCATGGGAGCTGGCTCAACATCGCTGAGATTGAACTCAGTGTCCTGACACGTCAATGCCTGAACCGGAGAATCCCGACCATCGAAGCACTCCAGAGGGAAACAGCAACTTGGAACCGAAACAGAAATCAGGCCCAGAATGGTGTAGATTGGCAGTTTACCACAAGCGATGCGAGGAGGAAACTCAAGCGACTCTATCTGATGATCTTAGAGAATTAGGTGACAAAGAGCACTAGGACGATCTAGCACTTCGGGAATCATTTTATAGCCATCATAACCGGTTGAACCCCTTTTTTGCCGAGATATCCTTCGTATCCGTCGCACAGTGCGAGAGATCAATTTTCCGGATCTCATACCCCAATCAGAGCAGGTCGAGGAAGATCGCCTAGTACATGCCTCTCTCCGATAATTCAAGGTGATACCGGCGTACCGTCGATTTGGTGCCGTAGTTTGCTGGAACGTCGCGCCAGCTGCAACCGGTACTCAGGACGTACAGGATGCCGTTGAACAGGCAGTGGGGGTCGCATCGAGGTTGGCCAATGTGCGGCTTTGTAGGAGGGAAGTGTTTCTGGACAAAATCCCACAGATCGTCGTCGATTTCCCGGAAGGCCATGACGCCGTGTTTTATCTGAGAGGCCTTATATTTTCAGGACCACCACTATAAGATCTTTCAGACAAAACCGGAGGTCATGGCGCTCAGGGATATCAAGAGGGTGTCCCAAAACGCCTTCTCCGGGAGGGAACATCCACTCGAAACTCTTCGAGTTTCTCATGTACTCACTGTCTCGCCGGGTGCACCTCTCGGTCTCTCCCCTATGTGGCGCGATACCAAGGGAAAGACCGTTTCCCCGTTCGGACTCCTGTTAGTGCTCAAGCGACAGAACTATTCTATACAAGAGGGCCCGATCATAGTGCAACAACGATTTGCAGACCCTTTTGGGACGACTCAGATAAGGCCTTTGATAATGAAGGAGAGATGGTTATACAAGGATATAGAGTCAACTAGAATAACGAGTAGATAGTCAAAATGTATGCTTCAATATTCACTGGTGTTGATATAGTCACTATCTCCCGCTTCCGTACTCCAACCACACAAAAGCAATCCTTCCTCAACCTCTGCTTTACCCCGCACGAACAAGTATACTGCTTCTCCAAAGCAGATCCCGCGCCGCACTTTGCTGCACGCTTTGCTGCAAAAGAAGCTGTCATTAAAGCACTTTCAGGTCTTGATTTTTACCTAGAACGAAACAAAATAGAAGTCTTCAACAATGAAATAGGCAGACCCCATCTCATACTCCATACTGATAACAACAAAATCCTGTCTTTAAAATCAGATATAAGTATAAGCCACTCAGAAACCTCCGCGATTGCTTTCGTTATCCTCTACATGGATAAAAAATAAACTATAAGTCTATATAACGAGAATAGTAAAACAACACATATTCAAATCAAAAGAGGTCATGATCTTGTCAAATTTAGAAAAATACAACAACGCCTTCTTGGAGGCATTTGGAATCGACGAATCAAAACTCAATGCAGGATTGACCTATCAGAGTATCAAAGAGTGGGACTCAGTGGGTCACATGAGTTTAATCGCCGAACTCGAAGACACCTTTGACATCATGATGGAAACAGATGATATCATCGATCTCTCATCCTATGAAAAAGGAAAGGAAATTATTACAAAATACGATATTGAGTTATAACCAGCATCAGTAACATCCAGGTAATACCTATGAGAGTTACATTTGTCAAATCACTTGACCAGTATGGAAATAGAACAGCCCTTATAACTGATACAGGAGTTGAAATCTCTTATCGGACGCTGCTATCTGTGGCAGACAAAATCGCAAGAATGATTGAAAAAAGATGTCTCGTTTTTTGTGTCTGCAGCAATAATTTTGAATCAGTAGCAGGATATATCGGTTTCTTGCGCGCACAAATCGTCCCAATTTTAATTAATCCAGATATTGACACAGACCTGTACACCGAACTAGAGGGAACCTATCAACCTTCCTATGTATGGGCGCCAAAAAATTTCGCAAAAGGGACTCTCAGTTATGCACATGGAAACTATGAACTTAAGAAAACCAGTTACAATGCCGTGCACGAGCTTTATGATGAACTTGCGCTTCTCTTAACCACATCAGGCAGTACAGGCAGTCCAAAACTCGTGCGTCAGTCCTACAAAAATATTGAGAGTAATACCCATTCGATTATTGAATATCTTAACATCACAGAAATCGACCGTGCGATAACCACGCTTCCTCTGAGTTACACCTATGGTCTCTCTATTCTTCACACTCACCTTGCAGCAGGTGCAACAGTTATTCTGACCGATGCATCTCTCATGAGCAAATCATTCTGGTCTCTGTTGAAAGAACAAAAAGCAACAACATTTGGCGGAGTACCCTATACATACGAAATGATGAAAAAACTCAGATTTACTAGGATGGATTTGCCATCTCTCACATATCTGACACAGGCTGGAGGCAAACTTTCCAAAGAACTCTCACTTGAATTTTCAGAAATCTGTGCAAAGCAGGGAAAGAGATTCATTGTTATGTATGGGCAGTCTGAAGCGACTGCACGCATGTCTTACCTCCCATGGAAATATGCCATAATAAAAGCAGGCAGTATAGGTATTGCAATTCCTCACGGCAAGTTTACGCTGGTTGATGCCAACGGTGAGATAATTACAGCACCCCATGTTACCGGCGAGCTGATATATGAAGGAGATAACGTCACTCTTGGCTACGCGGAGTCGATCGAGGATTTAGCAAAGGGTGATGAACGTCATGGTGTTTTACAGACAGGCGACATGGCAGAGTTTGATGAGGAAGGGTTTTTTTATATCGTCGGTCGCAAAAAACGATTCCTGAAGATATTCGGCAACCGTGTGAATCTCGATGAAGTAGAAGGTCTATTAAAATCAAAAGGCTACAACTGTGCGGTTGGTGGCGTTGATGACCACATGAAAATATTTGTCACGGATGAACGTCAACTAGAAGATGTAAAGCATTTTATTAGTAGTAAAACCGGCCTGAATCCTGCGGCATTTACTTCAGTGTACATTGAATCGATTCCGAGAAATGAGTCAGGTAAAATATTGTATGCGCATCTGGAGGGGATGTAGTGTCCGCAGTTGATGAGTTATTACCAATGGCTCCGTTCTCGCTGAGCAAAGATGAGAAGAGCGAGTTGTATGCCAAATCTCTTTTTGAACTGACGAAGAACAGTTATGAGAACTGTGACTGTTATAAACAAATACTACAGATTCTGAAGTTTTATCCGGACATATCGCATAAGAAAGAAGACTATCCTTTTCTCCCAGTCAGATTGTTCAAGGATTTTAATTTGCTAAATGTCCCGCAAGAAGAGATTGTAAAAACGATGACATCATCGGGGACTACGGGCCAGAAAGTTTCAAAGATCTATCTTGACAGGATTACGTCAACCAATCAGACAAAGGTTCTTGCAAAAATCTGTTCCGAATTTTTAGGAAGTCAACGCAGACCGATGCTGATTATAGATTCCAAGTCTGCTTTAAAAGACAGGCATATATTTTCTGCCCGGGGTGCAGGAATTATTGGCTTTTCTATGGTGGGCAGAGGAGCCATGTATGCTCTTGATGAGGAGATGAATCTTGACCTCGATTCAATTAATGCGTTCCTGGAAAAGCATCCAAACGAACCAATGCTACTGTTTGGGTTCACCTCAATTATCTGGGAGCACTTCTTCAAGGCACTTGAGCAGTTGGATGTAAAACTGCCTTTAGACGGTGCGGTTTTAATCCATGGCGGCGGATGGAAGAAACTTATTGACCAGCAGGTAGATAATGAGACGTTTAAAAAATCACTTTTAAGCCGTTGCGGAAATATTGCTGTTCTAAATTATTACGGAATGGTTGAACAGACTGGTTCCATCTTCATGGAGTGCGAGTGCGGACGGCTGCACGCTTCAAACTATTCTGATGTTATTATCAGGAATCCCGATGATTTTTCAGTGTGTGCAGTTGGAGAGAAAGGACTTGTGCAGCTGATTTCACTGTTGCCAGAAAGTTATCCCGGACACAGCATTTTAACCGAAGATATTGGTGAGCTTACCGGCGAGGATGATTGTCCCTGTGGACGACGCGGCAAGACATTTATTATCCATGGGCGAATTAAAAATGCGGAGATACGGGGGTGCAGTGATGCCTATGAAAAACGATAATATTATCTGGCTCATAGGAGACAAGGTTCCCGAATACAGAGTGTTTGAACCATATTCAGATATAGTATGCAGTTTCCTAAGTGATTTATCTCAGACACTGTTGAAGGATAAATCTGTAGCACGGTATCCAGATATTGTGTCCTTTGCATATTTCTGCCGGAAGGCAAATATTTTGAAAAAGAAACAGACCTTTGCTAATACAAAGATTCGGCTTGGGCGCGGTATCATATTCCATATTTCTCCATCGAATGTCCCCATCAATTTTGCATTTTCCTATATCTTTGGTCTTTTAGCCGGGAATGGAAACATCGTGCGTGTTCCATCAAAGGCTTTTCCTCAGACTGACATTGTCTGCAGTGCAATAAAATTACTCTTTAACGATGAAAAATATGATGATATTCGTGCTTCCACTGCATTTGTGAAATATGGACATGAAGACGATATCACGGCATATTTTTCATCAATTGCACAGGGAAGGATTATCTGGGGAGGAGATGGAGCAATCACATATATCAGAAAGTTTGCACTTCCTTCACGGACCGTAGATATCGCCTTCTCTGACCGGTACTCGTTTGCAGTGATTGACAGCGATGCAGTGATGGATGCAGATACAAAAGAGATTGAAAGACTTGCCAATGCTTTCTATAGCGATACCTATCTGATGGACCAAAATGCATGCTCCTCTCCACAGTTGATTGTGTGGAGGGGTGATACCTGCAAGGAAGCACAGAAAAAGTTCTGGAATACAGTTGCAGAAACTGCATCGAAGAAGTATGTTCTCCAGCCAGTCTCGGCAGTTGACAAGTATACGAAGCTTTGTTCTGAAGCGATTGAAAATAGCTATGTCTCTGCTGTTTCACGCTATGGGAATATTCTGTATGTTGCTGATCTAATTGAACTTCCTGATATAGCAGATAACTTCAGAGGGACTTGCGGGTATTTCTATCAGTATCACTGCGATGATTTGGCTGAGATAGCGCATATCGTGAACGAAAAATATCAGACGTTAGTTTACTATGGGTTATCCCTACCAGAGTTATCTGAGTTTGTAACAAAGAATCAGTTGAAAGGAATTGACCGCATCGTTCCAATTGGTCAGGCACTGGATATTGATGTCATCTGGGACGGCTACGATTTAATTGGAACACTATCAAGAATTATTGACGCGAGGTAAAAATGTTATTAACCGGAAAAACAGCAGTAATTTCGGGTTGCCTTCGAGGAATTGGACGGACAACAATGGATATATTTGCAGAAAACGGAGCAAATATATTTGCTTGTGCGCAGATGGAAGATGTTGAATTTTCCTCACATATAAATGAGATCGCAAAAAAGTATGATGTATCTATCACTCCAGTATATTTTGATTTAATGGATGAAAACGCCATAAAATCAGGTATGAAAAAAATACTTTCTGCAAAGCAGCCCATAGACATCCTGGTAAATAACGCTGGAATGACCTACAATGCTTTATTTCAGATGACAAGTATCGAAAAAATGCGGGATATTTTTGAAGTGGACTTCTTTTCCCAGATGCTAATAACACAAAGCATTGTAAGAGTCATGCTCAAACAGAAATCAGGCAGTATCATTAACATTTCATCTATCGCCGGAATTGATGGAAACGCTGGGCAAATCGCTTATTCCGCAGCAAAAGCAGCTCTCATCGGGGCTACAAAGACCATGGCATTGGAACTCGGTTCATCGGGCATTCGTGTAAATGCAGTTGCACCAGGAGTTATTGATACTGATATGACACGCTCCTTGCCTGATGAAATCAAAGCCGAACTAATTGCTCCTGCATCAATACCCAGACTTGGAACAAAAGAAGAAGTTGCCAAGGTTCTCCTTTATCTTGGCAGTGATTTGTCAGAATATGTCACAGGGCAGGTAATACGCATTGATGGCGGAATCGGGTGTTAATGTGTTACTGAAAGGAAAAACCGCAGTAATTACTGGATGTAATCGGGGTATCGGGAAAGCAATCCTTGAAACCTTCGCAGAGAATGGTGCAGATATATGGGCACTTGTTAGAAGAGAAAACGATGAATTTACTAATCTTACTACATCCTTATCTAAAAAACATGAAGTGACTATCACCCCAGTTTATGTTGATTTCGCAGACGTGGAACAGATCAAAAATGCCGCCAAGGCTGTTATCTCAGCAAAACAACAAGTTGATATTCTGGTGAATAACGCAGGGGTAACCTATAACGCTTTGTTTCAGATGACATCACTGGAAAAAACGCATGAAGTGTTTCAGATAAATTACTTTGCACCTCTGATATTGACCCAGTATATGGTAAAAATTATGGTGAAATATGGTGGAGGGAGCATCATTAATCTATCTTCATCTGCAGCAATCGATTCAAATCCTGGGCGTGGAGTTTATGGCGCAAGTAAAGCAGCACTACTCTGTTCTACCAAAACAATAGCAGCAGAGCTTGGTGAAAAGGGAATACGTGCGAACTGTATCGCTCCCGGGATAACAAATACTGATATGGTCGCTGAGAGTATGTCTGATGCAGTTATCGCAGAGACTGTTTCAAAGACAATGTTGCACAGGATGGGAAAACCAATGGATATTGCAAACACTGCCTTATTCTTAGCATCCGATTTATCAAGTTATGTAACAGGCCAGGTTATTCGTGTTGACGGTGGGTTAAGGAGATAAATGGTCATGCAGCCCCAAGACGAATTAGATTGCTTAAATGCAATGGCACAGCGGATGCGCCTGAATATTATCAAACTTGCTTATCAGGTTGGCAATAAAGGTGCTCATATCGCTCCCGCGTTATCGTGTAATGAAATTATGGCTGTTCTCTATGGCAACGTGATGAATCTTAACCCAAAAAACCCATTGTGGCAGGAAAGAGATCGTTTTCTTATTGGAAAAGGCCATGGGGCACTTGCATTATATGCAGCACTATATGATGCGGGATTTTTTTCAGAAGAGAAACTTTTCACTTACCAGAAAAATGGAGGCGACCTGCCTGGGCAGCCATCAATGAATCTATCACTTGGCATCGAAGTCTCCAGCGGTAGTTTAGGGAATGCACTATCTGTTGGAGAGGGGATTGCTCTTTCCGCAAAGAAAAAGGGGGAGAAATACAAGACCTATGTCTTACTTGGAGATGGCGAGTGTAACGAAGGAACAATCTGGGAAACTGCAATGTCTGCCTCTCATTTTAGATTGGATAGCCTGATCGCTATCGTAGATTTAAATGGTATGCAAAGCGACGGTCAGTCTGCTAAAATACTAGATATGGGCAATGTGCGCGAAAAATGGAGTGCATTCGGGTGGGATGTTATTGAGGCAGATGGTCATGATATTGGGAGTTTATACAACGCTTTCCATACAATAAAACAGGAAAACAAACCAACTGTCATTCTTGCACATACCATAAAAGGTCATGGAGTCTCTTTCATGGAAAACAATAATGCATGGCATCATAATCACCTCTCAAAAGAACAATATGAACTGGCATTATCTGAATTGGAGGCAAAGTAATGCTTGATATATCATCAAAAAATGTCAGAGCTTGGTCAAAACTCGGTTCACGCGGAACATTGGGATCTGCTCTTCTTGATTTAGCATCCTCCAAAGAAAATTTAGTTGTGCTAAGCGCTGACCTTGGCAATACGTCAGGTCTTGGCAGGTTCATGAATGCATATCCTAACAGATTCTATAATCTCGGTATTGCAGAACCTAATATGGTTGGTGTTGCAGCGGGAATGGCAAAAGAAGGAAATTGCGTGTTTGCAACAACATTTTCCAATTTCCTTGCCATGCGAAGTTATGAACAGATTAGGCTGAATATGGGGTATATGCAGTTCCCAATAAATCTGGTTGGTGTTGGGAGCGGTTTTGAAATGGGTCTGTTTGGAAATACGCATTATGGAATTGAAGATATGGCATTAATGCGTGCTGTTCCAAACATGACTTTATTATCTCCCGCAGATGGTGCGGAGATTATTAAAACTGTCAATGCTGCTGCTGCGTATGCTAAACCCGTATATATTCGTCTTACAGGCGGAATGAATCTGCCAATTGTCTACAAAGAAGATTATGAATTTGAAATCGGCAGGGCAGTTACTCTTCGTGGGGGTGACGACGTAACGATTATAGCGACCGGAACTATGGTCTATGAGAGCCTATGTGCCGCTGAACATCTTGCAGAACAAGGCATTGAGGCTGAAGTTGTTGATATGCATACTATTAAACCGCTGGATACGTCAGTTATTGATCGTGCTGTTTCCAAAAAACTGATCGTAACTGTGGAAGAGCACAGTATTGTTGGTGGGTTGGGTGGAGCGGTTGCTGAATATAAGACTATATTACATAGTGCTCCGCCACAGTTGTTTATCGGTGTACCTGATACATTTGGGAAAGCCGGTGAATACAAATGGATGCTAGAACATTATGGTTTGACTGCGAAGGAAATTGCGAAAAAGATATTTGATAAGTATATTTTACAATAGGCTATTATTTAAACACTTTTTTGTCTTCATTTATTTTCATAGGTCTTGCCGGATTTCCTAATGCAATAACTGCATCAGGAATATCACGGACAACGACTGAAGCTATACCGATAATAGCCTCGTCACCTATCTTTATATCTTCTTTTACACAAGCATTCATTCCAATATATGATTCATGGCCTATGTAGCATGACCCTGCAATATGCACTAAGCCAGAAATAACCGTGTTGTCTGCGATAACCGTATTATGACCAACTAACGCATTGGGCTGAATGTAGACATTTTTCCCGATCACGACATCGCAGGAGATTATGGCTTGAGCGCAAATCACTGTACCACTGCTAATTTTTGTAGATATAGGGATGTGGACATTGGGGTGGACAAGTGTTGCTAATTTATATCCCCCATTTTGAAGTGTTTCAGCTAACATCTTCCTACTTTTAGGTTCACCTACTGCGACGATAATTTCGATGTCATCGTGATTGCTAATCTGTTTTAGTTCCTGAAATGAAGTAACTTGACAATTTTGAAAATTTTTCTCTTCTCTAAAATCATCAATAAAGAATATCCGATCCCATCTTTGTTGTATATTAATTTGTTTAGCAAGTTCCAGGACTTCTCTACCAAGGCCTCCGGTTCCATAAATGCCAAGTATCATCATTTACTCTTGTGCTGTTTTCGTACTTGAGGTTGTTGAAGAGAGGAGGTACATTGGCTGGCAAGTAAGAATAAAATAAGAAACAGATAATTTTTAGACTGCATAACAGAGGGTAACGTAACGAAACTTCTGTAAAATTGAATTGGCCCTGGATCAAACCTTGATTTGCAGAAAGGAGAACCAGGGCCATGGATCCCTTAGCGTTTATCGAAAATCATCTTTTCCATGAAAAAGCCGGGAGCTCCATTCGGTTTCCTATCATCTCTGGCAGGTAAGATCTCACTCTACTCCCAGGAGATATGGTGCCATCACTTCTCCAGTACCTACCCCACGAGATCCCCTTGCCTCGTAAAACCTTCAGTTCTCATGGAAGTTAAGGGTAATCAGGAGAAAGCTTCCGCTCTCCTGATCATCCCGTTTATGCCTTCTCGTGAGGGGTAGTATCAGATAGTATCCAGGTCTCGTTTCTTGAGGAATCCGAGTGCATCCGCCAGCAGAGCGAGCACCTCCTCGAGCGTGTAGTCGGATGAGGTCGGAATGCGGATCGTATGCATCTTCTGAGATCTTAGAGACTCGGGTTCGGTATACTTGTCAACATATCCTTCATCGTTGACGATGAGGTGCCAAACGATGGTGATCATCTTTCGCGCCAGACCAACGATCGCCTTCCCAGTTCCGAGCACAGTCTTCTTTATCACATACCAATCACGCAGAACACTATTCCGTGCTCGTGCGGCAGCATGAGCCGCCTGGATGAGAACCCACCGGGCAAGTCGAGAACCTCGTTTGGTGATCGAGCGCTTGATGGCATGATTCGCGGATTGGTACACCTTCGGCACAATCCCAACCCAACTGGCTAACCTATCGCCGGAGAGAAATTCTTTAAAATTCCCGATCTCGGCAAGAAGCGTGATTGCGGCAATAGTTCCGATACCTGGAATCGTTATGAGAATTTGATACTCACGAGGGTACTTCTGAAGTACATAGGCGCGAACCTCGTCGGTGATTCGTTCAATCTCTTCATCGAGTTGCTTGACAACACGGAGACAGTGGTCTAACTGCATCAGAGCACCGGGAGATAGGGTCTGGGTAAGTAACTCTCGAAGCTTCGCTTCTTTGCGTGCCCGTGCATGCAGGGGGATGGACCGAAGAATGTCATCGACCGATGCACCATCTACGGCCCCTTGCATGATACGTTTACCCCAAACACCGAAGATGTCGGAGAGGAGTCGGGAGAGATGGAAGAGTTCTCCATCGAGAATGCTATGAATTCGATTCTTGATATCAGTTCGTTTTCGGACAAGAAAGTGACGCAACCGTGCCATTTTCCGGAAGTCGCGATGGTGGCGTGGCATAACCCGTGACGGAGTGATCATCCCTTTGAGAGCCAGAAGAGCGATCATCTCGGAGTCGATTTTATCGGTCTTCTTATGAGCAAGTACTTTGATGTCGTGAGCATTTCCGACGATCATCGGAACTCGATCGCTCAACAGATCATAAATGCATACCCAGTAATCAGAGGTGGATTCACAGGCGATGACATCACAGTTATGCTCGAAGATCCTATCCTTAAGTCCAAGTAACTCGTCAGGAGTCCTTGGAAATTTCTGCTGGATCTTGGTGCCGTCCCAGCCAGAGAATGGTAGCCTGGATGAACGTCTTATGGACACCAAGACCAGTTGCAACCTGGTACTCTGGAGACATACCAAATCCCTTCCAAAAACGGGTAGATGAATTTCCAAGAAGGTCCATTTTCCATACGCGATCTCAGTCGCAGTTCAGCCTTCGATGGCAATTCAAGGGTTGGTTTCCGTTGACGGAGTCAAACTCCGAAAGATAAACAACCTGCTTTACCCGACCCAGATGTGCCATGCAGGGATATGGTTTTTTTCATTGGTTAAGCATGAGGCTCTGCATCATAGGGGTTTCCGATCAGGAAACTGGCATGAAGAACCTCATCACCTAGTTCCTCAATTCGGCGATGCTCCAGGAAGCCCTCCAGCAGGTGGGAGCCACCCCTTATGAACGCACCGATGCACGAAAAGCGCATTGGAACGGCTACAAGGACCGATCCCTCAAAACCCGGTATGGCAGGCGAGACGATCCTCCGGAAAACCCAGTTCCAGGAGCTCCCGTTCGAGACGCAGGTCTTTGGGCGGTATGCCCGGGTGGAGAAGGCTCTGGTGAATGTCATCGTCGAATCCTACCTGCAGGGTGTCTCGACGAGGAGAGTTCAGGAGATCGTTGCCCATCTGGGCATCGATCACCTCTCTTCAGCCTCGGTCTCCCGGATGGCCAAGGACCTCGACGATCAGGTGCAGGCATTCCTCCTGCGGCCGATTGAGCAGGCAACCCTGTACCTCTTCGTGGACGCCTCCTACTACAAAATCCAGGATGGAGCACGATACGTCACCAAAGCAGTCCTGGTGGTCGCCGGAGTGCGGGACGACGGCTACCGGGAGATCCTGGGTGCAAGAATCACAGATTGTGAGAACGAAGCGTTCTGGTCGGGGTTATTCGAGGACCTCAAAGAACGGGA
>Ga0116195_1001459_pt1 | contig 14238 bp, 8 predicted proteins | sample AD_SCU002_MetaG_FD_89881 | JGI IMG/M metagenome (GOLD analysis project Ga0116195, IMG submission 89881) | Active sludge microbial communities of municipal wastewater-treating anaerobic digesters from China - AD_SCU002_MetaG | ecosystem: Engineered > Bioreactor > Anaerobic > Digestate | place...
CACCCGACAGCCCCAATCCTGGTGCTGCCGAGTATCGCCGACCTCCTGTCGGCAAAAAAGTAACCCGGCTGATAGGCCGCGCCGGACGAATCGGTATAAAAATTCAATGCGCTCTTATATAAGCCGCTGTTCTTGAGATGCCCGCCTGCGCGGGCATGACGTGATAATCCACGCAGACACGACGTTTCAGAAGTTCTCAGTGTGCCGGTGGTGTGTCTGAAGGTCTTTCGTATTTTTCGTTCATCACCAGCTTGAGGTATTTGGCATTCAGGCTGTCGCCCAGATATGCATTCAGGGTTTTGGCAGAGGTTACCAGGTCCATGTAGTTGGGCACTTTTACATCTTTGCCGCACAGGCTGCAGGACATTTCGCCGGCTTTTTCTTCGACTGAGGTGTGGCTGACCTTTATCACATTGCGGCAGTTGGCACATTCAATGGTAAAGTAAAAAACCAGTTTGTCGATTCGATCGAGCATTTTGCAGTTTCCCCCATCAATATATTCTGCGTGTATCTTACCACCATCGAGCCTTTTAATAAAGACCCTGCCGGCAGATTAAAAAAATTGCAACTGGAAGGAAAACCGCGTAGAATAGCAATGTTTGCCCGAGGTTGGCAAGCTCTATTATGGTTACGGGAGGTTTCTGTCATGAAAAGCTTCAGACAAGAACTGTGGTTTGAAGTCAAGGGCAGGAGAGGCCTGATTAACATCACCCCGCAGGTCGAAGAGGCACTGAATGCCAGTGGCATCAAAGAGGGTCTGGTGCTGGTAAATGCCATGCACATCACTGCCAGCGTTTTTATTAACGACGATGAGAGCGGCCTGCACCAGGATTTCGAAGTCTGGCTCGAAAAACTCGCTCCCGAAAAGCCATATTCGCAGTATCAGCACAATGCCGGTGGCGAAAACAATGCCGACGGGCACTTAAAAAGAACAATCATGGGTCGTGAAGTTGTCGTTGCCATTACCGACGGCAAGCTCGACTTTGGCCCATGGGAGCAGATCTATTACGGAGAATTCGACGGAAATCGTCGCAAGAGGGTTCTGATAAAAATAATCGGAGAATGATCTTTCCGGCTTAAATTCAGGTTGGTTCAGAGTGCTCGGCTCTGAACAGGAGGAAAAATGGCACAGCGTTTCTCATTGGCTGTCGTGCTCTTGTTTTGCATGACTTTGTTTGTCACGGGCTGTGGTGGCGGAGGCGGCAGTGCTTCCCCTGTCGCAACAATGGCTGACGCATCTTCGCCTGAAGCTGCGGTCGAGCGCATATTTGCCAGCTGGCGGGCCGATTCCGGGCCGGTCTTCAATATCGATGCCGCCGGCAAGATTGCTGCCCAGACGACCACTTCAGAAACCAGATATATCCGGATGCGCGACCTTTCCGGCAACACCTGGAACCTTACCTTTACCGGGGTCGAATACATCAGTTCGATTCTTGCCCGCGTCAATACCCGCTATTATTATGGCGGCAACTCTGCCTTCGGTGGCATGACCATCAGCTTTCTGATGGGCCAGGACGCCGGTGTCTGGTATCTCGAAGGCATTCAGGTGACCGAATTGCCTGCGGTAGTGGTTGAGCAGTTCGGTATTAAAGGCGTTCTAACTGATAAAATCACCGGAACTCCTGTTTCCGGAGCCAGGGTTGAGGCATATAACCAGGCCACCGGAGTGATTGCCGGGTATTCGATTACCGACGTTACCGGTTTTTACGGTATTCTCGATCTACCCCCTGCCACATATTACCTTGTCATTAACCGCACTGGTTACGAACCATATACTATTTCAGACATAATCGTCAGATAACATCGAGTTTTGAGGAGTCAAAACGTGGGTAAAAAAATAGCTTTGTTTGCTTTTTCCGTTCTTTGTATCACTTTCGCTCTTATTGGTTGTGGTGGCGGCGGTGGCGGTGGTGACACCGGCAATCCGGTCGGCCCGGTTGCCAGCGGCCCGGTTGCCAATTTGTCAGGCACGGTCAAATTGTCAGGAAAACCTCTCGCCAACGTAACCGTTGGTCTTTATAAGCCGGAAAAGGCCATTCTGGCCGGCGCTTCTGGCATGGCCTCTCTGCGCGGCTCGGTTCTTGCCCAGACAAAGCTTGCCGAAGGCAGATATTCTACAAAAACCGATAGTGATGGTCGCTACAGCTTTACCGCTGTTCCGGTTGGTGAATATACGCTGATAGCCGGGGAAGGTGAACCCTATCAATTTGCCCGGACCGGTGTGATACTCGGTAGCGTCACTGAGCAGGACGCTCAGCTCACGCCAACCGGTAAAGTTTTCGGCAGATTGCTGCTTAGTGGTGGGCAACCCGTTCGGGGTGCATGGGTTTACCTCGCCGGAACCTCTTATGTTTCCATTTCTGACGCCAGTGGCAATTTTACCATCAACCATGTTCCTTCAGGTCAGAACTTCACACTGGACATTCTTTCAACTGACGGCGGAACTCTTCAGACCCCGGTAAATACCATAAACATCGGCCCGGCCGAAAACAAATCGCTTGGAGATCTGACCCTGGCTGTTCCAGTTGTTCCGGTGCAGCCGGCCAGCGTTATCAATGGTCAGGTCAATGTTGCCGACAGTTCGGTACCGGCTTCTGCTCTTAATGCTTTAATGGTAGTAGTATCGAGTGGAGACAACCTTCCGCTTATCGCCTACACAGACTCCTCTGGTAAATTCTCTCTGAATGTGAAAACTGTCGGCAGCTACAATGTGAGTGTTGTCGGTGGCGAATTTGTGGTTGCTCCCGGTGTTCAGACAGTTCCGGTTTCGACCCTCGGAAGCACCGTTACTGTGCAGCCATTCGTTCTGTCAAAGCCGACCGTGGTTCTGCCGCCGACTACCCAGTTCTACGCTTACGGCGGCACAATCAACAAGCGCAGCAAAGCCTTCAATGAGCCCGATAATGCCGGGGTTCCCCTTACCCTGACTTCTACCGATGCCGCTGCCAATGTTTTTTCTGCAGTTACCAGCCCGACCGGTTCATTTACCTTCAGCGTCCCGGCCGGCAGCTACAATCTGGCAGTCGGTGGCGGTTACGCCCTCGAAACCACTTTTGCCAACCCTTTGTCTATCAGTGCTTCGACCGTATTGAACAATGTTATCTGGGTTGTTCCGACTCAGGTTTTCACTGCCAACTTTATTGTCTCTGGCAGTCTGACCAAGGTTACCAGAGTTAACGGTGAAACTGATGAAAGCAACGTCATTGTCACTCTTACTCCGACAACCGGCGATGCCGTGACTTTTGCCGGCGCTACGACCCCCACAGGCAGTTTTGCCATCAGGGTTCCTGCCGGCACCTACAATCTCGCGGTGACCGGCGATTACAAATTCGAAACAGCCTTTACCAACCCGGTAAATGTCAGCGCAGCAGTCACCGTTGGCACTGGCATAAGGGTTATTCCGGCTGTTCCTGCACCGGCGAATTACGTGGTTTCGGGCACAGCCCTGAAGACTGTTTTTGCGGCCGGTGACACCGGTCAGGGTGGTTTTACGATCTCTCTCATTTCCACAGCAGGTCCTGCCACCACCTATACCGGGCTGGTCGACGCTGCTGGTAATTATTCGATCACTGTTCCTGCCGGCACCTATAACATGTCGGTGGTCAGCAGCATTTACCGCCCCGAAAGCACTCTGGCGCAGGTAGTTGTTACCAGCGCTGATGTTTCGGTGCCTTCTTTCAACCTGCAGCCGATCCAGGCGCCGGTTGTTGTCTACACTGTCGACGGGGCAATCAACAAGACTGATTTTATCAGCGGTGAAACTGATGATGGTGGCGTAATCATAACCCTTACCAACATCGATGCCTCGGCGAAACTTTACAGCGCGGTTACCACTGCAGGTGGCACCTTCAGCTTCAAGGTCGAGCCCGGTACCTATACTCTGGCGATCAACAGCGGCTACAAATTTGCCACTACTTTCTCCAATCCGGTCGATGCCAGTGTCGGTAACGTCAGCATTTCGCCGATCGATGTGCGCCCGGCCGGTGTTGTTCCGGCAAGCATCGGTGGTAGTGTCACGCCCGCCAGCCCGAATAAGCACTATCGTGTGCGCATCGAAAAGACCGCCGGCAGCTACACCGATAACGAAACCACCGAAGGTGCTTTCTACTTCAACAACCTGGCGCCCGGTGAGTATAAAATCGTCGTTCTGCCCGATGCCAACGGTTACTACGGCGAATCCGCTCTCCTCAACGTTGCCGAAGGGGAAAATTTAACCGGTGTTTCACTTGCACCCACGCTGGTCGTGCCCTTGATTTCTGATATTTTTGCACCTGAAAATGTTCTGACCGTTTCAGGCAGTAACCTTGCGAGTGATACGGCCGCTCCTCCATCCGGTACTGCAGTTCCAGGCGACACAAAAATTCTCGTCGATGGAAACCTGTGTGATCGACCCACCGGCTTTACGTTAACTCCAGCCCAGGACCAGGCGACGATTGGCTCCATCGCTCCAGGCAAGCACAACGTCGTCGTCGAAAGACTCTGGCATCGTCCGAATACTACAGAAACCTTCATCCTGAAAAGCAGCCCGGTTCCATTCAAAAAAGTCATGGGTTCGCCCCTCGATGTTAAGGTCGATGACATTACAGATGTCGGCGCCAAAATCTCCTGGACCAACGCCAACTTCACCTCCAAGTCGGTTGTTAACGTAATCAAGGTCAGCGACAACAGTCAGGTCGCTTCTGTCGTGCTCGACGGCACTTCATTCCAGGTGACCGGCCTGCTTGCGAGCACCGATTACGTAGCCCACGTCTACAACCGCTACGGTGATGTCGAATCGACCCCGACCTCGGTAAACTTCACCACCAGAAGCAATGTAAATTTTGGCATCAGCAGTTTTGCCCTTCCGAATACAGATTCTTTCAGAGGCGCCAGTTTATTTGGTTTTGAAGTTATTAATGGTGTTGCCTATGTTGGCTCAATCGAAAATGATTCTACGGAACTGTATATCAGAAGCTTTGATTTGACAACCGGGGCCCAGGTGGCAACCGCCACAATTCTCGGTGGTGGTTCAATTTATCTCAAGGCGTCCTCGATGACTTCGGCATCCACCGGCCTGATTTTCCTGCAGTTTACCGACAGCACAGGCACAGGAATCTCATACGTCAACTGCTTTAAGTCAGCTCTCGGTGCTCCGATCGCTTCGGCATCGATTCCAGGTGGTGCTTTTGGCTACGATGAAGCCCAGATTGTCTATGCCGACAATCGGCTGTTTTCTGTCGGAACCTGGTATGAGCTGGGCCAGTCACCTTTCTCGGCTCGAACAGATCTGATATATTTCGATTCGCCTGATACGGCCGCTGGCCTTTCGGCGCCACAGTTTTTCTTTAACAAAACCGACGAAAACCGGTCATCTGCGGTTGGTGGTCTCGCGATGGCGAATGCGAAAATTACTGCCGATGCGAATTCGTTGTATCTGGCTGTTGCCTCTTTTTCGATTACCCCCCCAGTGGAACCGGGCACAATTGATATAAAACGCTTTGCTTTCAGCAATCTGGAAAACCCTGTAAACGTCAAGACCATTGATACCGGTAACACATCTATGGCCCCGGCAATCGAACAGATAGCCGTTGGAGGCGGTCGAATCTACATGATCGCCGATGCCAACGGCAACAGGCATTTCCATATAGATGCCAGGACTGGTTATACAGAAGACTTTTTCTGGTCCAGTCGTGGCAACTATGGCATTGACGTGAAGGGAAGGCTGTGGATAGGGCAAATCTCAATATCTGGCGACAGCTTTATCCAGTTCGATTCTTCGATGAAGGTTGAAAAATACTTGCCCGTTAAATACTTCGCCAGTGATGACGGTAGTCACCCGGTTCCCGGCGAATTCATCAAGACCGATAAGTCTACCGGCAGTTTCTATATGCTTCACTATAATAATGCCGAAAACCTTGCTGTTTACTTCTATCCCTCTTCCTATTAATCAAAGTTGATCTGAAGCCCCCGGTCGCGATTGTGGCCGGGGGTTTTCTTATGGTTGCAAATTGGGCGGGTTTGGCGTAGATTTGGGGCGTATGTTAAAAAGCAAACATTTTCTGCAGCTCGGAATTCTGCTGACAGTAGTCGCTGTTCTGCTGGCTATCGTTACCGTCGAGGCCAGAAGCAAGGATTTTCTGCTCGAACTGACGGTGACAACCGACAAACAGGAAGAATTCACCCAGTATATCGAACTCGATGATAAAGAGTTGCGCAACCTGCGCAATGACCCCAGCAATGAGATAAAAGAATATCTGGTCGAGGCGCGGCGCAAATACGCCGACGAAATCGGCTACCGCAAAGAGATTTATGGCGCTGAAAACTACAAAATGGTTGTCATCGCCAGTTATCGTTATATCGTAAAAGAGAAATCGAGCGGCCGCGTGCTGCTTTCCAAATAGAATCTTCGCATGACCAGTTTTGGAGGAGGCCATGAAAATTATAAAATCTGATCGCATTATTGTGGTATTGGCGCTAATGTTCTCGCTGGTGGGCATGACGCTCCCGGCACTGGTCAAGTCGCCGCCCGAAAAGGCACTGCTGCCGAACGGCCTGCGCGTCATCGTCGTCGAAGACAAAAGCCTGCCCGTTGCCGCTGCCGGGCTTATCTTCAATTCAAGTGTCTATTACCAGAAAAACTGCAATTCCGGACTGGGCAGAATTTATCGCTCGCTGCTCGAATCGGCCGGGTTCGCCGGCGAAAACCGCTATGATTTCAATGCCCGCCTCGAAAAAGTCGGTATTCTCAACGAATTCGGCGGCGGCCAGGACATGTTCTACGCCGCAGCTACCGGCAATGCCGATCAGCTGCCCCTGATTCTCGAATCACTGTGCCGCCTCGGCTTTAGTCTGAAGCCAGAAGCGAAAGACTTCGATACCGCCAAGAACGAAGCGGTGCGCTACGCCGCTTCGGCCCGCAAATTCCCGCAGTCGACCGGCCTCATGGAACGTATGATCTGGAAAGACCTCTACCCCGATCAGGCCGTTGAATGCCGCGGTCCGATCAACGAAGAAAAGCTCGCAAAAATCGAACTGAGTGATCTCAAGGCTTTTGCCGAGACGGTTTTTGTGCCGAACAATGCGGTTCTTGTGGTAATCGGCGATGTTTCTGCCTCTGATGTATTTACCGCCTCGATGCAGCAGTTTGGTTCACTCCAGGCCTCGGTGCTTGAAACTCCCGAATCTAAAAAGTCAGAAACTGCTGCGAAATCACGCAAAACCGAAGTTATCGACTTTCTCGATATCGAAGATACTGAAGTTCTCGTTGGCTTTGAGGCACCTGGTTACAATGACCCGGATATGCCGGCAGCTTTCCTCTGGCAGGCTTCGATGCAGGATGTCAACAACTCATGGCTCGAAAACACCATCCGCAAAGATTTCCCCGAACTGAAGAATCTTTTTGCCCGCTATGTTCCCGGCCGTGACCGTGGCGTTTTTCTGATTGGTTTTACAAGCCGGGAAGATAACGTTAACCGCCCTGTCAACATGCTTCTGAGTTCCCTGGCCAACCTCTACATGAACCCGCCCAAAGGCAACGAAATGCGCCGCATTTCCGAAATGATGCAGCTCAAAAACCTTGAAAAGCGTGAATCACGCCTCGAAAGGGTTTTTGACCTCGGTTTTGCCGAATTGATGGGCAATTTCAGAATCGCTGAGAGTATCGATTCTGCCTACGACCGTGTTACACCAACCGACATGCAGCGGGTTGCCCACCAGATGTTCAGCAATGATCGCTATGCCGTGCGTATTTTCTACCCGCTGAAATATCAGAAGGCAGAAGAAAACCCGGTTAAGCTCAAAACCCTGCCAAACGGTGCCCGCGCCATTGTGCGCAGTTTTGCCGGCAGCGAAGTCGTCGGCCTGACGCTGCTGTTCGGTGTCGATGCCTGTGCTGCCAACGAGAACGACCGGCGCATGACCCGCCTGGTCGCCGAAATGGTCGCCAGCTATATCAACGACAACGAAAACCGCCGCCTCAACAATCGCCTCGACGATATTGCCGCCCGGGTTGAAGCCGTTTTTAACAACGAAAGCCTGATTATCTCAGCCCGCACCAAGAAGCAGAAATTGCCGGAATTGCTTGAATTTTTGAAAAATACCATCGTTAAACCCGATTTTTCAGAAAAATTCTTTAAAACCACCCGGGCGAAAGTGCTTGAGCGCTTCGATGAAGAGAGCAATCAGCCCCATAACATCGTTATCAACAGTCTCATCGAGGGAATGTACCCGGGGATGAATCTGACCTTTAAAAACCTTTCGCGCAGTGATTTCGATAACATTACTTACGAAATGGTCGGCAAGTTCTACCGCGAATGGGCGGTTGCCTCGAATCTCTGCATTTCTGCCGTCGGCAACTTCGACAGCGACAAAACCCTCGAAATGATCAGCAATACCTTTGCCGATTTCCCGACCGGCAAGGGCATCATGACTTCACAGTGTCCCGCATGGGTGGGCTCGCCCCTCGAAAAAACCGAAGTCAAAGAAGTTGCCGTGCCGGGCAGCGGAGAAAATGCCTTTATCGCCGTTGGTTTCAGAATGAAACAGTTCTTGAAACTGAACAGTCGCGAAGAACTGCGCTCAACCTTCGGGGCCAACTCGGTTCTCAGCCACCTGCTGTTTGCCAGCAGCAACGCCCTGATTGCCGAAGAACTCAAGAAGATTGATGCTTACCGCGGCCTGTGGGGCTCTTACCGCACCAATAAACTGTTTTCGGTGTTTTCTTTCTATGCGGCAGTTCCTGCTGATAAAGTCGATGCCGCCAGAAAGATCATCGAAGAGATCATTGCCCGGATTCCGCAGATGGAAGTCTCTACAGACAATATTCAGGCCGCCGGTCAGAAGCTTCGCTCCTATTTCAATCGCGCTCTCGAAAAATCAGATGCGCAGTCGGCGGTGCTTGCCAGTTACCTCTGGAACGGTCTCAAACCGGATTTCCTCGAAGAAATTCTGAGTCTTTACAGCTCAGTAACCGTTGAAGACGTGAAAAAATCGGCCAGAGAAAATTTCAACCGCTATCTGATGATCATCGGTCGCCCGAAAAAATAATTCTGCCGCAAACTCTCTAAAATGAAACAGGGAACGGGTTCGCCCGTTCCCTGAGTTTATCTGGGACATATTAACGCCTGTTCGATTACCAATTGCAACGCTACCCATATCGGCAGCAGCCAGGATATTAGGTCAAACTGAACAAACTAAAGGCAATTTTACGTCATCCCTGCGTTTATGCCCCAGAGGGTACAGGCAGGGATCCAAGCCTTTATATTTTGACTCACGACTCTACGGAAATGACAGCCCTTCTGCAGACTCAGAGCCCGGCAGCACACTCAGGTGTGACAGAGGCCTTGTGGGCCGTCAGGTCAGATAGTTCTGCAGGTTCTGTGAACGTCTCGGGTTGCGCAGTTTGGCCAGGGCCTGCGATTCGATCTGGCGCACGCGTTCGCGGGTGACGCCGAGAAGTCTGCCGATTTCTTCGAGCGTGTAAGACTTGGTGTCGCGCAGGCCGAAGCGATGCATCAGCACGATTCTTTCGCGGTCAGAAAGTGACGAGAGCACCTTTTCAAGTTCGCGTTCGAGAGCCTTTTTTTCGGCTTCGGCGAGCGGGTCGGCATCGAAATCGGTGATGACGTCGCGTAGAAACAGGTCTTCTTCAGAATCAACCGGGGTCGAATCCATTGAGACAACGTTGGGTATGTCGCGCAAAAATCTGCCAAGATCTTTCGGCTTCATCATTGCCGCGTCGGCCAGCTCTTCGAGCGTCGGGCGGCGGTTGAGCTTTTTGATCAGGGTTTCTTCGAGTTTTTTGATGCGCAGGCTGGTGTGAACACGGTTGAGAGGCAGTCTGATCGGGTTGCCATGGCTTGAAACAACCTGAATCATCGCCTGGCGGATCCACCATACCGCGTAAGAAATGAAACGCACGTTCTTGTCGCTGTCAAAGCGCTGGGCTGCGCGCATCAACCCAAGATTGCCGACGGCGATAAGGTCTTCAAACGGAACCTCGTTGATGTGCCGGTAGCGTTTGGCGACGGCGACAACAAAACGCAGGTTGGCGAGAATGAGTCTGGCCTTGGCTCTTTCGTTGCCCTCCTGCACCTGCTTGAGAAGAGCGATCTCTTCTTCCCTGGTGAGAGGCGGATGCTTCTTGAGATCTTTGAAGTAGTTCTTGAGAATCTGGTTATCCTGTTCCCGTTCGTGATTATGATTAATACTTGCCATATGGATCTCCGTTTCTTTTGGGTTCGCCAAACGGTTATGTACATTTCAGGTTCCTCCTGAACCATGACTATGTACGGCAACCCGGTTGTCTAATCGGAACAAGTCAGCAAATCTTTAATGAAATAATAGATTTTTGTGCTGTATGGACTCCGACCCTGCACTCCGGAGTTGATGCAGGCAAGAACCTCCCGCTTCGAAGCGGTTTCTCACTGATTCATTTAATTCTCTCTACAACTGATTATACCACTTTTTTTTAAAGTCAACCAGTTTTTGTTAAAAAATTTTTACAACGTCATTTTTTAAGATTGCTGAAAAAATCGGCCAGCTGGCTTAAAACGCCGCTGGTGCCGCGTTGCGAGCAGTAAAGCAACGGCTTTTTTTCTTTTTCGGCGAGCGGCACGATTTCGCGCAGCAGCGTGTGCGAAACCTGCCTGACGATAATAACCACCACATCAACTTTGCCGAGACCGTTTTTGAGTTCATGCAGATTGCTGAAGCCGCTGAGCCAGGTAACCACAAGGTTGTGCCTGGCCAGAACCCGCTCATATTCACTGCCAACCCGGTCGCCGCCAAGTATCAGAACCCGCTCGCCCTTAAATTCAAAATTGACCGAAGCCCGCCCGGCAAGGGGAAAGGCGCCGCAAAAACTGCAGGCCTGACCTGGTCGGCAGCCCCTGGCCAGAGTTGCCATCTTCGCCTTTTCACTGCAGGAAGCCTCTGAGCAGAAAGCTGCAACCGGCAGCGCCGGTCGCAGGCCGTTGAGAACCTGCCGGTAATCACGGCTGAACCTGATACGGTCGTTTTCGAGCCTGAAATTGACATTCAGTCTGCCAAGTTCGTTACAGAAACGGTCAAAGTCGAAAATCTCGGCTGAAAAATATTTTTTGAGAGCGGAGACGGAAACTTCGGTAATCTCGAAAGTTTTCTCTTCATTCAGCTTCAGAGCTTCGAAATGATAAATTCCGGCCTCGCGCAGCGAAGTTTCGCCGAGGTAAAAGGCTTTGACCGGTTTTTCGAGATGCCCGGCATCGACCGGTGCAAAAATCTGCAGACGCTCTTCTTCGTCAGAAACCAGCCAATTCTGGTCTGATTCATGGCGGATGAAGCCGAAAATTTCGCGGCGGTTTTCGCTTTCGAGTGAGGTAATGCTGACCGGATGATTGTCTGGGCGCAGCATCAGCAGAGCCAGTTCTTCGGCAATGACACCTGAGCTTTTTACGATTTCTTCTGCAATTTCAAAAGTATTGCCAGTCAGCGAAACAAAGAGCCATACATTTTTTTTGCCGGTTGCGATACGGGTCACAAGCTGCCCGGCCACCATTTTTTCTGCGCCGGAATCGTCGGCTGCGACCGTTTTGAGGTCTGTCTGCAGCCTTTCAACACGTTTTTGCAGCTCTTCTTCGCCCCGCAGACGTTTCTGCAGCTCGGTTTTTTCGCTTTCGAGGCGGGTAATGCTGGTGTCTCGATTCTGCAGTGCTTTCTGCAGTTTTTCGGCCTGAATCTGCAGTTCGTCACATTTTTCCTGCAACTGCCGTGTTTCCGGCGGGGTTGCCTGCTTTATGGGGGAAGCCGTCTGCCGACTGAGGTCTTTTTCGACCTCAGCCAACCGCAGCTTTGCCTGCTGCAACTGCTTTTCAAGGGTTTCAATCAGAGCGGCCGAAGATTTTGCTGCGACAGAACTGCTTTCGAGCTTGCGGTTGAGGTCGGCTGCTTCCTTTTCACGCGCTTCAAGATCTTTTTTCAGCTGGCGGTTGTCATTTTTTACGGTTTCGAGAGCCCCTTCAAGTTCGCGGCTGCGTTTGACCGCCTTCATCGCCATTTCGGTCATATCGCGCAGCTTCGCTTCAAAATCTTTGTCAGGCGGTGCTGCCGTTGCTGCACTATTGGCCGCGAGTTCAGCTTCAGATGGTTTGATCGGATTCTTTTCGAAATACTGCTGATAAATGCGTTCGGCCCCGTTGCGCGGGTCGATTTTCGCCAGAATCCTTATTTTACCAGGCTTGCCGTATGAACCCGATTCGAGCCGGGCGATATTCTCGGGAGTCGCGGCGACACTTACAAAACCCATGGTTTTCGGGTTCTTCTCGACCCAGGTGAAGAGAATGATCTTGCGCAAGGCCTGGTCATCTTCGGCAAAATCCATGACTTCGTTGATCAGCGAGGTTCGGTCGACGATCTTGTGCCGCCGGATAAACTTGGCACAGCGCAGCGCCAGTGGCTTGTTCGGCAGCACCCAGTTGAGAAGGTCGGCGTCGGCGGTGTCGTGGCAGAGAAGCCTGAGAAAACTCAGGTCTTCAAGCAGTTTTGCAAAAACTGGTGCCCAGTAATCATCACCCATTCGTCATTTCCTTGAGGCGACTGAGGATGTTGAGAGCTTCGAGCGGCGTGATATTGTTGACATCAACGCGGGCCACCGCTTCGATTACCTCATTTCCAGGAGCGAACAGGCTGAGCTGCTGCGGCTTGTGGGCCCCGGGCGAGGTTCTGAGCGAGCGGGTGACCCGGTCGAGTTCTTCCTGCTCGGTTTTTTCGAGTTCGAAAAGAATCTCGCGGGCGCGTTCGATGACACTGGCCGGCAGCCCGGCGAGGCGGGCGACTTCGATACCGTATGATTTGCTGGCCGGGCCTTCGTGAATGGCATGCAGAAACACCATATCGCCGCTCTTTTCGTCGTGACTGACCCCGACGTTGAGGTTGAAAACCCCTTTATGAACCGTGTCAAGATCGGTAAGTTCATGGTAGTGGGTTGCGAAAAGCGTTCTGGCGCCAATACTCAGGTTGATATGTTCGAGAATCGACCAGGCCAGTGACAGGCCGTCGAAAGTCGAAGTGCCGCGCCCGATTTCGTCGAGGATCAGCAGGCTTCTTTCGGAAGCGCTTTTGAGAATTGCCGAGGCTTCCATCATTTCGACCATGAAGGTAGACTGACCGCGCACCAGATTGTCAGAAGCCCCAACTCTGGTGAAGATTCGGTCGACCACACCAATTTCGGCCTTCTCTGCCGGAACAAACGAGCCAACCTGCGCCATCAGCACAATCAGAGCCGCCTGTCGCAGGTAAGTTGATTTACCTGCCATGTTAGGGCCGGTAATGATGGCCTGACGGCGTTCGCCGTCGAGTCGCAGATCGTTCGGGTGAAATTCACCGCTGTCGAGAAACTTTTCGACGACCGGGTGGCGGCCGGCAATGATGTTGATACGGTTTTCGCCGTCAACAACCGGTCGACAGCAGCGGGTTTCGGTTGCCAGCTGCGCCAGAGAGCTGATTACGTCGGCCGAAGCGAGTGCGTTCGCGTTTTCCTTGATCGCCGGAATGTCTTCTAATGCCCGTTTAACCAGGCCTTCGTAAATCTCTTTTTCGATACCGGTCGACTTTTCGCTGGCGGTGAAAACCTTGTTTTCGTAATCTTTCAGTTCGGCGGTAATGAAGCGTTCGCCGGTCGTCAGGGTCTGCTTGCGCACGTAATTTTCGGGCGCCTGATCGGCGAGACTTTTCGAAATTTCGATGAAAAAGCCGAAGACACTGTTTTTACGCACCTTGAGGGTTTTGATACCGGTGCGCTGTCTTTCAGTTTCTTCGTAGCGGCGCAGCCATTCGTCGCCGTCGCGCAGCAAGCCGCGCAGTTCGTCGAGTTCGGCATTGATACCGCTTCTTATGACGCCGCCATCGGTCAGCACTGCCGGCAATTCGTCAAGCAGGTGTGCGTCGATCAGGGCGGTGAGTTCCTGCAGGGGTTTGAAGCCGGCGGCCATCTGCTCGAGATCGTGCTGCAGCAGCAGCTCGACGATTGCCGGAACCCGGCTCAGGCCAAGGCTGAGAGCCTGCAGATCGCGAGGGTTGCGGCTGCCGAGCGAAATTTTGCTTAGAGTTCTTTCGAGATCGGGTATGCCTTTGAGCAGTTCGCGGGTTTCGGCAAGCAGCAGGGCATCGCCCACAAATTTTTCAACCATGTCGAGGCGCCGGTTGATGGCAGTCGGGTCGATCAGAGGCTTGAGCAGCCATTTTTTCAGCATGCGGGCACCCATGCTGGTGCGGGTGCGGTTC
>Ga0116195_1001465_pt1 | contig 14198 bp, 16 predicted proteins | sample AD_SCU002_MetaG_FD_89881 | JGI IMG/M metagenome (GOLD analysis project Ga0116195, IMG submission 89881) | Active sludge microbial communities of municipal wastewater-treating anaerobic digesters from China - AD_SCU002_MetaG | ecosystem: Engineered > Bioreactor > Anaerobic > Digestate | place...
CGCAGGTTCATCGCGTGCTGGATTGCCGACAGTTCATCCTCGTTGTGGCGCTGCGGCCAGGCGATCACCGCTCCGGCGTCCATCTCCTTGCGGTGCTTGCGGTAGAACTCCGTCGCCTCGCCCCCGTCGCCATCGTTGCGGAAACTGTCGGCCCGAATCTGAGCGTACTTGTCCCAGAGTTTCTCGTTGGAGGGGAACGCATAGACCAGCTTGGTGCGCTCGCCTTGCCAGGCTGGATGCTTATCGCGGTCGAGAATCTGGTCGGCCATGTCGCCGGGACGGATCACCGTGCAAGGCATGATGCCGGAGATCTTCTGGCCTGGACCGGCCAGATTCAGGATCGCGCCGTTGAGCGTCTCCATCCTGGCGCGGACCTGCTGGTCGCTCCGCGCCGACTCGTCGGTCTGCGGGTCGTCGAGCACCACCAGCGACGGCCGCACCGCTCGGCCGTCGGCTCGCTTGAACTTCATGCCGCGAATGCGGCTCTCGATGCCCGCCACGCGGATGATCGCCCCAGACGCCTTGCTGCCTTCAATGGTCGGCAGCACGATCTCGTCGGCCGTCCAGACGATCCGCGTCGCCTTGCCGTTGCAGAGCTGGCCCTTGGCGCGGTTGTGGATGCGCTCCAAAGCATGGATCGGAAAGACCGCCTCGGGGTAATCGTCCAGCAGGTGATCGTTGGTCTCGAACTCGACCTTGATGCTTTCGAGCATGTTGCGGGCGTGCCCGGCGTCCGACCCGATCAGGCATACGAACTCCCGCGCCCCGGTGAGCATCGCCCAGATGCAGGCCGTCTCGGCCAGCGTCGTCTTGCCGCTGCCACGCGGCATGGCCATCGCAAACACTCCGCCACGCAACACGGCGATTTCGATCTTGGCGATCACCTTCAGGTGGTCATCCGACCACGGCAGACTGAAGGTCTGCGGGAAGTACATCTCGCAGAAGAATCGAAAGTCGGTCGCGGCCCGCGCCTTACGCTGCGGATCGACCACACCCGGAATTTCGCCGATGTCCCGACCGATGGCCGACAGTTCCGCGTTGCGGGCGCGTGCGGCCTCCTTCATCGCCTCGTAGTCGGCGGGCTCCTTCTCCGGCTCGGGGTTGTGCCGCGACCAGACCAGCCACGCGGCGTAGCGCAGCAGGTCGACGTGCTTCTCGTCGCCGATGCGGTAGCCCGCCCGGTTGCGGTGACGGCGCAGCTGCCGCTCGCTGAGCACCTCGCCCAGCGGCGTGGAGTTCAGCATCCGCGTCAGCATTGACGGCCGCAGTTGCCGAACGTCAATCGCCATGAGCCGCCTCCCGCGCCAGCCAGGCGGCGTAATGCACCAGGTTCACCGTGCCGTCGGCGTTGGTGGGCGCACCGGCCTTGATGTCGGCGCGGACCATCGCCTCGGTGATCCGCCGGTTCCCGGCGGCGGCGAGGATTTTCGCCGCCTGGGCAGGCGTCAGGGCCGTAATTCTGGGCGTTTCTGCGGTCATATCTCTAGCCCCGTGGCACGCTTACGGAAATCTGTAAGTTCTTTGCAGACAATGGGTTAATCGCCTTGATGCCCTGGCAAACGCATGGCTTAATGTGGGTGTTGAAACGAACGTAACACCAGCAACCACAAGGAGATAGGCCATGCGAAAGAACGAAAAGAACCACGACGAAACGACCACCACCCAGCGCGACTGGCACGACCTGAAGCCCGGCGACGTGATCTTCTTCGCCACCGGCTGGTACGAGGTCCTCGACGCCTACCCGGTCGCCAAGAACACGGTGGTGGTGAAGCTCGCCCTCGACGAGCACCGCTTCCAGACCTACCGCGTCCGCGTGAACGCGGGCAGCAAGGCAACCTGCCGCGCCTGAAACCACCAACCCAAACCAAGGAGCCAAGCCATGACCCCCGGAACCACGACCGAAAACACCCTCGCCCGGATCGCCAAGGAGCATATGCAGATCGAGACGCTCGAGACCCGCAAGCATGACGCCCTGGACTTCCACACCGTCGCGGTGTGGGAGGCCAAAAGCGCCCTGCAAGCCGCCTACGACGCCGGTCGCGCCGACGCCACCCCCGGAAGCACCGCGCTGGTCGACGCCCTGCGCGAGAACCTCTCGCCCGAGGCCGTCGCCGCCATCGCTTCCTGGCTGCAGCCCGCACGCACCAACGACGAGAACGTAGACCGCGAGGTCCGCTGGTTCACCGAACAACTGGCCCAGGCCCTCGGCGGTTGGGACCAGCAGAGCCGCCTCGCAGAAGAACTCGGTTTGTAAGACCCCCACATGGGCCTGGCCAGCCCGAACACGGCCGAAGGAGCAACGACCATGAAGAACAGCGACGTACAGATTGGCGCGACGTACCTGGTGAAGGTTGCCGACAACCTGGTCCCGGTGAAGCTCGTCCGCGAGCACCCCAGCGGCGGCTGGGAAGGCACCAGCGAAAAGACCGGCAAGACCATCCGCATCAAGAGCGCCCAACGCCTGCGGAAACGTCTGGGCGACGCGGCCAACGGGGCGGCCAAGGCCGACAAGCCGACCAAGGATGCCAAGGCGGAACCCGGACGCGACACGGGCGAACGTGGCGCGACCGGGGGCCAACCCAACGCCGACGCCGCCACGACCGCCAAGGCCATGAGCTTGATGGACGCCGCCGTCCACATCCTCTCGCTGGGCACCGGCGACCCGATGCGCTGCAAGGACATCGTGGACCTGGTGGTGAAGCGCCAGCTCTGGACGCCCGGCAAGGGCAAGACGCCCGCCAGCACGCTCTACGCTGCGATCCTGCGCGAGATCACCACCAAGGGCGACGCCTGCCGGTTCGTCAAAACCGAGCGCGGCAAGTTCGCCCTCAAGGACAGCCAGTACATCCGCGAGCAGGCCGCCAAGGCCGCCCGCCAGAAGTAAACGCAAGTTCATGCCTGCACCTCCACGACAGCCCCGGCCTCGGTCGGGGTTGTCTCAGTCCGGGCAGCCCCCGGAATCCTCTCCGCCTTCCGCCCCGTGAACTGCTCCCAGCGCTGCACGATCACGTCGCAGTAGGCCTGGTCGAGTTCCATCAGGAACGCCCGCCTGCCGGTCTGCTCGCAGCCGATCAGCGTCGAGCCGCTGCCGCCGAAGAGGTCCAGCACGTTCTGCCCCGGCAGCGACGAGTACTGGATCGACCGCACGGCAAGCTCGACGGGCTTCTCGGTCAAATGCACCATCGACTGCGGGTTGACCTTCTTCACGTGCCACAGGTCGGTCGCGTTGTTCGGCCCGTAGTAGTTGTGGCCCGCGCCTTCCTTCCAGCCGTAGAAGCAGATCTCGAACGCGCCCATGAAATCCTTGCGCGTCAACACCGGGTGCTGCTTGTCCCAGACGATGCCCTGGCTGAAGTACAGCCCCGAGGCAGCGAGCGGTGCGGGGTAGTTGCCGAGGTTGGCGTACCCGCCCCAAATGTAGAACGAGCCGCCCGGCTTGAGCACGCGCGAGGCGTTGCCGAACCACGCCAGCAGCATCTGGTCGAACGCTTCCTCGGTGACGAAGTCGTTCTCCAGCGGACGGTCCTTGGCACGCATCTTCTTGCGGGCCTTCTTCGGATCGCTGACGCCGCGCGCCTGGTCGAAGCCCTGGTGGTGGAGCTGCGCCTTCTTGTTGCTGAACGAACTGAGACCGGCGGCGATGGCCGTGTTGCTGCGCGGCTCGACCTTGACGTTGTACGGCGGGTCCATCGAAACCAGGTCGATCCCGTTACCGTCGAGCAGCTGGTCGAGGTCCTCGACGCTGCCGCTGTCGCCGCACATGAGGCGGTGGTCGCCCATCACCCAGATGTCGCCGCGCTGCGTAATCGGATCATCCGGCGGTTCGGGCACCGAGTCCGGGTCGGTCAGGCCCTCGGCCACGTCGCCGTCGAGCAGGTGCGCCAGTTCATCCTCGTCGAAACCCAACAGGCTCAGGTCATACTCGGCCTGCTGCAGATCCTTGAGCTCGATGGGCAGCAACTCGAAGTCCCATTCGGCCAGCGTCGCGGTCTGGTTGTCGGCGATGCGATACGCCTTGACCTTCTCCGGCGGCAGGTCGGTCGCCACGTGGACCGGCACCTTGGCCAGGTCCAGCTTCTTCGCCGCCTTCCAGCGGGTGTGTCCGACGATGATGACGCCGTCGGCATCCACCACGATCGGTTGGCGGAACCCGAACTCCTTCAGGCTCGCCGCCACGGCATCAACCGCGTCGTCGTTGACTCGCGGGTTGCCCGGGTATGGCTTGATGGCCTCAATGGGCCGCAATTCAACATCGAACGTCCTGGTCGTCATGGATGCACCTCCGTGTGCGTTGAAGAAGTGTCTGCCCAGCGAGTCACTTCACGGCACAAGCCGATGAATTCCTCGCTCGTCATGGAGCCTTTGGCACGATTCACGTCCTTGTGTAGAACCTGCGTGTTCTCGATGGTGTGTTCGCCGCCAAGGCGGATGGGCACGATGTGGTCGATAGCGGCCGTTTGCGGCGTGAGCGCTCGTCCAGTTAGGGCACAACGGTAGTGTTGATGCTCCAGAAGACGCAGCACATTGTCTGTAGACACCGGTCCCGTCGGCCTGGCGGCAATCACCACTGCCGCTTCCCCTTGGGGATATAGCGGCTCCCAGCCGTCACGCGCCGAGTGGCCCATAGATGCCAGTCGCTCCTGCGAGCGTGGTTCGCTTTCGTGGCGGCAATGCCGGACGCCAGGCGGGCGAATACCCTCCATGTCGGCCTGGCCGTCACTCGTGAATTGCCTTTGGCTGGCGGACGACTGAGGCGGATTCTCCAGCCTTGCACCATGCTGTGCGCCGCACGCGACCACGGGTTGCCAAGAATCCGCGCGTTGTGCCTGTCGGTGCAAAGGCGACTGATCAAACCGCTCGCAGATCGCCGCCACTCCACTTTCATTGCTGCTTCCATGCATTTGGGCCTCCTGTGCCCGGAAAAAACCGGACAGCGCAAACAAACTTTGCTATTCCTCGTGACTGTTCCCGCGGCCATCTTCCGAGGCGCTGGCCGGGAAGGAACCATGCCTCGTTGAGAAAACCTCACGAGAAAGCCGCATCCCCCTCGCGTACACACGCGCGGGCGTCCAATACGCGGGTGCGCGGGGGGTCGTGCGGTACATGATGAAATCTCTCTCTTCTCTCTCTTTTCCCTTGTATTCCAGCACTTTCCCGCGTCGAGAAAACCCCACGAGGCCATGCGGTTTTCTTGTGGTTATTGCGGTTATCTCCACGACCACACCCGCGCCGGAGCTGTCGCGTGAGGTTTTCTGTGAGGTTTTCTCGCGGTTTTCTTTGCTCATAGCAGGCGGTATCCCGACTTGGGTTTGGTGGTTGCTTTCTCGGTGTCGAAGATGGCGATCTGCCGCGCCTCCAGTTCCAGCACGATGTCCTTGAAGTCGCTGGGTCGCTGCTTGAGCCGCCGCCGCAGTTCCCACGCGGGCATGAGGGCTTCGGGACCGTTCTTCTCTCGCCACTGCCGGAGGATTTCGATGGTGCGCTTGATGAGCGCGTCGAACTCGCCCTCGGCCACGTGCTGACTGGCCATGAAGAGCATGCGCTTCGTCTGGTGCATGACGAACTCGGATGCCCACTGCACGGCGGCCAGGCCGATACGCGGCGACTGGTGGTTCTCGCTGATGGCGTAGATCAGCGCAAGCTTGCGGACCTGTTCGCTCACGCGACCCCAGACGGTCGTGCCGACCGGATCGCTCCTGGCCTCGGCCTTGGCGTACTCGCTGTCGGCCTGCTTCCGGCAGTCGATGAGCAGTTGCCGCCCCTCGTCGCTGTGCTCGACGACCGTGGGCACCGGATGGAACTCTTCCAGGTTCCCCGTGCCAGGGCGGAAATCCGCCCACCACTTGGCCGTCGCCAGCACTCTTGGCGGCGGCGGATCGAGACTCGGTTCTTGACCTTCCGGACGCGGCCCGGATTCCAGGATGATCATGCGGGCGAAAAAGCCGTTGGTGAGCATCCGCTCGCTGAGGGCCTGGTAGTAGTGGTTCGGAATGGCCGTGCCGTAGATCACCAGGCATGGCTGGTCGATGACGCCCGGCGATTCCTTGCCCGCCTTGCGGCGCATGGGAAAGACGCTGTTGGCCGACGAGTACATCGTCAGCAGCGTACTCATGATGGCTTCGTGCCGGGCGTCCTTCGACTTGTTGATCGACTGGAGCATGCCGTCGATCTCGTCGGTCTGGAACAACATGCCCGGAGTCTGGAAGAGCGCATCCTGCAACCCTTCGCCGCTGGCAAAGGACAGCCCCAGGCAGTCGCCCATGCCGATGGCGTGGATGATGTCGTTGTTGACCTTGCGGGAATGGTCCTTGCCCGCGCCGGAATGGGCCAGCCCCAGCAGGTACAGGTTCGTTCGGTTATCGCCGCTGTCGCGCACCTTGCGCCCGGCCAGAAACGCCTGAAGCGCCAGCGCCCCGGCGAACGCCATGACCGGATTGGGGTACGGCGCGATGGCCAGCGTGTGATCCATCACCTCGCTGACAAAGCCCGGCACTCGCAGCATCTCTGGCGGCATCGGCCCTGGGTCGGGAATCTCTGGTGCACGGGCCGATTGTTCGTCGCACAATGCCATTGTCTGGCCACATCCCCGGGTGTCCGTCGAACAATCGCCATGTGCGTCGGACAGGCCCGCGAACGCGGAGAGGTCTACACCATGGGCACTCTCTGGCAGGCCATCGCCGCCAAAGCCCAACAGGCTCAGAGATCGAGCGGCATGTGCCCAATTGCCGTTGTGCTCAAGCAGACAGTAGACGGCGAAGGGCGTGTAGCCGCGTTGATCCTCAAAGGGCTGCGCGTTGGTGCTGAAGACGAACAGGATCGGCACCCCGTCGCACACCTTCAACGTGGCGGATGTGCCGCAGTCTTTGCCCGGACGCCGCCAGTATTCGTTCTCTCCCGGCTTCTCCAACGACCAGCCGTGCCGATCAAGCACAGCACGCACGTCTCCGCGCCTGTTGAACTCATCACCAGGCCTGTCGCCATTGTGCGACGCACATCCGGGGTGTTCGACCGATGACGCCGCTCTCGGGCCGACAACGACGCTGCGCGTCGGGCCATTGATGACCGGCGGCAGATATTCGTTCAGTCCGCACGCTGTCTGGAGCAGAAGGTCCCTCTCGGCCTCGGTGAGGACCGGTGGGCTGCACAGGTCGCCCTGGATCACCGCATACCCGTCTGTCGGCGTGCACAGGAACAGACCGCCCTCACCACGGGTCTCGATCAGAGTGATGATGACGAATGGCGAACCGTCAGGATCACGACGGACCTGGTACTCCTTGCCGCCGACCCGCACCATCTCCTGATTCTTGTTCAGGTAGACGGCTTCTGCATCAACGGGCTGCTTGCGCTGGGCGAGCTTCATGCTGCCGCACACCGTTCCGGCGCAGCGGTAGAAGACGTGGTATCCGCCGGACTGAGTGCGCTCGACAACCATCCGGTCGCGTAGATCGGCGGGGATGAGGTTGCGCCAGGCGGCGAACAACTCACCGCCGCCATCGAAGTCGATGATCTCCGCCTGACCCGACGCCTGTCCGCAGAGAATGCAGACCGCGTCCGGCCCGTTGGCGAACCAGGCGGACAACTCGGCCTCGGTGGGCAGCCGCTTGCGATACCGCTTCCACTGGCCCACCGCCGGGCGCTTCTCCGCCCGTCGCGCAGGCAGTACGCAGAGACCAGCAGCCAGGTAGTCCATCGCGGCGCTATGCAATGTGCTCTGCTCGATCATCAAAAGGGAATCTCCTCATCTGGCGGCCCCACGTATTCCGGCAGATCCCCGTCGTCGTATTCGTCGCCGCCATCCAGGAGCGGCGGGATCGGGCCGAGTTGGTGCTTGGTGATGCGGTCGTATTTCTCGCCGGTCACCGACCGCACGGTAATCGCCAACGTCGGAGCAATGCCGCCCGCCTCGCAGATGTCCACCGCCTGCTGGGACGACTGCGGGAACGGCTCGTGCGAACGTGCTTTCCACCAGGTCTCGGCCTTGGCACGCGCATAGCCGGTGTGCTCGAAGCAAATCCACTCGCTGCGGTAGTCATTGAAGCCCACGCAGTAGTCCACGCGCATGCTGCGCGGGTGGTCTTCCGGTGCATCACGTTTCACATGGACGCTGTAGGTAACGTCCTGCACCTCGTACTCGGTCTCGGCGACCTCGCCGGAAAGGATTCCTGCCGTGGACGCCTCTTGATCGTGTTGCTCGCGCTTGGGCGGCGGGAATTCGTAGCCGCATTCCGGGCAGAGGCTGTAGGCCGCATGGATCACCGCCTGACACTGCGGGCATTCCTTGGCGGGGGCTTCACCCGTGCCTGTAGCTCGTTCCTTGATCTCCAGGGCGTCGACCGGGCCGTGCCGCAGAATGTTGCCGCCGAAGTCCAGAACGAGGCAGTTGTCCTTCGTCGGGTCCAGCCGGAAACCCCGACCGACCATCTGGTAATAGAGTCCCGGCGAGTTCGTCGGCCGCAACAGCGCCACGCAGTCGATGTTGGGCGCGTCGAAGCCAGTCGTCAGCACGTTGACGTTGACGAGGTATTTGAGCGTTCCTTCCTTGAATCGCTTGAGCGTCTCGGCCCGTTCGAACGGCAACGTGTCGCCACAGACGAACCCGCACTCGTGGCCCATCTCGCTAACCACACGCTGCACGTGCAGGGCGTGCTGCACACCGGCGGCGAAGATCAGCACCGAGTGCCTGTCGGTGGTCTGGTCCACGATCTCCCGGCAGGCGGATCGCACCAGCGAATCGTCATCCATCAACGCCTCGACCTCGCCCGCGATGAACTCACCGCCCCGGATGTGCAGGCCGGATGTGTCCACCTTGCGCCGACCGGCCTTGGTCTTCAGCGGGCAAAGGTAGCCCTGCACGATCAACTCGCGCACGCCGACCTCGAAGCAGACGTGGTTGAGCAGGTTTTCCGGGCCACAGATCATCCCCGTGGTCATCCGGTACGGTGTGGCCGTCAGCCCCACCAGACGCATGTTGGGATTCACGATGCGCGCCTCGGAGAGGAACGTGCGGTACATGCCCTCGCCGTCCGGCGGCAGCATGTGCGCCTCGTCGATCAGGATCAGATCGAACCGATCCAGTTCGGCGGCGCGGCGGTACACGCTCTGAATCCCGGCCACGATGATCGGGTGTTCGGTGTCGCGGCTCTTGAGGCCCGCCGAGTAGACCCCGATGCGGTTCCACAGGTCCGGGGCCATCGCATGCAGCTTGTCGGCGGCCTGCTCCAGCAATTCCTTGACGTGCGCGAGGATCAAGACACGCCCGTTCCACTGCTGCACGGCGTCGCGGCAGATCGTCGCCATGACCGGTGTCTTGCCCCCGGCCGTCGGGATGACCACGCAGGGGTGATCGTCCCGACGGCGCAGGTGGTCGTAGACGGCGGCGACCGCCTCGGTCTGGTACGGCCGAAGCTGCATCACCATGTGATCACCGCCGTCAGTGTTGCCGCCGCCAGCCAGTAGACGACCTTGCGCCAGTCGCCGGTGGGCATGTAGGCCGCTGCGGCGCAGACGTCGAGGATGATCAGCAGCGTGGGAAAGAGCTTCTGCATGTTTTAGTTCAGTTCCGGATTGAAGGAGTGCATTTCGCCGCCGCAGACCGGACACCGCCGCAGGGGCAGATCCACGACATCCACCAGCAGCCGGCCTTCGGGCACCACCTCGCGCCGACGCGTGATCAGTAGGTCGATCTGGCTGTCGTCCTCGTAGACGCCCGCGTGTTCGAGTGCGTCGAGCACGGGCTTTTGCAGGTTGTCCAAGTCGCGCCGTCGCCGATCGGGCGGGAAGGCGTCCATCGCCAGCGCGATGCGCCCACCCGAGGGCGGCTTGCGGGGGCCGTTGCCGCCGCCCCGGGCCAGGAGGGCGCAGACATTCGTGCGGAACGTCCGGCCCTCCCGGCTGATCAAGGTGCGCGGCCCGACCCGACGCCAGTAATGGTTTACGCTGGGTGGGTACGGAAGCGTCATCACCACGGCGACCTCCTTATCGCTTCCACGGCGGGGTGTTGCTGGTCACCGGGGCCTGCTGCGGCTGGCCAGTGCTGGCGGCTTTGGGTTCGTACCCCTTGATCTCGTTGGTGAGCTCGCCGGTGTCCTCGCGCTTCTTGAGCTTGACGGTGATCACCAGCGGCAGGTTGTGCAGCTCGACGCTGTCGCGCGGCTGCATGACACCCACGGCGTGGCAGATGGCCGAGAGCTCGGACCTGGCGATCTTCACCGCCGTGGCGTTGGGGTTGTTGAGGTTCAGCCTTGCCCAGAGGACGCGGTTCTTGAACTCGCCCTCGATGATCGTGAACGTCATCTGCAGGTAGCTGCCGCTGCCGTTCTTCGTGGGCTTCATCTCGCTTTCGGTGATCGCGGCCTGGTACTTGCCCGCCGGGATCGGCTCGAAACTGCTGGTCGGTTCGACTTCGGTCGCGTTGAATCCGTTCAGGTTCGCCATGTTCAGTTCTCCTTGCTGTTGTCAGAGTTCGAGTCAGCGCCGACCAGACGCAGGTGCGGCTTGGCGGCGATTCCGGGGGGTTGCGGTTGCTGGGTGAGGGCCTGCATCAGGGCGGGCCACGAGAGGGGAAGCTCGGCCGGCAGGCCGTAGCGGTTCTTGGCCACGCACGCGGGGCTGCCGACGGTACGGAGGATGCGTTCGCCCCCATCCTTGCCCAGGCCGGCGGCGATGGTCCGCTCGCGGCCAAAGCCGCCGTCCTCGGTCTTGGTGATGATCTTCCGCGTGGCAAACAGCACCGCGTCGGACCACTCGGTCAGCAGCGCTGTCACGTGCTTGTGCAGGCGCGGGGAATAGCGGTCGTAGGCGGCGTGCTCCGGGTCCTCGAACTTCTCGACCTTCGCGTGGGCCAGGAGGATCACGCACATGCAGCGCTGGTTGCGAAGCGTGCTGAGGTCCGCCAGCAAACGACGCCAGTGGGTCAGGGCGTGGATGTAGCCGCGGGCATAGCCGCCATCGACCTTCTCGATGCTGCTTGCGCCATACTGCTCACAGAGCGCATCCCACACCAGGCGCTCCAGCCAGTCGGCCGAATCGATGACGACCGTCTCGAAGTCGTGCTGCTCAGTGATCAGCGCCCGCAGCGCCGCTTCCACATCGGTAAGACTCTTGGCCAGCGGGAAGCTGCAGCAGTCGATCTGGTCCAGACCGTCTTCGGTGGGAATGAAGATCGGGTTGGGTGCCTGGGCGGCAGTGGTCGATTTGCCGATGCCCTCGGTTCCGTAGATCAGCAGACGCGGCGGGGAGTGCCTGCGCCCACGATGAATCTGCTCGATCATGGTCATGCGTGTTCCTCCGTGGCTTAGTTGAGGTACTGGGGCGGAAGCCAGGTCATGGCTCGGCGGCCAGAGACGGTGCAGGCGCGGCACGGGCCGTTACGGACCAGCTTGTCGGCCCGCAGTTCGGGCAGGCGCTTGTGGGCCTTGATGCCGATTCGGGCCTCGATCTCGCGGGCTGTCAGGCCTGGCTGGCGTTTCACAACCGCCAGGCACAGATCGCGGTGGCGCTTGGCGCAGCCGCAAGTCTGCGCATGCCGCCCGGCCAGCGCCGAGGTCGGCGGATCGCATTTGCGATAGTTGCGGATCATGTCAATGCTCCTGATTGAAGGTTCGTGGGTCGCACATCTCGTCACGCTGGCCAGCGTGTGAAAACCAATGGCAGGTGCGGGAGTCGAACCCGCGTCCCGGGACTTATGAGGCCTCGGGCAAACCCGGTCCTGCCGGAAGCGCCCGAGGGGTGGCCGCCGCTTGATGGGACTCGCCACAAGCCGCTCGGGCGCGAAGACATGCTCATGCCACGTCCAGCACGCGAATCTCCTCGTAGCCCGTGGGCCACTGATCCTCCTGGCGGCAGACCAGCAACCGGCGGATCGCGGCCTCGTTCTCGCGCTGCGCGATGGCCAGCGTGTCATCGCTGACCCGCCATATCCCGCAGCGGAACGGTTCCTTCTTCTCGACGGCAATCAGGTGAACCGGGACCATCTGGCCGCCGATCACCTGGGCCAGGACGGCCCGGTAGAACGCCATCTGCCGGTGATATCCGTAGCGCCGAGCGTCGGCCTCGAACCACGTGAGGTCATCACAGGTCTTGAAGTCGACGATGCCCCGGTGCGGATGCACCCAGTCGATGCGAATCTGACACGGCGTGCCGCAGTACTCGGCCCGCACCACACCCTCGGATCGGCCATAGAGCAGCAGGTCCACAGCCTGATTGTTCATGGCCACCCCGGCGGCCATCTGCTCCACGAGCTCGACTTGTTCGTGAGAGAGCACCGGCTTGCCTTGAGCTTCGGCCCACTCGGCAAACGCCTTCGTGCCAGCGCCGAACGGCTTGCCGGTCTTGGGATTCACCGGCCCGCCCAGGGCGAACGCTGTCTCATACGCCTCGCGGCCTTCGAGAATGCGGACGTGGGCGGCACGGCCGATCAAATAGCTGGCCGAGTCGCTGTCCTCGACCAGCCCGATGCTCTTCTTGCGGTGCAGCCAGGGGCACTTGATGAAGTCCAGCAGTTGGTGACTGCTGAGGAAGCGGTCCGCCTTGGCGTGGTATTCACCGGCGGGTTCGACTTCCAGGATGCTCAGGTCGATGTTCACGTCCATGTGTTCGCTCACGTTGGTGTCTCCAGTCTTCTCCGGACCAGCTCGCCCCTGGCCGCCTTCTGTTACTTACCCGGCGCAGGGGCGAACTGGCGGAGAACGCGATTACCGCAGGTAGTCGTCCATGCCCTTGCCCGCGAAAATCTCACGCAGTTGCGTCAGGTGTTTCTCGCGGAAGGTGCGACGCGGGATACCCAGCTCGCGGGCGACCTGGGAGACGGATTTGGTCTGCAACATCTCGGCGACCTGCCGCAATTCGGGCGTCAGACCATCGAGCACCGATTCCATGTCGAGCTGGAGATGGGCACGCTCCTCGGCGGGGCGCGCACACTTGCCCGTGCGGATGTCCTGATCGTCCTGGCTGATGGTGGTCAGACGCTGCACCGGCTCGACTTCGCCGGCATCGATCTCCTCGTTGAGCGAGCAGACCTCGCGCCGATGGTCACGCATCTCCGCCTGACGGTCGCGGAGCAGGTTGGAGATCTTCCGCTCGACCAGGCGGGCGACGAACGTGTTGTAGGTCGCCTTGGCCGGATCGAACTGGGGCAAGCGTTCCAGCAGGTCCACGATCAGGTCCTGCTTGATGTCATCCACGTCGTCCTGCGTGTAGCCCGCCTTGCCGACGAGTTGCCACGCCTTGTGATGGACGAGTTCGAGTGCGTAATCGGTCAGTTCACAACGCTTCGCATTGGTTTCCATTTGAGCCTTCCGTTGGCCGGGAGGCGTCGCGTGGGTGCCAGTCGAAGCGGCGACCACATGCAGTGGAGGCGTTGCAGGATTGCCGCTTCTGCGGCACCCACAACGCCTCCACTTCGTGGCCGGTTAGTTGTCAGGTACTTGGATTCGTTTCAGTCACACGTGCTGCTGGGGAGCCCAACCCCGTCGTCTCAGGCGCACACCTCCTCGACGGTCATCCGGAACGGCAGACCGCGCTGAATCTCGATGCAGGGGATCACGCCGTCGCCCAGCGCCTCCAGCTGGGCGAACAGCTCGCGGACCTGGACCTTGAGCGCGAAGTCAGCCTTGGCCGACTCCGGTCGCGGCCCGTTCTCGGCGCTGAACTTGATCTCGCGGAAGATGCGCGGCAGCGGGTCCATCACCGGCTCGCCACGGCGCACCGGCAGCCCCTCGATGCGGCCGTAGTTGATCCGCTGCATCTCGGTGAGGAGCTTCTGCTGGGACGGGGACAGAGACGACTTCCGATCAGCCATAACTCGTTCTCCTTTCAGGAGGTAACGGGTTCCTGGCGCTCGGCGTGGTCTCTACATGAGGCCATGAAAAACGCCGGATGCGCCTTCATGGCTGAAGGGGCGGCATCCGGCGTCGCAAAGGCTACCTTTGGAGTAGCCTCCAGTTTTCTTCAGATTTTTCTGCTCAGTCGTTCTTCACCGGTCGGGTCTCCCACGCAAGACCGTCTTCGGGCACATAGCGCGACGTGTTCCCAAATAGGATGGCCTTCTCCAGGTGTGCGGCCAGGGCAGGATCGGTCTCCTTGATCTGCTTCACGATCACCTGCTTGACGTTCTTCCTGAAGCTGTCACGAATGTTCTTCCTCTTGTCCTTCGCCTGCTTCAATTTGCCCCCAATGCCGAGCGCCTCCTTGATCTTGGC
>Ga0116195_1001481_pt1 | contig 14114 bp, 11 predicted proteins | sample AD_SCU002_MetaG_FD_89881 | JGI IMG/M metagenome (GOLD analysis project Ga0116195, IMG submission 89881) | Active sludge microbial communities of municipal wastewater-treating anaerobic digesters from China - AD_SCU002_MetaG | ecosystem: Engineered > Bioreactor > Anaerobic > Digestate | place...
ATCACGCATTTCAATCCACGTGCCCGCGTGGGGCACGACTGGTAAGAATTTGAGTATATTTTCTATAGATAAATTTCAATCCACGTGCCCGCGTGGGGCACGACCTTCTCCCGTATCGACGTTTCGATAACGTCGAGCAATTTCAATCCACGTGCCCGCGTGGGGCACGACCGTTTCCCATGTTGTCACCTACGCACAGGTCTATTTCAATCCACGTGCCCGCGTGGGGCACGACACCCCCACCCCCGACCACCGCACCAACGAGCAATTTCAATCCACGTGCCCGCGTGGGGCACGACTACTAATTCGATAGGTACTGTTATCGGCTCTGGAATTTCAATCCACGTGCCCACGTGGGGCACGACCTCAACGCCGCCGGGAGCGTCCGGTTTTCGGAATTTCAATCCACGTGCCCGCGTGGGGCACGACCTGGTGTCGTCGAGGGCGTCGATGTCGGTGCTGACATTTCAATCCACGTGCCCGCGTGGGGCACGACCGATTGCTTCTTGTTCTTTAAAGATGCCCTGGACATTTCAATCCACGTGCCCGCGTGGGGCACGACAGGCACCATCGTAGACATCGACGCCCCCGAGACCGGATTTCAATCCACGTGCCCGCGTGGGGCACGACTGGGAGACCTTCGGCTCCGCAACCATAACCGTCGCATTTCAATCCACGTGCCCGCGTGGGGCACGACCGCCGCCTCCTTTGAGGGCGCGAAACGCGGCCTATTTCAATCCACGTGCCCGCGTGGGGCACGACCCGGCGGGGCCGTCCAGCACGTCGCCATCTCACAATTTCAATCCACGTGCCCGCGTGGGGCACGACAAGTGTGGTGCTGCCGAAAGTATAGGTACCCTTATTTCAATCCACGTGCCCGCGTGGGGCACGACTTGACGTCCGGGAAGGAGACCTCCTGCGGGAGATTTCAATCCACGTGCCCGCGTGGGGCACGACCATGCTCGTCGACGCCGATTACCGCGTCGAGGAGATTTCAATCCACGTGCCCGCGTGGGGCACGACCCACCAAAATGTTCCTGTAACCATTCGAGAACAATTTCAATCCACGTGCCCGCGTGGGGCACGACCACCGAGATAGCATACAGTTTTAGGTCCGAACCGATTTCAATCCACGTGCCCGCGTGGGGCACGACCCGGCGGGGCCGTCCAGCACGTCGCCATCTCACAATTTCAATCCACGTGCCCGCGTGGGGCACGACCGCCCGATACCGAGCGGGAGTTCGACGAGTTCCTATTTCAATCCACGTGCCCGCGTGGGGCACGACCATCCACCAGGAGGTCAAGCGGGACGAGCGGCTATTTCAATCCACGTGCCCGCGTGGGGCACGACCAATCGGCGCGAGAAGATCAAGCGCTGGATGGGATTTCAATCCACGTGCCCGCGTGGGGCACGACTCCGGCGTGGCGGGAGTTCGGGGACCGTTACCCGATTTCAATCCACGTGCCCGCGTGGGGCACGACCTGGGTGCAGTGGGTGCCTACTATGGCTGGTTATTTCAATCCACGTGCCCGCGTGGGGCACGACTCGCGGCTGTCTGGGAGTTCTCAGCGCAGGTCGTATTTCAATCCACGTGCCCGCGTGGGGCACGACAGCAGTACAGTGACCCGATCCGCGACCTGATCGATTTCAATCCACGTGCCCGCGTGGGGCACGACGTCCGCACGGTGATCCCGTGGAGGTTCGCCGAATTTCAATCCACGTGCCCGCGTGGGGCACGACACTCGGCGGGATCTTCTACTACTCAACCGGAGCAATTTCAATCCACGTGCCCGCGTGGGGCACGACTCACTTGGTGGATCCCGGAGAGCGAGCCGACTGATTTCAATCCACGTGCCCGCGTGGGGCACGACTCGGAGACAGGACTATCAGGTGATTGATATGCGATTTCAATCCACGTGCCCGCGTGGGGCACGACCAGCGGGTTGCCGGGTTCGCTACCTGGATCGCCGATTTCAATCCACGTGCCCGCGTGGGGCACGACCCGGTGCTTCGGGCAAGGTGATGACGGAGATCCATTTCAATCCACGTGCCCGCGTGGGGCACGACATTCTGATTTGCGTTGATAACATATCACTCATGATTTCAATCCACGTGCCCGCGTGGGGCACGACGGACCTCTACGTCTCCTCCGGCTCCTGGGCCGGATTTCAATCCACGTGCCCGCGTGGGGCACGACGCCGACCGACCGATCCATCGTCGGGGTTGAGTGATTTCAATCCACGTGCCCGCGTGGGGCACGACCGGCGAAGCCCTGGGGGACGGCTACGGTGCGATATTTCAATCCACGTGCCCGCGTGGGGCACGACCGGCACCCGTGTTCTCCTTGCGGGGGGCCGTTGATTTCAATCCACGTGCCCGCGTGGGGCACGACACGGATCGATCGGGCCGCCGAACAGGTGGAGATATTTCAATCCACGTGCCCGCGTGGGGCACGACGGGATCTCCGTCATCACCTTGCCCGAAGCACCGATTTCAATCCACGTGCCCGCGTGGGGCACGACCACTCATCAAAATAACAATTATACGAAACTGTTAAATTTCAATCCACGTGCCCGCGTGGGGCACGACCAATGTATGATTCGTTCCCCTTTTCCTCATCGATTTCAATCCACGTGCCCGCGTGGGGCACGACAGATATACAATAGTTGACATACCTGGACATCCTGATTTCAATCCACGTGCCCGCGTGGGGCACGACCTTTTCCACATACTTACATTACAGGTTTTTAACTCTATTTCAATCCACGTGCCCGCGTGGGGCACGACATTTATGCCGCACTCATCAAAATAACAATTATACATTTCAATCCACGTGCCCGCGTGGGGCACGACATAAATTTCAACGTTTCCGGCCAATTGGATACATAGATTTCAATCCACGTGCCCGCGTGGGGCACGACGCGGTCTGCTAGGGGGACGACTCGGGGGACGGCTGAATTTCAATCCACGTGCCCGCGTGGGGCACGACCTGCTAGGGGGACGACTCTGCGGGATACTCGATATTTCAATCCACGTGCCCGCGTGGGGCACGACGCTGAACGGCGCCGCGCCAGTGGCGCAGTACGCGCTATTTCAATCCACGTGCCCGCGTGGGGCACGACATCGACGAGATCCGGGGGCCGTATGTGGCCGGATTTCAATCCACGTGCCCGCGTGGGGCACGACCGAGATAGCGATCCGCGGTGGCGGCGAGATCGAGATTTCAATCCACGTGCCCGCGTGGGGCACGACGACTTCCCGGCGGCGCTGATCCTCTCGGCCACCAAATTTCAATCCACGTGCCCGCGTGGGGCACGACCCGGCAGTCGCCGCGTGGACGCTCATCCCGTCATTTCAATCCACGTGCCCGCGTGGGGCACGACCCTCATGTCGTCCCTGATGCCGTTCAACATCAGGATTTCAATCCACGTGCCCGCGTGGGGCACGACGTCGATCGTCGTCTCGGCACCAGTCCGGGTCTTCCCATTTCAATCCACGTGCCCGCGTGGGGCACGACGTGGCCGGGCGGGGGGGTCACAAGCAGCACCTCACATTTCAATCCACGTGCCCGCGTGGGGCACGACATTTTATGAGTTTTATGAGTTTGTTTCCTAGTCATTTCAATCCACGTGCCCGCGTGGGGCACGACATTATGTTCAGTTGTTACTTTCACTTTACGCGATTTCAATCCACGTGCCCGCGTGGGGCACGACTCCCGCTCCACGCGGACAGGGCCTCCGGCACGCCGATTTCAATCCACGTGCCCGCGTGGGGCACGACGAAGAGCTCCGTCCGCCGCATCCGCACCACCGAATTTCAATCCACGTGCCCGCGTGGGGCACGACTCTCTGTAGCATCTGCCACAAACTCCCGGGCTGGTAATTTCAATCCACGTGCCCGCGTGGGGCACGACTGCAGACCCGGACGGCTGGGGACATGCTCACGCCGATTTCAATCCACGTGCCCGCGTGGGGCACGACTTGATATCAACTCCGATGCGACTCGGATCTCTAATTTCAATCCACGTGCCCGCGTGGGGCACGACCGGGTCTGCGGGGTCGGCGATGCAGGCGTGCTTGTATTTCAATCCACGTGCCCGCGTGGGGCACGACGTGGGGGCGAGGGAAGAACGGCAAGAGCGTCACGGTATTTCAATCCACGTGCCCGCGTGGGGCACGACTTTTGCCACCAGATCCTTGTAGGGTAGGTAATGATTTCAATCCACGTGCCCGCGTGGGGCACGACTGATAAACTGACCGCCGAAGCGGCCGGCATCCTATTTCAATCCACGTGCCCGCGTGGGGCACGACTTAGGTTCGCAGTCATCGTGCAGTGGGTGTTGTATTTCAATCCACGTGCCCGCGTGGGGCACGACCTCCTCCTGCGCCACATCTCGTCGTCGGCGGCATTTCAATCCACGTGCCCGCGTGGGGCACGACAGTGCGATCCGCTGCAGGCGCTCGTCGGTTGAGTCCGATTTCAATCCACGTGCCCGCGTGGGGCACGACTGTCCAACACGGACTACAACCACAAGATCTACGCCATTTCAATCCACGTGCCCGCGTGGGGCACGACGCACAGATGCGAGACCCTCTCGCACGGCTAATCTGGATTTCAATCCACGTGCCCGCGTGGGGCACGACCGCCGACGCCGATCTCGGGTACTGGATGGTCTACATTTCAATCCACGTGCCCGCGTGGGGCACGACCGTTCCGGCTCAAGGTCCGCACCCGCAAGACGCATTTCAATCCACGTGCCCGCGTGGGGCACGACACTCGCTACACCGGGGACGGACCGGCACCGTGGAATTTCAATCCACGTGCCCGCGTGGGGCACGACTATGGCTCGGCGGGCTCGACGACGACGAGCGGGTCGAATTTCAATCCACGTGCCCGCGTGGGGCACGACTCGATCTCTTCGGGACTGTAGAGACCGCTGATGGAATTTCAATCCACGTGCCCGCGTGGGGCACGACATGATGTCTGTGCGTAGCCCCTGAAGACATATAAATTTCAATCCACGTGCCCGCGTGGGGCACGACTCTAAACTATATATCGAAGGACAAATATCATCTTTACCGTGCACCACATTATCGCAACCATATTTAGAAAATAACCTATCTAACGCAGAGAAATATTCCTGAGCAAAAAATAACCCCTCGTGCGACAAAATTGCCCGCACCGCAGCATGGCACCCCCTTGAAATAGCAGGAAAAAGCCTCTTATCACTAAAGAGCCAGATTATGCCTGATCGCGAACCTCCTTGGGGAACCATGGGCACTTCACCTTCGCAGCACGTTCCGAAAGACATCACTACAGGATCAGAACATCCTCAACATTCAGTCCCGGCTTTGCCCCCACATGCTCCACGTGATCCCGACCATGCTTCCCAAGATTATAATACCGTACGCTATCAATCTCCGGATCGATGACCTCACCGATCCGAACCTTCATCTCCATCAACTGAACGGAATCGACCACACACTCAAAGACCGAATTCTGCACGCGCGTCCCGTAATTCGTGCATATCTTCGCGACCGTGCGCAATCTGCGCCGCCCTTCCGGGGTCTCGGTATTCACATCGTATGTCACCAGAACAAACACCACTTTCACCTCATCACGAACGGAGGATACCCGTCGATATCCCCTCGTAGGTGCCGGGCCAGCAGCATTGCCTGTGCATATGGCAGGAGACCGACTGAAATCCGTTCGTCCAGATATCCGTGCATAACCTCTTCCGTCTTTCGTCGCTGCCACGCCCCGAGAACCGTCTTTCGCCCCACATCCGTCAGGATCACCGCCCCGTTCTCCTTCACCACGAAATCATCCGCCGCAACAACCCGGTTATTGATCAGACTCAACACGAACCGGTCCCCGAGATACGGCCGGAACTCCTCCATCAAGTCCAGCGCGAGGCTCATCCGTCCCGGCCGGGCACGATGCAAAAAGCCCACCTGTGGGTCAAGCCCCACGGATTCGAGAGCCGAAGCGCAATCCACCGCGATCAGCGTATAGACAAACGACAATAGAGCATTCATCCGGTTCAGCGGAGGTCTCCTGCTCCGGAACTCGAACGCAAACGCAGGATCCTGTGACAGAATCAGATCGTCGAAACAATCAAAGTAACACTTCGACAGAATCCCTTCACGGCCCCGGAGTTCGTTCAGCGTATCGGGCGGCGCCTCCCTCAGCTGCCGAACCCCTTCCGTCAGCCACTGAAGACGCTCTGAAAATGCAGGCGATATCTTCTCAGGATAGTCACGCCCAAACCGGAGAAGAACGCTTCGGCAGTTCAACATCTTTCCGAGCACGCAGTTCATCGCAATCCCGGCCGCGGCCTCCTCATCATCGGAGAGAAGATACTGCCGCTTACGGAGCAGCACGTTCCCGGACACGCGACCTGAAACCCGCCCGAGAAACTTTCCGTATGGCGACACAAATGCAAGACCCACGTGGTGAGAAGCGCATAACTTCATCACACCCGGACTTGCTCCCATAAACCCGAAACAGATGACCCCCTCCAGATTGTGGATGGGGATCCGTCCGATCTCCTTTCGCTCAACGGAAACGACGATATTTTCCCCATCTTTCGAGAGGTAGGAGTCAGGGTTGGTAACGTACAGGGTATTCAGGAGTTTTCTCATGCATCATCCCTCCCTATGCAGGTGGCAAGATAGCGGTCCACCGAACGCCTGTGGGACGAGACGGCCGGCATGCAGAGTTCGACAAGAGAACAGTTTTTGCAGTGCGGCAGCAGAACCGCCGGGGGAGTGATACCTGCATCGTAGAGTGCGTACATACCGGCGACTAACTCCTCAACCCGTCGGCGAAGTTCGTCGCCGAGGGGTACCTCTGTCCGTCGCCGTGTCTTACCGTAATACAGGTATCCGCATTCAATCTGCGTCCGGTACATCTCCTCAAGGCAGATCGCCTGAGCGCACAACTGCACCTCGTCGCGGTCGTCCGGCTTTCGCTTCCCAGACTTGTACTCGACCGGCACGACGATCCAGCGCCCTTCCCGTCCGGGGGTCACAACCCCCGAGTCCGAACGATGATACTCCACCACATCCGCAACACCGTATATCTTCAGCGCGTGGGAGACCAGAGGCACACTCCGCGAGATCAGTAGATCGCCCCGGCTCTCCGTGAAGAAAGGATCGTCTGCATTCCGATGCAGCTGCTTGCCGCCGAAGGTGAGCACGTTCTCCTTCCACACCTGCTCAATGTGGATGAGCGCCCACTGCCGTCTGCAGAAAGCGAAATGCTGGATACCGCTAAGCAGGAGGTAGTCGTCAGGGTCCATGGAAGTCCTGATCCCGATAAGGCATTATTATAAGTCACATTATAAGAACCTATCAACAGACGTGATGGCTCATGCACCTTGCTCGCTACGATTCTACAACCAATAGAGAGCAGACGCTCCAGGAACACTGCTCAACCGTCTCCGCCCTCTGCAAAACATACGGCGGGGCTATCGGGTGTCCCCATCTTGCAGAACTCTGCGGCCTGATTCATGATGCCGGGAAAGCAAAACAGGAGTTCCAGGCATATCTTCTCTCAGATGACACGCGCCTCCGGGGGAAGATCAACCACACATCCGCAGGGGCCAGGTACATCGTTGAAAGATACGGTAAGTCCACGGACGTCTACCAGGCCTGCACGGCCCAGGTGGTCGCCCTTGCAGTCTGCTCCCATCACAGCGGCCTCATCGACTGTATCGACACCAGCGGACTTGATCGATTTCACTCCCGCCTGTACCCGGACAGGGACATCGGATACAACGAGAGCATAACGAACTTTGAAACTGAATGTATCGAAGCAGAGAGCCTCGATGCCCTCTTTCAGAAAGCCGTCGAGGAGACCAGACTGATTCTTGAACCGATCCGCCGGCGAGAAGACATCAAGTTGGAACAACCGTTTTATTTCGCCCTTTTTGCACGATATCTCCTTAGCTGTGTTATTGATGCCGATCGATACGATGCCTACTGTTTTAAGGCAGGACTGGCGACGCAGGACCCGGACTACGAACTTGAAACAACCTGGCAGGAACTTGCAGACAACCTCGAACACTACCTCAGCACGGAGATGCGCAAAGACCGCGAGATCGATCGCCTCCGCGCAGGGATCTCGGATGCCTGCAGGCGGGCTGCCGTGCACCCCGGGGGGATTTACCGACTCTGTGTCCCGACCGGTGGGGGAAAAACACTTGCAAGCCTCCGCTACGCCCTGCAGCATGCGATCCTCCACAAAAAACACAGGATCATCTATGCAATCCCGTTCACCACCATCATCGATCAGAACGCGGACGTTGTCCGTGAAAGTCTCAAAAAGGATCGGGTCATCCTCGAACACCACTCCAACCTGATCCAAGAGCCCAAAGACGACGGCCTTGCCGAGCCCGATGAAGGGGACCGATACAGTCTGCTCACCGAACGGTGGGATGTGCCGATCATCCTGACGACGACAGTGCAGCTCCTGAACACACTGTTCCTCGGGAAGACCCAATCGGTCCGGAGGATGCATAACCTTGCAGGGAGTATCATCGTCTTTGACGAAGTCCAGACGATCCCGATCAAGTGCCTCGACATGTTCAACGCGGCGCTGAACTTTCTTGCCGAGGTATGCGGCGCAACAATCATTCTCTGTACCGCAACCCAGCCCGGCTCGAACGTCGGGGTTCCCATCAGATGCTCCCCACCGGAGAACCTTGTCCAGGACTATGAAGAGATGTTCGGGAAGTTCCGGCGAACGACCATCCATGACGCCTGTATCCCCGGCGGCTACTCGGCATCGGCGCTTGCCGATTTCGTCCTTGAGCAGCAGCGGATCAATACCAGCGTTCTGGTCATCATGAACACCAAGAAGGCAGCAAGGAACCTATATGCTGCGCTCAAGCGCCAATATCCCTCCTGCTCCCTCCACTACCTGAGCACCGCACTCTGTCCGGCACACCGCAGGGAAAAACTTGCACAACTGAACGAGGAACTCGGAGCCCGAAAACCGGTGATCTGCGTCAGCACCCAGCTCATCGAAGCAGGAATCGATATCTCGTTTAACTGCGTGATCCGCTCCCTTGCGGGGCTTGACAGCATCGCCCAGGCGGCCGGGAGGTGTAACCGGCATGGCGAAGATGCACGCCGTGACGTGTTCATCGTCAACAGTTCCGAAGAGGACCTCTCTCGCTTGCCGGAGATAAAAATAGGCAAGTCGCAGACGGAACGGATTCTGCGTGATTATGCAGCGGACCCTACACAGTTTGACTGCGATCTCCTCTCGCCAAGGGCACTGGCGAGGTATTACTTCTACTACTATGAAGTGCAGAAAGAGAAGATGCCGTATCCTGTATCAAAGAAAAACTCAAAATTTCCAACCGATGTCACGCTCTTCGATCTCCTTTCCCGGAACTGGGCGGGAATGAAAGCATATATAGGCCGTTTCGAGCAACGCCCCGGGTACCCGTTCTGTCAGGCATTCGCCTCAAGCGGGAGCCAATTTGCGGTGATCGATCAGGATACGGTAAGCGTTCTCGTGCCGTATGGAAGAGGCAAAGAGATCATTCAGGAACTGGCAACGACATCCTACCTCCCCGCAACAGCAAAATTGCTGAAAGAGGCACAACAGTTTTCGGTAAATCTTTTTAAAAATGAAGTCCAATCACTGGATAATGGGATATATCCGATCGGGGATACCGGCGTTCTAGCACTTGCTGATCTTTATTATTCTTCTGAATACGGAGTCGCCCCGCTAACGGATAATGAACCCGTTATCTTCTAAAAAGGAGGGCGGCAAAAGAACGTGGAGTATCCAAACAGCGTTGAGTTCCGGGTCTTCGGAAAGTTCGCTCTGTTCACCGATCCCCTGACCAAGGTCGGCGGCGAGAAGTTCAGCTACCAGATTCCCACGTACCAGGCGCTGAAGGGGATTCTGGAGAGTGTCTACTGGAAGCCGACGATCATGTGGGTGATCGACTCTGTCAGGGTGATGAAGATGATTCAGACCCAGTCAAAGGGAGTACGCCCGATCAAGTATCAGGGCGGAAATGATCTCTCGATCTACACCTACCTTGCGGACGTGGAGTATCAGGTGAAGGCCCACTTCGAATGGAACCCGCACCGGCCCGAACTTGCATGCGACCGGAATGAAAATAAGCATTATGCTATGGCAACGCGGATGATTGCCCGGGGGGGAAGGCGGGACGTCTTCCTCGGGACGCGCGAGTGCCAGGGGTATGTCGAACCCTGTACATGGGGAGAGGGTGAAGGCGCCTATGACGACTGCACTGAACTTGCGTTTGGACTGATGTTTCATGGGTTCACCTATCCGGATGAGAGCGGCGATGGAAAACTCTCCGCCCGCATGTGGTATCCGGTGATGCGGCACGGTATCGTCGAGCTCATCCGCCCGGAGGAGTGCCTGGTCATCCGCGAGATCAAATCTCAGCATCCGAAGAAGTTTGCTCCGGGAGAAAGCCTCTGTCTTGCCGACGAGGAGGGGATGCAGTGAGCTGGATATCCCGACTCTGCGAGACGTATGACAACTGCAGTGCCGGTGTGCTGAACGCAGGTACCGAGAAAGATCTGCTTCCAATCGGGCACACGACGCAGTATGCCCAGATCGAGATCGTCCTCGACGCAGACGGCAACTTCCGGTCGGCACAGGCGTTGGACAACAACAAGGCCAATGGTGAAAACGAGGCATTTACGATTATCCCCTGCACCGAAGACTCGGCGAACAGGACAAGCGGACTTGAGCCACATCCATTGTTTGACAAACTTCAATATGTGGCAGGGGACTATTCCACGTATATTCGGGGCAAGGAGAGAGGATTTGATGAGTATACAGCCAATCTCCAGCGGTGGTGCGACTCCCCATACTCTCACCCAATGATCCAGGCAGTGCTGTCATATGTCCAGAAGAGAACGATGGTAGCCGACTTGGTTTCGGCGAAAGTGCTCTACCTCTCTGAGTCCGGCGGCATTATGGAGAAATGGACCGGGGCCGATGAAGAAAAACCGTTGCTGTTCCGGCAGACGACTCACCCGGCGGATGCGTTTGTCAGGTTCCGTGTCGAGATCCCGGGTATGCCCGACTCCCGCGTCTGGATGAACAACGAGGTCCGGGAGCGGTTCATCGCGTACCATACACGTACGCTCTCGAATACTGGTACCTGCTACGTTACGGGGAGGACGGCTGTTCCGGTCTCTCGCAAAAGTGCAGGAAAGATCCGGAATGCAGGTGACCGGGCAAAGATCATCTCTTCCAACGATGGCACAGGATTTACGTTCAGGGGGAGGTTCGTCTCGCCCGATCAGGCCGTGACATTGAGTTATGAGGCGTCCCAGAAGTCTGTAAATGCTTTAAAATGGCTGGTTGCAAAGCAGGGTTACCGCAACGGAGATCAGGTAATCGTTGCCTGGGGCACGAGGGACGAACCACTCCCGCCGATCTGTGGGGACGGTGTCGATCTCTGGGACGATCTGATGCATGATCCGGGTGCAAGCCCCGAAACGCGGGAAGAGTTCGCATCCCGCCTGAATAAGGCGGTGGCAGGCTACTCAGCGGATCTGAATGACAGTTCCAATGTGACAGTTATAGGCCTTGATTCCACAAACGGGCTGCAGGGACGCCTATCACTCACCTTTTATCGCGAGCTAACGGGATCAGAGTTTCTAAAACGGATTCTGCGGTGGCACACAACATGCGCCTGGTATCCGCTCTTCCGGATCTATCGGGACGATGGCGGCGAGGGTAGGTGGATACGGTTCCGTGGCGCTCCGTCCCCTGCAGACATCGCAGTTGCAGCATATGGTCCCGGGCTGAACGAAAAACTCAAAAAGGCGACGGTGGAGCGGCTGCTTCCCTGCATCGTCGATGGGAAACCCCTGCCCCGGGATCTTGTGGAGGCGGCATCGATGCGAGCTTCACGCCCGTTTGCAATGGAGAGGTGGGAGTTCAACCGTACTCTCGGGGTCGCCTGCGCGTTAATCCGGAAGTACTACAACGATAAAATGAATGATCGAGCGGATTTTGAGGAATATAAGGAGGTATGGAGCGTGGAACTGGATTTGGCGAAAACCGACCGCAGTTATCTCTTCGGCCGGCTGCTTGCCTATGCAAGAAAGATCGAAGAGTACTCATTATATCTGGGTGGAGCGGATGCGCGGCAGACGAATGCGGAGCGATTTATGTTGCAATTCCGAAAACGCCCTGATAAAACATGGGATCTATTGTATCAGAAACTTCTCCCGTATATGAGCAGGTTCAGAACCAAAGGCCCGGAATCTTTCGGAAACCGATGTGAAGCGGGGATGAACTCCGTGATGGATGCACTGCAGAGTTCAGGCGGGTTTACCGGCGAACCGCTTGGTCCCACATATCTTCTTGGGTATCAGAGTCAGATGAACCAATTCGAGACGGAATATCAGACAATGAAGACGAAAAAGGCGGAAAACGCGAAGAACAATGGAGTGTTAGAACCATGACGAACCTTGAGAACAAGATCGATTTTGCAGTTGTCGTGTCGGTGAAGAACGCCAACCCGAACGGAGACCCGTTGAACGGGAACAGACCGCGCGAAAACTATGACGGGTGCGGCGAGATATCGGACGTGTGTCTGAAACGGAAGATTCGGAACCGAATGCAGGATATGGGAAAGCAGATCTTTGTGAAGTCTGACGATCGCAGTGACGACGGGTTTAAGAGTTTGAAAGAGCGGGCTGATGCCTGCAAGCCGTTTGCCGACGCGGTCAAAAAGAAGGACGCGGAGAAGGCAAAGGAGATTGCCTGCAACGAGTGGCTCGACGTCCGAAGTTTTGGCCAGCTGTTTGCCTTCAAAGGGGACGATGCATCCATCGGCATCCGCGGCCCAGTTTCGATTCATCCGGCATTCAGTGTGGACACTGTCGACGTAACGGCCACACAAATTACGAAGAGCGTGAACAGCGTCCCGGGCGCGAAGAAGGCGTCGGACACCATGGGTATGAAGTACCGCGTGGACTTCGGGGTGTACGTGTTTTACGGGAGCATCAACTGCCAGCTCGCAGAAAAGACCGGATTTTCGACAGAGGATGCAGAGAGCATCCGTAGGGCTCTCACCACCTTATTCGAGAACGACAGCTCATCTGCCCGCCCGGAGGGCAGTATGGAGGTCTGCAAGGTGTTCTGGTGGAAGCATAACTCAAAGAGCGGACAGTACTCTTCAGCGAAGGTTCACCGGACATTGCATGTGCAGCCTAAAACGGATACGCCGAAGTCTATCGAGGATTACGAGATCGCCGTAGACGGGCTGGAAGGCCTCGACCCGGAGATATTAGAGGGAACGTAACATAAACTCCGGCGGCTCTCACCGCCGGTCACCACTGCTCTCTTATTTTGACACCTCACAATTGAGCACGATATGTGATCTTCACATATCGATCGCATAAATCAGCAAATATGTGACCGGCAGGTGCAGAACGTGTATCTGCTACCCCCGACCGAAGTCGAGAGACTCCTCGACTCACAATCGTGAACTGAACGTACTTCTGCGGGGATGAGTTTTCGCTAATCTGATCGGAAATCCAGCGTCAATCATGGAGGAATTCGTCGATCTCTGGAGAGGCCAACCCATTATAGCGTATCGAGGATTCGTACATGGAGCCCGGCTTGAACAGTCGCGGCACTATTGCGGGGGAGGGGGTCTTCCCTCCCGCCTTCACCGCCGGCCGTACCAGACCACGAGGCCCATAAGCGTCGCGAGCGGCACTATCCACCCGGCTGCCGCCGCCTGTGTCGGCACCGCGGAAGGCTCCGCGGTCGTCTCCTCCGCCTGCGCCCGGATCCACTCGACCGCATACGCAAGCTGGACGTCCTCCCCGGCCATCGCCCGCGCCAGGGTATCTCTGTTGAGCGGCACCCGCACCGTCGGGGCGACCCCGCCGACCATCGATGCGTTGCTGTCCACCTGGATCCGACCGTTCTCGTCGAGCGATATACCTGTCGGGAAGAGAACCACGACCTCGAGGGGCAGCACCGGCCCGAGGGACTCCATCCCGAACGCCCCGTTCGTCCCGTACCACGAGACGATCGCGCCCGTCCCGGACTCCGCAAAGACCTTCGGGAGGCCCTCGCCCGA
>Ga0116195_1001489_pt1 | contig 14051 bp, 13 predicted proteins | sample AD_SCU002_MetaG_FD_89881 | JGI IMG/M metagenome (GOLD analysis project Ga0116195, IMG submission 89881) | Active sludge microbial communities of municipal wastewater-treating anaerobic digesters from China - AD_SCU002_MetaG | ecosystem: Engineered > Bioreactor > Anaerobic > Digestate | place...
TATAAAAGATAGCGACGAGTGGTTCATTCAGGACGCTGTTGAATCATCACCGAAAATAGGAGAGAAAATGGTTAGTCTTTGCTTGGATGATCTTAGAAAGAAGATTAAGTAATCTTAAAGCATAGGGTAGGTAGGCATAGATTTTGTGTGTCTACCTTTATTTGAAATATGTGTTTATCATATTAAATTTAAAGATTTGATGAGACATTTTCGTGTCTTATTACAGGTAAATGTCCATAACTTGTTTTGCCGTAGCTGGAAGGGAGAGTTACATTAATATGAAAAATGTGGTAGAAAGAAATTATGAATTTAGGAAGCGATTGCTTGAAGTGCATAAACAGGATAGACGAGATTACAACATAGTTCCACAACAGGATGAAATTGTGGTAGATGATACTTGGGATATAGCTATACCTGATAATGCGGATAGAGTTATTTTAAATGCAGCAAAAGACTTGCAGGATTATTTTTTCACTTCAATGGGAGTATCGCTTAAGTTAATCAGAACCAATAATATTGAAAAAGAAGCTGAATCTGGTTTGAAAAAAATTATATTCATAACGAAAGAAATAGCAAAAAAACTAGGCAAATGTCTGGATACACCTCGCAGTTATCATTTTTCATGTTCAGATGACAGAATAATTTTATGCGGATATGATGAAAGAGGAGCGGCACAAGCATCTTATTATCTTGAGGATTTGATGAATTTTAAATGTGCTCCTATAGTAAAAAAAGGTGAAGAATGCAGAAAACCGCTATTTTCACCTAGAATGGTGCATTCTGGCTATGGTTTGGATATGTTCCCGGATGCCCATCTTAATGCCATAGCTCATGCAGGGATGGATGCCATACTGGTGTTTACAAAAGATGCAGATACAACTCCACACGGATACCTCGATTTTAATGAGCTTATATATAGAGCAGCAGGTTATGGTATTGATGTTTATGCTTATAGCTATTTAAAGAGTCTCAAGCATCCTGATGATGCAGATGCAGAAAGCTACTATGAGAATACATATGGAAAGGTTTTCGATAAGTGTCCCGGGCTAAAAGGTATTGTGATGGTTGGTGAGTCGGTTGAGTTTCCCAGCAAAGATTCTCATACTTCAGGTAAGTTCCATAGAGAGAATACAGAGGATGGTTTACCAACCGGAAAGCCAAGTCCAGGCTGGTGGCCATGTCAGGATTATCCCCAGTGGCTTAATCTTGTGAAAAAGGTTATAAGGCAGCATAAGCCGGAAGCAGATATAGTATTCTGGACATACAATTGGGGGTATGTAAGCAAAGAATACAGAATTGAATTGTTAAAGAATATTCCTACAGATATATCACTGCTTGTTACATTTGAAATGTTTGAACAGGTAAAAACAGGAAACATAACAAGTACATGTGTTGATTATACTCTATTCTTTGAGGGACCGGGAAAGTACTTTATTAGTGAAGCCGAAATAGCACATGAAAGAGGAATAAAACTTTATACCATGTGTAATACCGGAGGATTAACCTGGGATATAGGGGTTATACCATATGAGCCTGCTCCTTATCAATGGATGAGACGCTATAAAGGTTTGCATGATGCACGGGAAAAATGGGGGCTTTGCGGTTTAATGGAATCTCATCACTATGGTTGGTGGCCTTCATTTGTAAGTGAAGTCGCAAAATGGTCATATTGGACACCTTCTCCTACAAGTGATGAAGTCCTAAGAAAGATAGCAAAGAGAGATTTTGGTGAGGAAAATGTTGATACTGTTATTGATGCCTGGAAAGCATGGAGCGAAGGAATAAGAAACTATGTTTCTACTAACGAAGACCAATATGGACCTTTCAGAATAGGACCATCTTATCCTTTGGTTTTCAGAGGCGATGTCCAAATTCCTACTGTTCCTTATGCAATGTTTGGAGGCAATAGAATATGTAATACAAACTACGCCTCCCGTGATAATGGAAGGAGCTCTCTATTTCAATACAGATTACCTGTAGAAATAGAAAGACTGGAAAAAATGAAGGAATGTTTTCTTCATGGAGTAAAATGTCTTGAGGAAATTTATGAAGCTCTTTCCGAAGACAAAAAGAAGGATGCTTTTTACATGATAAACCTTGGTAAATTCATAGTTAATTGTGTTAAGACAACTATAAACATTAAAAAGTGGAATATGTTAAAAATGCAGTTATTTATTGAAACTGACGAAAGTAAGATAAATGAATATGTAGATGAAATGATCGAAATTGGGAAAGATGAAATTAAAAATGCCGAAGCTACAATACCTCTGGTTGAGGCAGATTCCAGATTGGGATGGGAACCAAGTATGGAATATATGACTGATGTGTATCACCTAAACTGGAAAATTAAACAGGTAAAACTTACAATCGAAGGGGCATTGCCGGGTTATAAGGCTGCTTTGAGGTTTAATCATGATTAAGGCACAAATGCACCCAATACACAGTGTAGCAGTTGACTTAATTAGTAATTTATGACTAAAATATAATAAAGTTGCCTATCGCTCTATCATATTTTAGAAAGGATGATGATAAATTGGTTAATGTAGATATTGGTATTATTGTTCAATTAAAGCATGTACTTGAGAATGGGGTAGACAATATACTGGAACTTGGCTTGAATGCCTGCCAGATTAACTGCTGGAATGCAGAGCTGTATACTCCGGAAAACGCAGAAAAATTAAAAGAAATAGTAAAAGATAAGGTAAAAATAACCAGCCTTTGGGCAGGTTGGTCACCACCGGCAGTATGGAATTTTATTGATGGGCCGCTCACATTAGGCCTGGTCCCACGTGAATACCGTGCACAGCGTATAAATGAGCTGAAAAAAGGTGCAGACTTTGCCAATATGTTGGGAATAACTGATGTCACAACTCACATGGGCTTTATTCCTGAAAACCCGGCAACAACAGAATATAGAGAGACTGTAGTAGCAGTAAGAGAAGTAGGTGCATACTGTAAAAGAAATAATCTATATTTCAACTTTGAGACAGGGCAGGAAACACCAGTTACATTAATGAGAACCATTGAAGATACCGGGCTTGATAACCTGGGTGTGAATCTTGATCCTGCCAACCTTCTATTATATGGCAAAGCAAATCCTGTAGACGCAGTAGATATTTACGGAGATAAAATAAGAGGTATCCATGTAAAAGATGGTATGTACCCTACGAATGGACATAGCCTTGGGAAGGAAATGCCAATAGGAGAAGGACTTGTTAACTTCCCGAAGCTAATAAAGACGCTTCAGAAATATAATTATAATGGACCTTACATAATAGAAAGAGAAATCAGCGGACCACAGCAAAAAATTGATATAATCAAGGCAAGAGATTTTTTGTATTCAGTATTATAAAGAAAGTATAGTAATACTACTATATTAAAAAGTATAGTAATACTTCTATGCTAATTTGAAAAGCTATGTCTTCCAGGATAATTTTTGATAGCATCGGGAAGATGTCGCACAGGGAAATGTCTCTATAGAAGGCATTGCGGCCCTTCCCTCGGATGTATTCATTACGAGTCAGCAAAAATTACCTTCCAGAAATGCGCTTTCTATTGGCAACATAACAAAGTAGTAGTAATATAACATTTAATAAAGCAGATGTAGCAGAACATCTGCTTTATTAATTTTTGCGGCAAATTTATTGGGAAATAAATACTATATAATTTACGATTTGAAAGAACTAATGAAGAATTTGCAAATCGCAAGTTACATCAAGGTAACAGAAGCAAGTTTTAAATATTTTAAACCTGTTCTATATAGAAAATGAATATTGTTCAATTAGTTGCGTAAATAGTTAAAGAATATAAAAAATAGATGAATTATAATAATGTATGAAAGTATATACAAGTAAAATATTAGTTATATGTTTATAAAATATTTATACAATTTATCGGAAGGGGAATTTATCAAATGGTGTGCGATTATGAAAAAGTAAATATCATATCTCTTTTGTATGATAGTGTTGCCGATTTTGCAGTATCGGAATTAAAGAAATACCTGAAAATGATGATGCCTGAATCAATAAATATTAACATATGTAAAGATGAGAATTGCTCTACTTGCTACGAAAAAAATATTAAACTAGGCCTTTTAGAGCAGTTTGACATTGATAACTCTGAGGTAGAAAATGACCTTTTTGATGATGTAATACATATTGATGTTGATGGACTATGTGGTGTTATTGCAGGCTCTAATGCAAGAAGCATTTTACTGGGAGTTTACAGATTCCTTCATGAAGCAGGATGCAGATGGGTAAGGCCCGGGATTGATGGTGAGTATATTCCTGAGAAGGACATGAACAATGTAAATGTCAAACTCCATGAAAAAGCTGCTTATCGTCATAGAGGACTTTGCATAGAAGGTGCGGTTAGTTATGAAAACATGGCGGAAAATATTGAGTGGGCACCAAAAGTAGGTTTTAATTCATACTTCATCGAGTTTATTACACCATATACCTTCTTTGACAGATGGTACAGCCATAAATATAACAAGTATAAAAAACCGGAACATCTAACAGTGGAAATGGTTCAAGAATTTACTGCTCAGTTGGAGAAGGAGATTAAAAAAAGAGGACTTGTGTATCATGCAGTTGGACATGGATGGACATGTGAGCCTTTCGGAATACCTGGTCTTGGTTGGGATATGGAAACCTATGAGTTGGATGAAGAAACAAGGAAATACTTTGCTGAGGTAAATGGTAAAAGAGATATATGGCACGGGGTTCCTCTTAATACCAATCTTTGCTATTCCAACCTGGAAGCTAGAAAAAAGGTTGTTGATTATTGTGCTGATTATGTTTTAAAAAACAACCAAATTGATGTACTGCATTTCTGGTTTGCTGATGATGTAAACAACCATTGTGAATGTGAAGAATGTCGTAAAGCAATACCTTCAGATTTTTATGTAAAACTTTTAAATGAACTGGATGATGAATTCACAAGGAGAGGTATAAAAGCCAAAATAGTCTTTCTACTATATGTTGACTTGCTCTGGACACCCGAAAAAGAAAAAATTAAAAACCCTGATCGTTTCCTGATCCTCTTTGCACCTATAACAAGAACATATAGCAGTCCTTATTCTACTGAGAAATTTGATGGACAGCTGCCTCAATATAACAGAAATAAGCTGGAATTCCCCAGAAGTGTTCTTGAAAATATTGCATACTTAAGGGAATGGCAAAAAATGTTTGATGGCGACAGCCTGGTCTATGAATATCATTTCATGTGGGACCATTACAATGATCCCGGATATTACGATATGGCCAAGGTGCTTTTTGAAGATATAAAAAGACTGAAAGAACTCAAACTAAATGGACTTATAAGTGATCAGACCCAGAGATCATTCCTGCCCACAGGATTTGGTATGTATCTTATGGGAAGGGCTCTTTGGAATAATGCTTTGGAATTTGAAGATATTGCAAATGATTACTTCAGCAATGCTTTCGGGGATGATGGCCTGAAGTGCAAGCGCTATATGGAGGAATTATCCAAACTATTTAATCCTGTTTATATTAGAGGAGAAAAAGGAAGAGAAAATAAGGAAGCGGCTGTAAATCTGGCAAAAGTGAAAGGGGTAGTAGGTAGTTTTTTACCTGTTATTAAGAAAAATATTAAGTATGAAAACAATTGTATTGCTAAATCATGGGAGTACCTGGAGTTCCATGCCGGGCTGGTTACAAGATTGGCCGATGCATTTAAAGCACGTGCTGAAGGAAATGAAACTGTGGCAGCAAAACTTTGGGAAGAAACATCTGATTATGCACAGTGCAATGAAGATGCGGTACAACCAGTATTTGACTTGTGTACATTTGTGCAGAGTACTAAATCCAAGTTTAAAGCTAGTACTTAATACAATAATAACAATGGACAAAATATTAGAATTTCATATGATTTTTAAGCGTATAGAGAATATTGGGAGTGTATAGAATATAGCGAATACCAAATCTTCTTTAAAATTACTATACCGGGGTTTGGGAGGGGTTTTTCCTCCCTGTTTTATGTAAGATACTTAGAATGTAATTTATTTCATCAGCAATAGAAGTGAAATGGGGGCTAGATTATTATGAAAACTAAAATGACTTTTTCCGCAACGGGTGATAGTTTCATAACACGACGATTACCTTCAAAAAATGTCTCGTTTGAGGAAATTAAATCTATTATACAGATGGCAGAAGCTAAATTTACAAATCTTGAGGTAACAGCACATAACCAGGAAGGTTTTCCATCGGCACAAAGCGGAGGCACATGGGCTATAACCTCACCTGAAGTCCTAAATGACATAAAAGATTATGGCTTCAATCTGATAGCCTGGGCAAACAACCACACCCTTGACTACTCATATGGAGGCCTGAAAGCTACAGAAAGATACTTGAATCAATATGGTTTTGTGCATGCAGGTGCTGGTAAGAATCTTGCATCCGCCAGTACTCCCAAATATCTTGATTGCCCATCAGGACGTGTTGCACTCATAGCTGCTACATCAAGTTTTCATGAATCATGGATAGCCGGTGAACAACGCAGGGATGTTATTGGGCGTCCTGGAGTTAATCCCCTTAGGGTTGTAACAACATATAACGTAACATCGGAGGACTTTAATCATTTACAGGGAATTGCTGATGATGTTGAAATTAATGCATATGATAATTTAATTAGAAAAGAAGGCTTTTTGTCTGGACTTGACGAAGGTGTGTTCATGTTTGGAAAATATACCTTTAAGAAAAGTAATTATAATGGAGTTACTACAGAACCCGTTGAAAAAGATATGCAGAGAATAATTAAAGCTATTTTTCAGGCAAGACGTCAGGCAGACTATGTTATTGTCAGCATACACTCACACCAGATAAAAGGGAAAAATAAAGAGCAGCCTGCAGATTTTTTGATAACTGCAGCAAGAAGTTGTATTGATGCAGGAGCGGATGCAGTTATTGGACATGGTCCCCATGTGCTTCGCGGCATTGAAATATATAAAAATCGCCCGATTTTTTACAGCCTTGGGAATTTTATATTCCAGAGTGAAACAGTTTCAAACCTGCCAGCAGATTTCTATGAAAAGTATGGTCTTGGACATGAAGATGACGTAGTAGACGCACTTGATAAAAGGAGTGGCAATGGTACAAAAGGATTAGCAAAAAATCCTGAAGCATGGAAGTCGGTCATTCCGGTATGGACTATGGAGGATAGTGAGTTAAAGGAAATCAAACTATATCCTATTGAACTGGGTTATGGGCTGCCTGGTTATAAAAGCGGATGGCCAGCCCTTTCAAGAGACAATGAGATTTCAGAGAGCTTGCGAAAACTAAGCAGACCATTTAATGTGGATATTAAAATTAATGATAATATTGGAATTATTAAATTGTAAGAGCTATAATATCGAACACATTGGGTGAAATATAGCAAAACAATGGAATAATGCAATAATATGGTTTAACTTTATGCTACTGTAACAAGTAATTTACCAGCAGCATTTTCATTGAGAAAAATAGTATAACTTCATATTACCGGAAGTATTTTTATATAATAAGATATATAATATACTATACTACGGAAGGCATATTATAATAAAATTAAATATCTATAATATAAAAAAGGTGATAAATAAATAATGTTATCAGATAAACTTAACGATATAAGAAATAACATGACTGAACTAAAAAATGAGCGAAAGAGCGAACTTAATAGTGAATTAAAATATGAAATAAGGAATAAATTAAAGAACAACTTAAATACTCTTAATATGTTTAGAGCAATAAGATGCATGTCTTTCAATGTAAGGCTGGATACGCCTGCAGATAAACTTAATTCCTGGCCATACAGGAAAGAATTGGCGGCAAGCATGCTTCAATTCCATCATGTTGATATAGCAGGACTTCAGGAGGTTCTGATAAACCAGCTTAATGACCTTTCCAAATTTCTTCCTGAATACGGATGGATCGGCGCGGGAAGAGATGATGGAGCAGAAAAAGGAGAGTTTACTCCCATATTCTATCTGAGGGAAAGACTTGAACTTATGGGACATGGTACATTCTGGCTATCTGAGACTCCTGAAAAACCAGGGAGCAGAGGATGGGATGCCATATGCAGACGTACAGTAACCTGGGGAGAGTTTAAGGACAGATTAACAGATAAAGTATTTTATTATTTTAATACTCATTTTGATCATTTCGGCCGTGTCGCAAGAGTGCAAAGCGCCTATCTGCTGTTACAGAAGATAATAAGTATAGCTTGTAGCAATCCCGTTATTGTTACTGGAGACTTTAACTGTACAATAAATAGTGAAGCATATCAGCTATTGGCGGGAAAAATACATAACAGATTTGGCCTTGAACCACTAAGGGACAGTCGTTATGAATCTGAAAGGGGACACCATGGTCCGTCCATAACTTTTCATGATTTCAAAGCTACTTCTATATTTAAATTAGCAAAAAAGCTTAAGGATCTTAGAAAAGCCCCGGCAAGCATAGAGTGGGAAATGGGGATAGATTTTATATTTGTTAAAAACTCAGTAAAGGTTATACAGCATGGCGTTTTATCTGATACATGGAATGGCAGATATCCTTCTGATCATATGCCGGTAGTGGCGGATTTGATTTTAGGGAATTGATTTGTATGCAGAGAACACGGTTTATGATCAAGTTAAAAATCAAAAGGCAGATTCCAATATATGAAACCTGCCTTTTTTTAATGGTCGGAGTGACAAGATTTGAACTTGCGACCTCTTGGTCCCGAACCAATCGCGATACCGATAGTATACAATAAACAACCATATAATATGATTATTAATGTAATTAAAAAAGTAAAATTTAGTGTTGCATGTTAATTAAAAAAGTGTTATTATAATATTTAGTGTTACGGGGTGTGGCTCAGTTTGGCTAGAGCGCTTGGTTCGGGACCAAGAGGTCGGGTGTTCAAATCACCTCACTCCGACCAAAAAATAAATACCGCCATAGTTGGCGGTATTTTTGTGTCTAAAAATAAAGATAGATTTAACATATCTTATACAAGCAAGATATTTTAAATATGTTTTTATTTGCGTGACGAAATAGCAGATAATAAAATAAATGTCACATAATGTCGATAAGTTTTGTAAGATTTTAGAAGGATATTACTTTTTCTGTGTTGAAGTAGTAAATATAAAAGTATATATGAAGGTGTGTATCTTATATGGATGTAATTAAAAATGTAATTTGGTTTTAAATAATACCTTAATTAGCAATAGCGGAATTGGTTATGATGATGAAATTGATTTGGAAATTTATAATGAAATTAAAGAGGAAATAATAGAAGCGCTAGAAAATATAGTAAAACCTATTATACAAGGTTATAAAAATTACAAAAAAAATGATTTATATTAAGGATGTAGGATTCCAGAAAAAAGAGCTTAGTGAAAAGCTATTAGAAAAATCTTTAGAAGCATGTAAAAAATCAATGCGTATATTTTTGCATTAGAGAAAGTTAATAACAAAATTAAGGAAATTAGTAATAGACTAAATAAGTAATATCTTATTATAAACTTTTTATTATTAAATGACGTTATTATTAATTGATGTTGTTTTATTTAAATTGGGGGTAAGAAAATGGAGATAGGAAAAATTTATACTCTAAAAGAAATAAAAAAATTTTTATCTAAGAAAAAAAACACATTAGTAATCTCTGATGTTACTTTTTTGATTGATGAAATATATGATAAATATGAATATAAAATAGTTAATTACTTAGAGGATAAATATGCAGTAGAATGCGAATTTATGAATTTGATGTCTAAAACAAAGTCTCCCATAAAAGTGCCTATCCTTGAGTTGAAATTGATTAGTAGCAAGTACTAGCATAATATGGCAATCTATGTAATAAACCAAAGAAACATTTTATATATTTACCATAAGTGTGAGATGAATACTTAATGCAAGGGGAAGGATATGGATACCAAAAAAGAAAAGATTATTAAATTATTAGATCAGTTTAAAGAAGCAATAATTGAAGATAAATATAGTATCTATAAATATTATATTGCAGATTTGTTTGATGAATTAGCACAATTAAAGTCAGATCAAAGTGAGGCAATAAGGAATAGAGATAAATAATTTAAATAAGCCGAGGAAAATATAGCCTTGTAAAAAAATAAGTAGCATAAGAAGTACCTACCTATTTATGTCAGCAGCTGCTTATACAAAAAACTCCTTATATGGATGATCTTTCACTATCTTTTTTAATTTATGGCGTTTTAATATGTCCTCATATGATAAATACTGATTAATAGTTGTCAAACTTAAGCCAGTAAGGCAGACTATATCTTCAATACTGAAATACTGAATCCTGAATCAAACATTTTGCGAATAACTGAAGATCTTATGAATGAAGGAATTAATACTTTCTTTCTATCTTCAGGTAAATCTAGCTTATTAAAGGCTTTACTTATTATTGTATTATAATTGGACTTAGATATTTTATCATAGTCTTTTTCATGTTTTCTGCAAAATAAATATATACAACGAATTTTATTTATCTTTTTATAATTGATTAGATCATTTATTAATTCACTAAGCTTACCAGTAAGCCTAATTTTTCTTCCATCAGGGAAGGATAACAGAGTCTTGTCATCATTAAAGTAATTATCCTGTATGTTTCTTAAATCTTCCAAATCAAGGGCGCAATATAATGTTAGAAGACAAGCAAAAGGATTTATTAATATTAAAAAAGAATATCCCAAAAGCAATTAGAAATGAATACATTTTAACACTAGAAGAACTAAAAGAATCAAAAGATATTATTAAAGCTGAGGTAAATGAATTACTTACTCAAATCAATACGGTTGATGAAAATTTAAAGCAATCCAAAATTGCTCTAGATGAGTATAGTAAATTAGATGAAAATATTGTATCATTTGTTGATAGATATAACAAAGCGGATTTTTTAACTAAAAAAGGTATGCTAAATGAAATAATTGAAAAAGTGGTTATTTATAGAGATAGCGTGGAGATTGAATATAAGGTAACAATTAATGTATTTAAGGAAAATAGTGTAGATAATACAGGTTGTGAAATAGATTCAAATGGACTACCATCTGAGCTACACCCCAATATTTTCTGTACCACAAATTCTTATATATTCTAACACACAAACCCACAAAAGTGCAAGAGTAAAAAAGAAATAATATTGACAGTATTAGTTACTAATAGGTGCAAATCATGCTTTAGTAAGGTTGTTTTTTGGTTGTGTTTTAACTGTTGCCATATAAGACCCTGTAATCACAAGAACAAGGGATATAAACACTTTTATGTCCGGTACTATACCGTTAATAACAAATGTTGCAAGAGGTGTTAAAGCAGGTTTAATAAAAAAAACAAAGGATGCCGACATAGCAGAAGCTTTGTCCATTGCACGGAAATATGACCAATATCCTATGCCTGTTACAGCTACACCGAGATAAAGAAGTTCCCAAATATTTGATGAAGTAATACCACCAAAGATATCTGTGCCACCTATCAAAAGGGCTATTAAAAGTACAAGGCTTCCAATAAAAAAGGAAAATCCTGTTTGAATTATTCCGCTAACTTTTGTCATAAACTTTTTACTGAGTACGGTGTATAAACTGAATGCCAGTGCAGCTAGTATTGCAAGTACAACTGAAAGCATATTTTCCGATAATTTAAAATCAGTGGAAACCAGCAGCCCTGCAAGACATAGTGCAATAGCACAAAGTTTTGCCCAAGTAATTTCATCTTTCAAAATAAATGCTGCAAAAATTATTGTAAACACCGAATTTGATGAGAATATTATTGCAATAAGTGCAGGGGACTCTGCTTTTAGTACTGCGTATTGCAGCAAAATCATACTTACGCAGATACATAATATTCCTAAGAATGACATTGTATAAATGTCTTTTGTATTTATTTTAATGTTTTCCTTTTTGATTTGAGCTATGGAAAAAGGCAAAAGCATAAGACTGCCTATGAAAAACCTTATAAATGTTATGCGTACGGGACTTATTTCTGTGGAAATCAGCTTACTTACAGGCTCTAATGTTGTAAACAAAATTGCAGTTAAAATAATATATATTAATCCTTTTTTCATTTTGGCTACCCCTTTCATCTTAGTTACCTCTATCTATAAAATTAGCTAAAATATTAGCAAATATGGATTTACCTTCACTATCCCTTGCATTGACATAGCCACAATGACTGAAGCCTGCCATATACTTTTTAGTAATACGGGACGGGATAAAACCGAAATTAATCATTGTACCAATAAACATTTCGTTTTGTTCAAGCCGATTGGGTATATCGTTTTCAGCAACCAGAACCAGTACAGGAGGCTTTTTCTCAGGCTCTTCAATTTGTTTGTCTACATAGAAAACAGGAGCAGCATCATCAACACGGATTGCTCTGGTATCAATTCTACGTTCTCTGAGTATATTGAAATGGGTTGTAGGTTGACCGGCATCAAATATGTAACCATCAAATTCATCGGGTGATAAGCCATGCTTCAAAAGAAAATTCTCAGCGAAATACAACATCATTGTGAGATATGCTCCAGCTGAAGAACCGCCAATATAATACTTATTAAAGCAACTGTGGGTGCGTCCATAACTGGTTACCCATGCAGTACCTTCGGCACAATCCTCAATAAAATCGGGGAAGTGTGCGTTCGGATACATGCGGTAATCCAGAGAGACTACAGCAATTCCCCATTCAGACACTAAAGCTTCAATCCATCCGCTGGTATTCCTGCGGGTTCCTGCTTCAAGTCCTCCTCCATGTATATAAATAAGTACAGGACAGGGTAATTTTGTTTCTGGCAAATATAAGTCTAATTTACAATCCTCAGGGTGTACTTTACTATATGTAATGTCTAATATTCGTTTGATTTCATACATGATTTTTTTCGACCTCACTTTAAGCTACTTTCCTAGTCATTGCTTATTCATTATATAACTATATAAATATTACCATTAAATATGAATTTGTAAAATATGTGATTATATATGCCAGCATACATTGAACTGTATGCTATACCATGTTATCATATATTCGTAAGGGGTGAAGTACATGGAGCTTTTGCAGCTTAAATATTTTTATTCTGCAGCACGATATGAAAGTATTACAAGGGCTGCACAACAATATGGTATTCCTCAACCAGCTATGTCACAAACCATATCTAGGCTTGAAAAGGAACTAGGAACACAGCTTTTTGACAGAAAAAGTAACCGGTTAACCTTAAATGAAAATGGAAAGCTGTTTCTTAAGCATGTTGAAGCAGTATTGGATAATTTAAGTGACGGTATAATGGCTCTTAAGGAAAAAAATGGGGACATAAAGGGTGAAATAAGCCTCCTGGTGTTGGAAAACCGTAATATGATTATAGATTGGATTGTGGAATTTGCCAGGTTAAATCCGGAGGTATCGTTTTCAATCTGCCACAATAACATAGGAGATCATAGTTTTAATTTTGACCTGTGCGTTTCGTCACGAAGGATGCAACCGCATTTACGTAAGGGAATTCCGTTAATTTGTGAGGAAATTATGCTGGCAGTTCCTTATCACCATGCTCTGGCGAAAAATAAGTCTGTCACTCTTAACAGTTTGAAGGATGAGCGATTTATAACCCTGCCGTCGCAGTACAGTTTATCTCAAACTGTGAAGGAATACTGCCGTGCACATGGCTTTGAACCTAAAATTTCAATTATTTGCGATGATCCGTATTATATACGGAAATATGTATCTCTTGGTATGGGAGTTTCTTTTGTGCCATCATTTTCATGGCAGGGATTATGGAACGAAAATGTCATATTCCTGCCAATACAGGGTGAAAAATTCACACGCACAACATATTTGATTTGGGATGACAGGCGGTATATGACTAAAGCAGTTCAGCAATTCCGTGATTATATAATAGAAAAAGCAAGCGATTATCATATCTATCAGGGATAGATTAAACAGGGATAGATTAAGGCAAATTAAGGAACTATATTTTTAGGTATATATTGCTATAATTTATCTTATTGGGTATTATAAATAGTGTGAAAAGCTTAATTGTGAAAAATTTACTCAAGAAAA
>Ga0116195_1001500_pt1 | contig 13921 bp, 13 predicted proteins | sample AD_SCU002_MetaG_FD_89881 | JGI IMG/M metagenome (GOLD analysis project Ga0116195, IMG submission 89881) | Active sludge microbial communities of municipal wastewater-treating anaerobic digesters from China - AD_SCU002_MetaG | ecosystem: Engineered > Bioreactor > Anaerobic > Digestate | place...
ACCCTTTGATATCAGTATTTTATTAATACTTCTGCCTGATTTTACTGCCTCTATAACCGGGTTTCTGCCTTCAATTATATCCAATTCTCTATCATCGGTTCTTTCAGCATTAACAACTACGTTATCTAGAGCACTATTAATTACAGTTTCTTTATCGTATTTGCACTTGTATTTGTCCTCATATTTGCCCTTATATTTGTCTTTATATTTGTCTTTGTATTTGTCTTCATATTTGCCCAAAGCCTTATAACTATTGTTATTGGCCCTGCCAGCTTTATTTCCTTTGCCAATATTGCTGCTATACCTATGTTCCTGCCGAGATTTTTCTCCCTGTCTCCTTCTTTTCCCCTCATCCCGACTTTCTGCTTCGTTTTCCTTTTTGTTTCTATAATCCCTTTTTCCCATACAATTACCTGTTCCTTCTTAATCGTTATCTGTGTAAACCACATTATTATGTTTCCCATGGGTGCATTCTATTATCAGCTGTCTTCAACACACATTTTCAGAACTTTCATCAATCTTTGGCAGTCCTTTTTAAGATATAGGTAGCCAAGCAATGATTCCAAACCTGTAGCATATTTATACTCAGATATATCAGCGTTTTTGGGAATTGTAGCCGACTTGGCATTTCGCCCCCGGCGCACAATATCCTGTTCTTCCTGTGTTAAATGCTCTATAATATTATGAATAGTATCTGATTGTGCTTTTGCTTTAACATAAGCTGTTGAGCATTTGTGAAGTCTGCATACCGGTGCATCATTTTTTGAAACTACCAAAGTACGTATAAAAACTTCATATACAGCATCCCCCAGATAAGCAAGAACAAGGGGTGAATAATCCCTTATATCTTTTCCGTGGAAATCAAATTCATCTAATGTATTTCTAAAAAACTCCTCCAACCCGCAACTCCTTTCGTATAACTTTTATAAACGCAGGATATATACTCACCGCCTGAAAACAGATACGGTACCCACCACCTATAGAGATAGGGGATATCTACCGCCTCGTTATAATGCTGTTTTGCATTGGGTGCATTGCTTTAACTGTCTCTTTTCACTGCCTTTACCCCCTGGGGAGTATCTTCCAGCAATATTCCCATGTCCTTCAGCTTATCTCTAATTTCATCGGCAACCTTCCAACTTTTCTCTTTTCTAGCCTTCTGTCTTTTATCAATTAATTCCTGTATTTCAGGACTTAGTTCATCATAACTGCCCTTTCCTTCATCCAAAGCCTTTTCTTCAGCCTTGTCTATTCCCAGTCCAAGCACATTGTCAAATTCCATTAATAAATCATATAGTTCTTTCGACTTGCTATCATATCTTACAACATTCCACGCGATGCCAAGAGCTTTGGGTATATTAAGATCATCGGTAATAGCTTCTTCAAATTCCTTTTTAAAAGCCGCAATAACCTCAGATGGAACACTGTTGATGGCTTTTTTATGAGCCAGAGCTCCTTCAAGAAATCTATCATATGAAACCTGTGCAGCCTTCATAGCTTCCCATGTAAAATTCAGCTTGTTTCTATAATGGGCATTCAAGCAAAAGTACCTATAGGCAAGAGAGCTAAAGCCCTTTTTCTTTAAATCTGCTATTGTATAGGTATTACCCAGACTTTTCGACATTTTACCGTTATCCACCAGCAGAAACTCTCCATGCATCCAGTACTTTACTGCTGGTTTTCCCAATAAAGCTTCAGATTGTGCTATTTCATTTTCGTGGTGTATTGGAATATGATCAACACCACCAGTATGAATGTCAAAAAAGTCCCCAAGGTATTTTCTTCCCATGGCGGAACACTCAATATGCCATCCTGGATACCCCATACCCCATGGACTTGGCCACTGCATTATATGTCCCTTTGGAGCCTTTTTCCATAAGGCAAAATCAGCAGGGTGCCTTTTTTCTTCATTAACATTGACTCTTGCTCCTGCAAGCTGTTCTTCAAGGTTTATTCCTGACAATTTTCCATAGCCTTCAAATTTACCTATATCAAAATATATTCCGTCACTGGTTTCGTAACCGTAGCCCATTTCAACAAGACCTTCCACGAACTCAAGCATTTCTTTTATATGCTCCGTTGCTTTGGCAATGATCTCCGGTCTTTCTATGTTTAAAGAATCAATATCTTCAAAAAATATTCTAGTGTAATAATCAGCTATTTCCCACGGAGACTTTTTTTGCTCTTTTGCGGTCTTTACCAGCTTATCTTCTCCCTCATCAGCATCGGATACAAGATGCCCCACATCCGTTATATTCATAACATGCTTAAACTCATAGCCCTCATATTTCAAAACTCTCCTTAATATATCCATAAACACATATGTCCTGAGGTTTCCTACATGAGCATAGTTGTAAACTGTCGGTCCGCAGGAATAAATACGTACTTTTCCACTTTGTATAGACTCAAATTCTTCTTTTTTTCTGGTTAAGGTGTTATATACCTTCATTGTTTAACTCCTTTCGTTTACTGCACTATGTTTCTTATTATACCATGGATTAAATAATTCATGGTATAATTGTACATGTGCGTTTTTTGCGAAGCAAAAATATTCGCAAGCGCATAAATTCCTCCGGAGGCACATAATATCCTCACTTATGGATTATATGAGGATATTATACAGCATTATCCAAGCGAATAAAAGAGGTAGTTGCCCGCATACGCATTTTCACTCCGGCTTCCCCTGTTTTATTATGGGAGATGGCTGCGCATTATATACTTTGGAATACGGAGGTACAGAATGTGTAAGCCAAACATTGCCGCCAATTATTGAATCATGACCTATGACCGTATCTCCTCCCAGAATTGTGGCGCCTGCGTATATTACAACATTATCCTCGATATCAGGATGTCTTTTAACTCCCTTTACAGGATTCCCATGCTCATCCAGCTGAAAACTTTTAGCTCCCAGTGTTACACCCTGATATATCTTAACATTATTCCCTATGGTGCAGGTTTCTCCTATAACAACTCCTGTCCCATGGTCAATAAAGAAATATTTTCCAATTTTTGCACCTGGATGAATGTCTATTCCAGTCCTCTGGTGAGCATACTCAGACATAACTCTGGGAATTATGGGAACCTTTTGTTCATATAAAATATTAGCTATTCTATAGATGCTTATAGCATCTATAGAGGGATAACTTAAAAGAATTTCTTCTGTTGTAAGAGCGGCAGGATCTCCCGTATAAGCAGCCTGAATGTCCATATGAAGTTTTTCCCTTATTTCAGGAAGCTTCTTCATAAGGTGGATTGTTATGTCATTGGCCCTGCTCCTGCATTTTGTGCAATTGCGAGTCTCCTTATCTTCAGTATCACAAATATCAATTAATGTTTTTTCAATAAGGCCGCTTAGCTCTATTGCAGCTTCACGTATATTGTTTCCTATAAAAATATTAATCCTGGTTTCATCTATAGGACATTTTTCATAAACACCGGGAAAAAGGGCGGACCGTACATCATGAATTATTTTGTAAATTTTTTCCTTCCCTGAAAGCCCGATAGTCTTTTGATTAAAATAATAAATGTTATTTATTCCTTCAAGAGATTTTGCTATATCCGGCATCTCATTATTCAGCCATAAATTAAGTTTCATGTTAACCTCCCTTTTAAAATTCAAATTAATTCTACCAATATTTATTTATTATGTAAAGGTTCTATATTTACACACTAATCAAAATTATTTCGCTGAATAAATAATAAAATAAAATAAAATAATAGTAATAAGCCAAAATAGAAAGGACGTGAATAAATGGATAATCAATATGAGAATACACAAGCACAAACGGGCACTTTCAATATAACACATTTTATCATCAGGCTTATTGTTGGTGCTGTAGTTTTGGCAATTACAGCAGCTCTAACCCCGGGATTTACCATATCAGGTATATGGCCCCTTATATTTGGAGCTATCGTCCTCGCCATACTGGACTACCTTGTACTGAGAGTTCTAGGTGTTAATGCAACACCATTTGGTAGAGGATTAACAGGGTTTATTCTTGCAGCAGTTATAATATATGTTACTCAATTTTTTGTTGCAGGATTTAATGTTACTGTTTGGGGAGCTATAATTGGAGCACTTGTTTATGGGTTAGTAGATTTGATAATCCCGGGCAGAGCAATGTAAGCATTTAACTTGGAATACTAATGTCAATAAATCAAAATGTTGTATCAAATTTGGCATAACATGAAATCATACTAAATGTAAGTGCAAGTAAGAAAACAGGGCTGCCTGTATTTATACTACCCAACTAAGGCTACCCTGTTTTTCCTTTTATAATCTGATTTTCCTTTTATAATCTGATTTTCCTTTTAAGCAGCATGCGGTGTAAGTCTCCGGATTCCCCTGTATATAGACCATATCAGTCCTATTCTTCTGCTTTTCTCTGCATTACAGCCTCTTCCTCAAGAGCTCTGGGAAAATCAAACTTCTGAGGCGGGAAGAATTCATCAACAGGGAATTCTATTGTTTCAAACAGTTCACAAGGATTTTCTTCAGTTGAAGCTATACATTTTTTCTTCGGAACACAGAAGTCAAAAGCAGGAATAAGCAGCTGTACATCTCTCACAAGCTTAATGATGGAGAACAGACCTATTGTTACAACCACTCTGCGTGTGGGATAGCACCTCTCATCTTCACCTGCTATTTCAACTATGTCACTGTCATCAAAATTATCTGCATCCAGGGCCTCTGCAACCCCTCTCGGGAATTGATCAAAGCAGCAAGTATCTTCAAAGCATTTATCCATAAGGTCTTGGATCTTTGCGTTCAAGGCAATTGGTTCTGCCACTTCAACCTTGGCTATGGGCTGGTTATCCTGCTGTAAAGCCGATTTGATTGGTACATCATAGCAAGGATCTGTAAAGTGAGATTTGAATATTTTTATATTTCCTTCAGAACCGAAGAGTATAACTTTCTTGTCAAACAAGACTATACCTGGAATTGTACAAATTTTAGTTCCACCTCTTAGTCTTGATACAAAGAAGTCAAGAGTAACCTTTATAAAGAATTTTACATCAACTGTAAAGAAACCTCTTTTAAAAGGTACCGGTTCTACATCCGCATATACATCAATTACTTCTGCCTTTTTGCATTTTACATTAATTGAATTGTTAATTATCTTTTGTACTTTATGATAGTGCTTGAACAATACCTTAACATCCTCAATACAATCTTTCTCCTTGCATGAATCGTAAACTTTCTCCACTTGTATGCAAACTGCTTCTCTTACTTTGGCAATATCCTTGTCGCACAGCAACCCGGAAACAACCCTGTCATTATCATTATCAAAGCTCATGGATTAACCCCCTTTATATGAACTTTATATTATTCTCTCTCATTTTCATAATATGTGAATTACGGTTTTTGGTGAATATTTTTTGTAAACAGAATTCATAAATGTAATAGGTAAACATTCTTTTTCATATATATTTTATAGAGATATATAAACAAGGAATTGAAGTAAATATGTATAATTTTACTAATAAACAATATGTTTTTAAACAATCATCCGGTAAAATATGGAATATATATTATGATAAACAATTAGGTATCTGTTACAGTACTCTTACTAAAAGAAATACCTGGACGGCTCCTGCTTCCTTGGAGAAAAAGGCGCATGAATCCTTTAGCGCCTGCATGGATTCTAAAGACAAGTTCCATATAATTTACCAGAGTATTCATGGTGATATTTATTATATACGATTGGATGAATCTTCAGTAGTTACATTGCCTGTTTTAAATAGCAGATATCCTTCACTTTACAATAAGTATTTTGAGATAATACCTATAAAGAACACCATACATTTTTTTTATGTTCTACAACATAAGAATAACCTTCTACTAAGCCATCAAATACTATCTGATAAAGAAGTTCAAAATCCCCAGGCAGTTGGTTACATAAGCATGATGAATTTGCCATATACTGCTGTTGCAGATAAATCAGGTAATATTTATACTTTTTATCAACCAGCAGTAACAGGGGCTTTACACAAGAATTCCTCCTTACAATTGGGTTATAGTAGATTTTCTACTCATCATAATCTCCGGGAGGAATTTATTTCAATATCTACGCCTGGCATAAATACTGATTACCCATCTACCGCTATAGATAACAGCGGTCTAATTCATTTTTCTTATCAAAATCTTGTTTCCGGGCGTTATGATCTGGTATACCGGCAAAAAGCTCCAAATAGCATGGAATGGTCATCCGAAGCCATAATACACTCATCTTCAAATCCTTTTGATAACTCTACAATTATTTGTATTGACGATAAAGTTGTAGTTTATTGGGTTAAAAATGATGTAATATATTATTGCTATTCAAGCGATAAGGGTAATTCCTGGAGTAAATCGGGCAGATATAATTTCCCCGTGGGGCGGCAACTTGCATGCATTTCATATGGAACCAACGACTTTTACGAAGTCAACAGGATTTCAGCTGGCGATATACCCGGAAGTTTCATAAACGGTTTAAAAATGGCTTTCTACCAGGATTTACTTAATACTGATAATACCAATACCGATAAGGAGGGATTAAGGAATTTAATATCTGATAACATAAAGAGTTTAAGTGAAAATATTGAAGATCTTTCAGAATCCAATAATAGTTTAAATGCAGAAATTCAAAGAATTAACCTGTTTCATAAAAATATTCTAAAAGAACTAGACAAGTATTCAATCAGAATCAGTTTCCTGGAGAATGAATTAAAGCAAATAAAGTCTATGGCTCAGCATACTTTTGTTTCACATAACAAGTATAACATTCGTAGTGTTGTAAGGAATGAAGCTAATGAAACCAATAGCACTAATGAGGCGAACAAGGCTAACAAGGTTAACGAGATTAACGAGATTAACGAGATTAATGAGGTTGATGTGGTTGATGAGGTTGATGAGATTGATGAGATTGATGAGATTGATGAGGTTAAAGGAATCAATGAGATTAATAGGCCTAATGAAAATAATGACAGTGATAGAATTAATAGCTTTGATGAAAACAGTTGAAAAAATATGTAACTTTGTATATTTACGTTAATAATAGGCACAGGGAAAGTGCTTCATGAAGAAGCAATCTTTCCCTGCTATGTTAAACCCGAAGATGGCGTTCCCCCATATTTTGACACCTAGCCTATGCTAGGTGGGTGTTCTATCAAAGACTTCAACCTTCCACAGCCGTTGCACCCGGCTTTCACCGGATGTCGGAATTAAATTGAGGCCTGATCTCCATCTCTCGAAACCGAACTCCCGTATTAACGGTGTAGGTTCAAAATAATAGGTTTATCCGCTCATTTCAGGTCATACCACCTAAACTTGCACTTGGGCGGCTTATTTCTTTTTCATGATTATTATATCATGAATTTCAAAGAAATTACATGATATAATTGTGCATGTGCGTTTTTTGCGAAGCAAAAATATTCGCACGCACATAAATTCCGCCGGAGGCATATAATATCCTCATTTATGAGGATATTATATCATTCATATGAAAGCTTAACAACAAATTTTAAACCTGTTTACCCCTTCCGCACACTCTATTTTGGCCATTTACTCAATAATACTTCGAAAATCAAAAATATTTACTAGTTACCTTTGTATAATACTGGATTTTAACATAATACCCCCAATAACTTAAGGATAAATCTTTTTATAAATGTTTTTATAAGAGGCATTGGTTACACTATAAATTTCTCTGATATTAATAGCATTTGTCTTTCCTTCATTAATAAGTGTATCTTTATATTCAGGAATTAACCTTAGACAGTAACCACAACCATTCTTTGCAATTTTGCACGGTGTAGAAACTACTTCAACAGGATATCCTTTTTGAGCCATAATCCTGGAAAGCCTTATGGCATAATTCCCGGAATCTACTAACACAAGATAGTACATATACACCCCTCCTAATTTTTAACAGATAAATGCTTAAGTCTGTCAGTATCATACTATTTTGCATTTTCTTTTCCGTTACAAGTTATTTGGCACCAATTTTATTTTCTCTTGCATAATAGAAAAGATATTGTTGCGCAAAGCCTGCAAGCTCTCCAAAGTAATTCGCGGCAAATTTCTGAATTTCTTTTAGAGTCGCTTCCCTGTGAAAATATAGTTCCTCCATAACTCTTTTAACCCATACATCAGTAGGAAAAACATCATATTTAATTCCACTGTATAATAATGTACAATCAGCTACCTTATCACCAACACCAGGCAACTGTTTTAACATTTCCCTGGCTTCATCAGTATTCACAAGATATAATTCTGAAGGTTTCAGGCAGCCTTCCTCCACCATTTTTGATGTAATATCAATATATTTGCATCTAAACCCGGCTCGGCATACTGCCAGTTGTTCAATAGATGCACTCGCAAGATTTTCAACATCCGGGAATGTATGGTATGCTTTTTCGTTAATCAATATTTTTTTACCAAAGGATTCAGATATGGAAGCAACAACTTTCATTATCATGGGTATTCTGTTATTGGCAGATATTATGAATGATATTAATGTCTCCCAGAAATCCTGCCTTAACAGCCTTATACCATAGCCGAACTCTACAGCTTTCTTCATTATATCATCTTTACGCATGAGCGCTTCTTTTATATCACCATAATTCCTGCCCAAGTCTAAATAATCATACCAGACATTTTTAAAATCTTCCATGTCGGCATTTCTTATATAAAGAGTACCTCCTTTATCACTGCCATGCCCATCATTATGTTCCGAACAATAATCATAAGCATCATAAAATATATTAGCAACTTTACCTTTTGCAACACCTGTATAACTTCCGTCGTGTTCCCTGTACCAGCGAAAACATTGCCCGCATTCAAAAATGTGTACAGGATTAAAATCCCTTACATCATAAACCCTTATGAGCTTCCCGCCGCCGGAGCTTTGGTGATCTTGTATTTTATATCCTTTATATTCCATTGTATGTTCTTCGCACTCCAAGAAAAATTCCCCCTAATCTTATATCGCCTTCCCATTATACCTATTTTCTGCTATAATATGCATATATTCATTTATATAAATATAGTATAATGGAGAATTTTAAAATATGAAAGAACAAATCTACACTATACCTGTTGTTGATGCATTTAATGAAGATAGTGAATGTGCCATATGTACACTTGAAAGAAAGCTTGAGGACCAGTATATTGAATACTTTCTTGGGCCGTCACTTATGGAGCCTGATTGCAGAATAGAGACAAATGAAAAGGGATTTTGCACGAGGCATTTTGAATTGCTTTATAACAGGCAGGAAAACAGATTAGGTCTAGGACTCATTGTTGATACTCACCTTCAGGAGCAAAATAAGGAACTGAAGAAAATGTACAGCAAAAAAATTAGTTATATCCAAAAAGAGTCAGAAACTACCCTGGTTAAAAGCATATCAAATAAGCTTACTTCTAAAAAGACATCAACAGAAAAATTTGTAGAGAATATGGTTCAAGAGCTGGCCAGCCTTGAAAAAAAGTGCATGATTTGCGGAAAAATGAGCTATACAATGGAAAGATATATTGACGTAATATTCTATTTATGGTTCAAAGAAAGAGAGTTCCGGGACTTGTTTAACAACAATAAAGGTTTTTGTCTTGTACATTTCAGACAACTTCTTGAAAGTATGGGTAAATACCTAAATTCTCGGGATATGGCAATATTTGCTGATAATCTTTTGAAAATGCAGTTGAAAAACATGGAAAGGGTTCAACAGGAAGTTAATTGGTTTACGGAGAAGTTTGATTACCGTAATAACGATGCCCCGTGGGGCAACTCAAAAGATGCTCTCCCCCGAAGCATACAAAAAATCACAGGTTACTGCAATCTCAAGTGAAAGGTGGGTAGTGAGCAGTGGGTAGTGGATATTGGGTAGTGGGAGGTTGAAGACTTACGGTTGAGAGTTGAAAGCTGACAGCTGATGGTTGACGGCTGATGGTTGACAGCTGATGGTTGATATTTGATATTTGATAGTTGATAATTGAAGGTCAGAAAAGAAAATTCGCATCATTGCTTAAGTCATGAGCTAAGCGAATTTTCTTGAATATATAGCCCTTTTGCAGTCAAATTTAAGGCCTTTATATTCAAGGCAGTTATTTTCTCTATCTCCAGCTTGACTCTTTGCTGAACAGTTTCCAGCAGAGATTTAATAGGATAACCATATATAAGTATTAAATCTATGTCAATGGTTATACCTTCGTTGCCATTTTCCACTTTAAACCTTGATATCCTGCTAATGCCTTTTATGTCATATATAACATATTCAGCTATCTGGTATATGGTATAGTCGGATATAGTGTATTTGCCCATATAGCTAAATGTAGGCCTTACCACAGATTTTTCTGCAACAAGTTGGAAACGTCCCTTCCCTTTTCTCCTGAATATTTGCAGCGGATCAAGAAAATAGCCTGAAAAGTCCTTTTTAATTTCAAACGTAGGAACTGGAATAACATGCTTACCTTCATTTCTTCTTGTAGATAGCGCCTGATTGATCTCAGCTTCCTTTGCAACTTCATGTATATATACTTTTTGTGATACTTCAGGAAGGTCCAGCTTTTTGGCGATACTTTCCACCATACCATCTGATGTGCCCAATATCAGGATAGCATTAGGATTAGCAAGCTCTATAGCTTTCTTTACACTCTTTGCATGGTCATCATAAATAAATAATGCCCTTTTAATTGAGCCTATTTTAGTGCTTTCCTTTTTTGCAGAAACTCCTGCTATTACGCTATTTCCCTTTATTAGAAGGCCATCATCAATTATATATTCAATTCCTCTACTACTGGCCACCTGTAACGCTCTATGACTCTTTCCCGTACCGCTGGCACCTACAAAGCCCACTACCCTCAACCTAATTTACCTCCATTAATTACTTATAGTTATATAAAATCAATTTTTTAAACACAACCAGTATTTATTACAATGTAATTTTACCACAAATGTGAAGAAACTTATATAGATCCATAAATATTTCATGAGAAGAAACTTAAAGGATACACTATTAGTACTACTTTGTTATGTCGCTAATGGAAAGTGCATTTCTGTGATAATATAGAATAAAGAGAGTTAAAAACTCTCTTCTTCATTTACCTTAAAGTTCATTTTATATCTACTTATACCATATGTTACATTATTTATAATAAATATGTCAATATATATTATCCGGAATTTCTGCTTCCTTTATACTTTTTTTATTAGTTGCTGAAGTTGCATTGCATATACCACAGCCTTTACAAATTACTACATTCTTTTGAAAAATATTCCTTATTGTTTCCAGTAATTCTTTATTTTTAAAATGTGCTGTTCTGTGAATTGTAATTTTTTTAGGTGCTAATGTTATCAATGAGCTAACCAGCAAATCGTCATAATTAATTTCTCCTTCTGATATTTCATTCAGGTACTCCTTTATACATTCATTTGTAATTTCTTCATATCTATCATCAAGTAAATTATATTTGCCTTCACTTTCTGCAATTACATGTATATTGTCAAATTTAGGTTCCTGTATATCAACGAAATATTTTAATAATTTTATAAATTCTTTATACTCTTTTTCCATTAAAAAGCTATCTACAGCTTTCTCCACAATCTCCTCCAAATCCCTTATATAATCTTTAAGCCGGAAATTTACAAACCCATCCAATATTACATTATTTGAATTTTCAAAGTATTCCATTAAATTTTTAACAATAATATTCCGCCTTCTAATCTGCAGTAAAGTATTTAAAAAACTCTTTTCTTCATTCCTTACAGTTAGGAATGCCTCCTTCAAAATATCTTTTCTTTCAGTTTGACTAAAATAGCAATAGTTTGAGTTAACAATGCGTCTGATAAGTTTTTCTTCATAGTATCGTATAATATAGTCTGCAAGAGCATTTGATACATTAAGCATTAATGCTTTATAAGCTTGTTTAGGTGCTTTAACCTGAGACTTATTTTCAATTAATTTGCATATTATTGAGTCAATTCCTTCATTATTAACTCTATCTATTGAGTAATCTATCTTATCGTTTTTCAACTGTATTAACTCTTTTGATATAAACTCTAAAACATCATCAGCACATTTTTCTACATCAATGCTGAGAAACTGCATCAACTTCACTTCCCTTCAAGTGTAGTATATGTCTTCATAATTTGTTGTATGCAGTATGTCAGGTATGCAAAATTTACCATGACATATGGATATTACTTCATATATGACCTCATACTATTATATGTATCAATAAGTTCCAAGTTACTATATTGCCCGGATATTACTAAATACATTATTTTCTATCACATTGTGTTTTTTTATTTATCAGAAGCGGGAGGAACGAAATTTACTCCATATACATAGTATAATAGGGAAGATACCGGCGATATAACGGGAAACAGGTAATATATTTATATGAACAATACTAACTACCGGCCTCCGCGGAATCCGGTAGTTATTCAGATAAACCGCGCCTCTTAAAAAAGGCGCGGCAGTTTTTATTTTAAACACATCACTTTTCTGTTTATTTCCTATTTTTGTAATTCTATCTAGCTATATAAACATTTGCATGCATTTAAAAACTTAGTTTGGAAATACTGTAGATAAAAATAGTAAAGGAGGTGCTTGCATGAATAGGACACCGATAGACAGAGTTGCTCTTGTGCTTGTTATTATAGGTGCTTTGAACTGGCTTCTTGTTGGTCTTTTCAGTTTTGATCTTGTTGGAGCAATTTTTGGGGGCAACACAACATTCCTCAGCAAAACTGTTTATACTCTCGTAGGCCTTGCCGGTCTTTATAGTATTAGTCTGTTATTTAGAGAAGTTAATACTGCAACAGAATAATTTTTAGTTTTAAACTTTTTAACATAGAAAAATCTAAATTATCTAATATGTTAAAAAATGGACCCTTTTATTGCCAGATTTATTGCCAGTTAAATTTACAATAAATTTGACTAAAATAATCCGGTAAACAAAAATTTATAGTTGACAATAATTCCCGTAATAATTTTTGAAAAATTACAAATGATAAGAATACGCTATGATAAATAGCGAATAAAAATAATAATCAAAGGAGGTTGTCTTAATGGCTAATAACAGAAGCAAAACTGCATTTGAAAACATGAAGTATGAAATAGCAAACCAGGTTGGTGTTAACTTGAAACAGGGTTACAACGGTGATATTGCTGCAAGAGATGCAGGTAAAATTGGTGGAAACATTGTTAAGAAAGTATTCGAATCTTATACCGGGAACAATTATAATGTTAACAAGCAATAATGGAATATAAGAAGTTTATCAAAAGGGTTATCTCCAAAAATTCCGGAAATTCTTCCGAAAATCCCTTTTAGATTAAACTGAATATAGAGTAATATAAATTGATTGTCCCGGTCAAGGCGGCCATGAAGGCTGCTTGACAAACAGTACTGATAGCCCGGGCAGTCAAAGGTAGTTCTTGACCCCGGGCTAATGAAACAATTAAACAAGGGGACGATTCTTTGGTTTCACTCCTTAAAAAGAATGAAACAGAAGAACCGTCCCCTTGTTTCTGTTTCCCTGATTTATTACTCATCCTCTTCCCAGTTATGGTACACATTCTGAACATCATCCAGGTCATCAAGATTCTCTATCAGCCTGTTCATCTGCTCAATATGTTTAGGATCTGTCAACACCGCTACAGTCTGCGGTACCATCTCAACATCTGCTTCCATGAATTTGTAGCCTTTTTTCTCAAGGGCTCCTCTTATGGCAGAAAATTCTCCCGGGTCAGTCAATATCTCAAAATATTCATCCTGAGGATTAAAATCATCAGCACCCAGATCAATAACTTCCATCATAAGCGTATCTTCATCAACATCATCTGTTCTTTCGATTAATATAACTCCCTTTTTATCGAACATAAAAGATACACAGCCGGTCTGACCAAGGTTACCACCGAATTTATCGAAAAAGTGTCT
>Ga0116195_1001502_pt1 | contig 13881 bp, 9 predicted proteins | sample AD_SCU002_MetaG_FD_89881 | JGI IMG/M metagenome (GOLD analysis project Ga0116195, IMG submission 89881) | Active sludge microbial communities of municipal wastewater-treating anaerobic digesters from China - AD_SCU002_MetaG | ecosystem: Engineered > Bioreactor > Anaerobic > Digestate | place...
GAAAGGGCATATTCATATGAATATTTTGAAGGAGCAAGTACATCATCTTCTTTATATTTTTCAGCATTACGATCTATATTCAAAAACTCTATCTGCAGCTTCTGTGCAGGAACAAAGGAGCAAATATCCCACAGATTCCGTAATGTAAGCGCCGGGTAGTAATTGCCCCAGTCAGTATACCTGTTTTCCAGAAATATATTCCCATATTCCTGGAACATGAAGTAACCATACCTTGGGCCGGCAGTAATATCCAGGTTAAAAGTGATGTTTCCGCTACTCCTGTCCCGGAGAGACTTCAGCATCTTTTCAAGATTGTCCTCAGCTTCTTTTGTTCTCAGCTGTACCCCGTCTATCTTGAATTTCTTTATACCATATTTTTTATACAGGTTATACAATATTTCAGCCTGTTCATCGTAATTTCTGAAAAGCTTTTCATAGTCTGGGGCAAACCACAGTGACAGTTCAACTCCAAGTTCCCGGGACTTATTTATTATCCTGCCGAAACCACCGGGAAAACGCTCAGGGTGGACATCCCAATAATCTTTATCTCCTCTCTTCTGCCATCCAAAATCCAGCTGATAGTGTGTAACTCCCAGCTTTGCACAAGCTTCCATTTCCTTAATGACAAACTCTTCATTCATATGTTCCACACACTGTCTATCTCCCCAAAGATTGGCCATAACCGAATAATCTCGTTCAGGTATAATTAATGACCTTTCTCTTTGATATTCTTTCAGAGCCAGCAGTGCACAATTGTAATTTCCTCTAAACACTCCTATTACAGAGCTATAGGTAATCTTATACTCTTCAGGTATTTCCTCGGGACGTATACCCCACCCTAATGTTTCTATTCTTTTTTCGCATATACGGAAGTTGCCTTCCACTTCCGGGCGCTGATCAGAAAAGCATGGACTTTCTTTATGGAAAAATAATCCTTCACTATCCGGCGGGCAGTAAAATACAAGACTGCCCTTATCAAAGCCTGAGGGATTAAGTCTTTCTTCTACAAGATGGTTAGTTAAATCCGTCCTTGCAAAAAACTCATATGACCGCAAATATTTGTTATCAAGTGCCACTGGGTAAGTATCAAGTATATTGAGCCTTGTCCCGCTGAAAAAATCACCCATCGGCATTTTGTCTGACTTCACTTCTATAAATGTTCTTATAGCCGGAGCATTATCATACACAACCGCATGCCGTTTTACATCCATACAGTGCACTTTATCCCTGAGGTGAAAAACAATCTCAAGGTAAGAGCCCGAATATATAGAATCATTAACCTTATTTGAACTAACATCTACAAGCTGCATTTCATACTCTGATCTCTCTTCGGAATCTTTTTGCCTTATATCGTTAGTAAGACCTTCATATGATATCTCCCTGAGCCAATCATTATCCTTCTCTGAGTTATGTATTGTGCTATGCTTTAATACCCACTGGTATCCTGCAACCTTATCCAATATTGAAACTGTATATAGGGAACCTTTATCATACTTCCAAACTCTTTCAATGTAACGGTTTCCCAGAAAGTATTTCTGTCCTTCAACTCTGAAATAGGATTCCGTCTTTACTTCTTGTTTAGATATGTCTTTCTCAATAGTATTTAACACTGTCATTATCCCCATATTTTGCCCTCCGTCAGTCCAAATTGTAGTGTTAAAATCTTCTCATTATAATCTCATTAAGAATAATAATAACGACTGCAGCTACATCTATATTATATATGAAAAATACAGTATGCTTATATGCCGCATCTATGCTATACTCTGCATTTTAAATTTTATAATTCATGCTTATTGGAGTAAAGACACAATTTGTTACATTATAAACATCCAGTTGTCAAGGTTCATAAAATGTTATATATAAAACAAAATGTTATTTTTTTAATATTATCTAAAAGAGAATACAAAACAGCCCTACCTGAAAATGGTTTATGGCAGGGCTGAAAGATCCAAATATGTTTCTATTTTATTATATATAACGTAAAATGATTCTACACGGTTTATAAACTCAGCAGACTTATCTTTCCGCTCTTCTATAGATATTAGGTGTCATACCTGTATATTTTTTAAACAATCTGTTGAAGGTTACATTATTGGTTATACCAACCTTCAAATATATTTCATTTATCTTTAAAGAAGTATTTTTCAAAAGTCTTGATGCTTCCTGCATTCGTATTTGATTTATATAATCACTCAAACATTCACCTGTTTCATTTCTAAAATGTCTCGAAAGATAACTCCGGGAAATACAGAATTTTTCTGCCAGCATATCTATACTGATATCTTCCATATAGTGCTGGTTTACATACTCTTTAACATTACGGACAATATCATCCTCCGACGGTGTGTGAGTACAGATATAGTTATAATATGTTATAATTATATTCTCACATGAGATTTGATAATTTTCTATAGTTTCATACATTTTAATCATTGAATATATGTTTTTCATGTTAAAATCAGGCGGTATCCTGCTATATAACCTTGACAAAGCATCATTACAGCTGTTAACAATATCAGCACACAGCAAAAATATTGAAAAACTGCTTACTTTCTTATCAGCATTATATTTTAATATGTCGTTAACATGTTTTATGCATTCATCAATCTGCTTGTTTGAAAGTAAGTTCACAATTTGTTCACGCTGCGTGTTTGTAAAATAAATAGAATCTTCTATCTCACAATTTCCTTCAGTCATTATCTGAGTTTCATTACACAGATTCCTGTTTTTTTCAAGGCTATTGATTCTTTTGTAAACATTGTTCAGTTGTGAAAAATCATCATATGTTTTGCTTACGATAATTGTAAAGAAAACATATTTGTTTTCAGCATTCAGCTTATCTACCAGCACATTTATTTTTTCTTCAATATTTTTATTGTTTTCAGCACTAACAATTGATGTGATATTATCATTTTCAACCTGAAATGATATTGCCTGCCCGAATAATTGTTTGAGATACCTTTCGATTAGTTCATTTATTATAAATATAACCTTGCTATATTCCAGTTTTATATCAGAGTAAAATTTTTCTCTGCAGCACACCTTGAAAATAATAATGATATATTGGGAAAATATTTCACTTTTACCGTCAAATCCATATGGCATTTCTTTTTCTTGTGATATCACATTTAAAAGCTTTTCCCTATAAAAAACCGATTTCAATATAGAGTCCTTTTTATCAATATCATTTTCATATCGCATGTTTTCTTCAACAATATTTCTTACATTGTTAGCTATGTATTTCAAATTAATAGTGCCACTTTTATCCCCAGATATATTTTTAGCTTTACCTATCATCTCAACAATCTGCTTTACAGAATTATTAAAGCCTTTAATAATAAAAACTGAAGCAATACTTCCCAATAATACAGATATAATAATTGCTATATTAAGCAGAAATTTTGTTTGCCTTGTATATATTCTAAATGTTTCATCAGGAATATACTTGCAGAATACCAAAGATGTAAAAGAAAACCTCTTTATAGATATAAATCCTTCATTGTTTCTTGTAAGCCCTTCCTTGCTTCCCAAGTTGTATTTTATATCTTTGATATTTTTATCTTCTAGAATTTCTAAAGGAAATATTGCCTGCCCTTCCAAATTATAAATATAAAAATCATTCATAAAATCCGGCTCAATTATTTTTACAAGAGATTTTGGATTAACCAATGCAGTTATTGTAAAACTACTCCCTGTTTTTTCCTTGTAAATCACCGGTATAAGTGGTCTTGTATTATTTCCGACCCAGTCAAAGCTTGAATACTCAGTGAAGTTGTGAACAGGAAGAATCTTGAATGTGAAATCCTCCTCCAGTTGTTTTATGAATAGATCCCAATAGTCATCTGAACCTGACAAGATTTTGCTAAGATACATGTCTTTATTGCATGCACTGTTGCAATCTATAACAATATTACCTTTTAAGTCAATTATAATTATGTTTTCAATGAAACTATTTTTATTACAGTAATCAAGTATTGTTGCTTTCGCTCTTTCTATATCTACTGCTGACATGGTTCTTGTTCTCAATTGTTCACCATATTTTTGGTATAAGCTTATCAGAACATTTGTGATAATGTTTTCAAATTGCTGTTCTATCCCTAAAGCAACGTAATTTAATCTTTTATGCGTTTTATCTATTAGTTCTCTTTCTATATTATTTTTATAAACTACGTTTAATATTAATTGAAATGAAGATACAATCAGTATTACAGTCAAAAAACCTGCCAGGAGTTGAGCATATATTGACTTTGAATGAAAAATACGCGTAATTCTATTCATAATAATTCATAGCACCCCTGTCAATAAATTAATTATACCAAATATACAATATATCTATAACACATCATAATATATCATATCTTAGCACATAGTTGCAATCCAGTATATGCATGCGGGCACATTTTCTTCCTAAATTATTAGGGACGTTTCTACATTTCTACAGAATTATTATTATTGGGGACGTTTCTACAGCTATATAAAAAGAGCCTGACATAATGAATTAATAATTCAATTAATCAAGCTCTTTTCTATTTTATATTTGCTATATAAAACAAGATAACTGTTTTGTATTACAATCTTTTTATTAAGTAATTGCTTTGTTCTTTATAGAGTAGCTCTTATCCGGAAACAAAACACTAAATACTAATACAGTTGCGATTGCCACTATAACGGATGCATAAGTTTCCGTAATTGCCGGATGTATTGGGAAATTACCAAATATACTTTTGTAAACTACCCATATGGAGCCTGTAATTACAGATGAAAACATCGAGATAATTGCCCCTTTCTGGGAAACCTTCTTCCAGAATAATCCAGCCAGTATAACTATGAATAATGCTCCTCTTATTGTATATGCAAAGTAAACTATATCAAGGATCTTCGTGCTTCCATTAATTGCTATCGCCAATGCTATACATATTACACCGGATATTGCTGTAGAAATTCTGGATACCATAAGCAGTTTACTCTCAGAAGCTTTAGAACCCCGCCTTGGCTGATAAATATCTTTGGTAAACATGGTACCGCATGCCAGAATAATAGGTGAAGATGTAGATAATATAGCAGCCAGAACTGATGCTAAAACAATACCCCCTGCAACAGGGTTCATATTAATCATTAATGTTGGCAGAGCAAGCTTTGCATCTGTTATATGAGGAAACTTCGCTCGTGCTATCATTCCAAGCAATGCTGTAAGAATACCAAACGGGGCTACAATCAAGGCTCCTGCAATTGAAGCTTTTTTTGCGGTGATCTCATCTCTTGCTGCAAGGATAGGCTGTATTCCCGCTTGGGCTGTACATGTGCCCAGAACAGATGCAATTATCCAGGATGAAACTCTTGGTAATCCTATATTGAGCCAGTTGAAATACTCCGGCGGCAGACTTGATTGAATAGTTTTGCAGCTGCCGATACCCTTAATTGAAACTACAAGTGCAAGTATAATTCCCCCATATTTTATGATAAAATGAAGGACACTGGTATACCCTACTGCACTCATACCTCCAATCAGAGTATATATAACAAATCCTGCTCCCAGAAGTATTACCGACAAATTAAAGTCCAGCTTTAATACTAGAACTCCAAAAGAACCGGCAGCTATTATCTGTGCTGTTCCAACTACCAGCATAACAAATATCAGGAAAACACTTGATACCATTCTGGCCTTTTCACCTAAAACATTTCCTATAATACCAGGTATGGTTACTTTATCCATGCTTCTATACAACTTGGCGAAAAAAATGCCTAAAACCAGAAGTCCTATTCCGTTAGCTACAGTATACCAGGCTCCTGAAATCCCATAGCTGTAACCATATTCCGATATCCCTATAGTTGATGTCCCACCCAGCCATTCCCCTGTTGATGCTGCGACAGCGACAAAAAAGCCCAGATTTTCACCATGATATGTGCTTAAAGAAACCGACTTCCTTTTCGCCGCTATGCCAACAACAACAACAATCATGAAATATAATGCCATTATTGAAAATTGTATCCACATTGTTATTATTCTCCATACCGCTTATTCAGCAACAGGTATTTCAAGCTCCAGTAAAGGCGGATACTGCTGGCACCCAAAAACATCGCCTTCCCCAACACTTCCACTTGGTTTTGATCTCATAATAGTAAATTTAATTGCATAAGCAGGATCAAACTCTACAAAATCGCAAATTCTTTCCTCCGGTATATCATACAGCTTTGCTATAGTGCTTTTTGATAAAACCTTGCTTGCTTTTACCATTTCGTATTTATCTTTATCTGTAAATATTATATCAAAGGTTATTTTATTAACCCCTGCATTTTTACTTCTTATAGTTTTAGCAATTTCAGTTAACTTAACTGTTTTCAATTTACTTGCCTCCCTTTACATTCTTTTCATTCTTTTTGATGATATTCCTTTTTTATGGAGAACTGTCCCCACCTTTGTCCCCACTTTTGATGGAGAACTGTCCCTGCTTTTTCCCTACTTTAGCTTGTCTTGTATTTATCCAATATCAATGAATTTCAGATCAAACAACTCCATAGGGTCATCTACAGGTACAATATGATTCATTGTCCACTCATAGGCGGGGCTGGCTTTAATAACTTCATCAAGAAGGAATGCTGCTGATCCAGCTGTTCCCTTTACTTCCGGCAGTCTTGCATAGAAAAGTTGTCTTAATCCGATCATTGTAACTTCGTGGGCTACTTCATCTGTAGGTGCTACACCTTCGACTACAATACAAAGCTCATGGGACTTGATTTCCTTTACAGGCTCAAGATCACCCATTACACCGTTCTTGCCAAACACTCTGTAACTTAAGTGATATTCCTCATTTGGGAAACGTTCCTTAACCTGTGATCTTGCCCAATCCAGTACCTTATCAATGTTTTGGATGGAATACGGATCACGGATTCCTGCAATTCCTATATAACGTTCTCCTATTTTCCCTGATCCCTCAAGTTTGACCGTGATTTTCCCTTCTGTTGGTATGTATTTAGGATTGGTTATTCTGCAAGTTTTTTCATCAAACTGTTCATATTTGCACTGACTCATATCAATCATTCCGCCGGCAAAATATTCATAATATGGATTTGATCTCTCATACATGGCATGGCCTGCGACTGATGCAATAGTACATCTTTGCTTTGGATGCATTGCAGTTACTTTCACATCATCTTTTGTAATAGTCCCAATAACTGATTCTTTTGCTCCATAGGGTTCTGCACAGAATGATGCGCATTCAAGAACTTTTCCAAGATAATATGATAAGTTTTCTGGGAATCCTTCTTTAATTGCTGGTGCGGCAAATATTGCAATATCACTTGACCTTCCACCTATAATTACATCAGCACCACCTTCAAGAGCCTTAATATACGGGTGAACACCGGCTACTGCAACAATTCTATTGGTTTTATCCAATACTTCCGGTGTCAAATCACTATATCCCTCAAGGCCTTTTACCTGGACGCCTTTTTTCAGTTTATCATACAAATACTGCTTATCTACATTAGAATAGAAGTATGCAAGTTTAAATTTGGGTATATTATGCTTTTTAGCCAGATCCCTTATTATGTCAATATACATATCTACTCTGCTGTTTGTACCGGTATCCCCTGCTGACCCGATAATCATGGGAACACCCTGCTCTCTTGCTGCAACAAGCATCAATTCCAGATCATGTTTCTGCCAATTATAATGGCTTGCACAAATATCTTCACCAAGCGGTGTAGGTCCTATATCATCACTGCCTGAATCGCTGCAGTAATAATCAGGATGTGTTTTAGCTCCTATATAAAAGCTCTCTTCCTTTGTAGGCGCAAATCCAAGATGTCCGTTAGGACAGATAATTCTAAGTTCCTTTTTCATCAAACTATTACCTCTTTCCTCACATTTTTTTGTACTTCATAGTTTTATATTAGGTTTAGAACAAACTGCAAAGGCAAAATTTAACCTTTGTTTTTAGTTGTTATAACATGTTATGTCATGTATTATTATAGTCCCTTTATTTGCAGGTGTCAAGAGGTGACAACAAACATGACACATTTTCTTACTATGAAATAAAATATGGCAATATACGATTTTCCAAGTATAAAATTTGAATAAAGCTTACGGATTGTTATGTTTAAGGCAATGAAAAATTCGTAATTCACGACAAGGATGTCGTGAGGCGTCACCTGAGCCATGGACGGCAAATGTGACGGGTAGAATTTTTCTGTAGACTTAAACGCTACAATCCATTGCTGAAGTGAATATTATACGTGGAAATCGATTTTTGCCATATTTTTCTTCAAATATAGAAAATGTGTCCCAATAAACGCACTTGACATAACATGTATTATTATATATCATTTAATCATCAAAATTTTATTAGTAATAATGAGGTGAGTTTTCTGGAAAATAACGATTTATCTCCTTCGAAACCTTTATTTCTACAAATAAAGGAGGCTATAAAAGAAAAAATACTTAATGGCGAATATCAATATGGAAGTAAAATTCCTTCTGAAAATGAATTATGTAAATTGTTTAACGTAAGCAGAATAACTGTTAGAAGCGCAATAAGCGAGGCTATGAAGGAAGGTTTGCTTTTTACAGTTCAAGGAAAAGGCACATTTGTGAAGGATTTAAAAGATACAAAAATATCACAGGCCCTTCCCTATATCAATTCCTTTGAAAGTACAATTAAAAACCTGGGTTTATCAGCAGGTACAGAGATACTCAAGGTTGAAACTATCCCTGCTGATATCGAAATATCCAAGATACTGGATATAAACATCGGCACCAATGTACTTATATTGAGTCTCCTTGGGAAGGCAGATAATGAAGGTTATGTTATTTATAATTCATATTTTTCAGAAATCATCGGGAATAAGATCTATGAACTTGCTAAGAAGGAAGTAGAAAAAGGTGCTGCTTTCTCAACTTTAGATTTATATAAAAAGCTGAACCAGCCTGTTCCTGCATTCATAGAACAAACCTTTGAAGCTGTTGCAGCTGATGCATCAACCTCAAAGGTTTTGAACTTAAAAAAGGATTCTCCGCTTTTTCTGGTAAGCTCAATAATATATACAGGAAACAGTGCACCCCTTGAATACAGGAAAGCTTTTTACAGGTCCGATAAATACAAGTTTCATATAAAGCGTGAATTGAGCTTGTGAACTAAAGCACGAATTAAGCTTTTGACCATTTGTTTGGGAATTCACCCAACTTTATGCGAGTGATATTTTTGGAGTCATTATGCATAACTTTTATCCCCAAGTGAAGCAGGCTTGCTTCACTTTCCACTCATTTAGCACCTGCAAGTATCCACAGTGCATTTTCACGGCTTACTTTTTTATAAGCCTCTTTGGATATCCTGCCTTCATTCATCATTCTATCCAGCCAGAATGATAATTGAGGCTTGTTATTAGGGGCACATATATCTGTCCCAAAATAAAGTTTATCCTGGAATTCCTCAATAAAAGCACATCCAAAGTCTTCATCTCTGGAAACTGCATTATAACCGCTTCCTGCTGAAAGATCCCCATGTAAATTCGGGTATTTTCTCATTAATTCAACAACTCTTCCACCTGGTATTACTTTTCCTGTTGGATAAGTGTTTCTTATTTTTTCGTTATTATCAGCACTAATTTCAGACCAGAAAGCATGAGAATGACCTAGGATTGTCAACCCCGGATATTTTGCAAGAATCTTTTCCAGACGCGGTAATCCCAGTTCGTCAACAAGTCCGTAGCATCCTCCTATTTTGGGAGCGATATGGATTATAATAGACATGCTGTTTTTTTCACAGTGATAATATAGGTTTTCCATAAAGGGATCATCCATATATAGGTTATAACTTACCTCACCTACCCCTTTAGCGCCTCTTTCCTTGTAATAGCTTATAAAATATGAGAGGTCATAATTCGGAGTGTTGTCACCCATACGTGGATCTATATTGCAGAACCAGTCAAACTTACCAGGATATTTTTCTACCAGATACATTGTTTCCTCGTTTGACTGTCCCTGTAGACCGCATTCAAGGCAAAAGCTTGTCATTATAACCCCTTTTTCAACTCCCAGTTTATCATACATTGCGATTAATTCTTCAGGTGTTGCATAGGTTGTGCCAGCATCCTTTCTCGGTATCCCTTTAAATGCTCTTGTGTGTACATGAATATCTATTTTTTTCATTTTAAGCTCCATTCCTGCTGCGTGCGAAATGAATTCGCCCTTGCAGGAGCAAAACTTTTTCAGGAAAAAGTTTTTATGGGCTTAAATTCATTTCATTCACGCGTGCAATTTATTTTTTAAAATTCTTGTGCAAAAAATATGCACATGCGTATTAGTTTTTCAGAAATTTATCAATTTCCTGCAAACTAAGTCTCCATTCCTGCTGCGTGCGAAATGAATTCGCCCTTGCAGGAGCAAAACTTTTTCAGGAAAAAGTTTTTATGGGCTTAAATTCATTTCAGTCGCGCGTGCAATTTATTTTTTAAAATTCTTGTGCAAAAAATATGCACATGCGCATTAGTTTTTCAGAAATTTATCAATTTCTTGCAAACTAAGTCTCCATTTCTGATTATAGTCTATAGCTCAAAAGCCCTGGTTGTTGTAAAAACAGAATACAGCCAACCAGAGCCTTCAGAGTCTTAAATACGCTCATTTATGCTTAATTACGTTTATTTATGTTATTTATTTCACCTATATTACCTATGTTGCCTATGTCATTTATCAGTTAACTTTACTTTCATCACTTCTCAGTTAACTTTATTATACCTGTCAAGGGCATCGTTGTAAACTTTTACAAGCTCGTCTACGCCTTTGGCTTTAACTTCTTTCACAAAAGCATCCCATTCAGAGAGACTTCTTTCACCAAGTACAAATTTCATTATCTGCTCATCTACATAGTCTCCAAGAGAAGTCTTGCTCTTTACAACATCCAATTCTGCTTCAGTCATGCTGATCTGAGGATCTGAACCGGTTGCAACGTCATTATTCTCATAAAGCTCAACTGCTTCTTTATAGCCTTTTTCTCTTGTAAGCATCCTTACTTCAGGTGTTACAACAGTATATGTGCCCAGTGCTATAAAACCGAAGTCATTAGTATAGTGTTTTGTACCGTTAGGACTTATGGAACTCTTGATATCATCAACCCAAACCAGATTCCCGTTAGCATCCTTCTTATATGTTGCCCCTTCTACTCCCAGGTTGGTGATTATTTGACCATAGCGACTGTAGAGGAAATCAAGCAGTTTAAAGGTTTCTTCGGGATGTTTATTGTTTTTGGAAACCATAAACCCTTCCATAGCAGTTCCGTTTTTATCGTATGTTGTCTTAATTAAAGCTTTTCCATTAGGTGCTTTTGGAGGTAAAGCCGCTTCAAGGTCATATTCAGGATTTTTCTCAGCCATTGCAGGGTTAAATACCTTTATACGTGCAAGGTAGTCATATGTTATAAAACTCTGTTCGTTTGTCATTCTATCTTCCCACTGTTTTGCACTGATTGTTGCCCATTCCCTATCCATTAGGTTCTCATCATAGAGCCTCTTTAGGAACATGAGCATATCTCTGAAATTGTCTTCAATACATCCATACTGGAATCTTTTTGTATCAAGATTATAATAAACACCATAACCCGTTCCCCATTGAACACCAATTTCTGCCGCTATACCATTTTTCTTTCTGTGTGAGAAAGGATAGCTGTCCGGATAAATCTCTTTGAGTTTTTTACATACTTCATAAAACTCGTCATATGTTTTTGGAACACTGAGGTTGTGCTTTTTAAGAATATCCATTCTGTAAAGCCAGCCCTGACCGAATACTTCGTGTCCATAATGAACTGCATTGTAAATTTTGCCGTCCGATGCTGCCAGGTCTTTTTTAGTTTGAGGATTCTCTGCCAAAAACTTTGAATAATTCGGCATCTTTTTCAAATAATCACTAATTGGAATTAATGCACCTTCAACCCCATACATTTTTCCAAAATCAACAGTGCTGGTAAATAGTTCAGGCAGCTGGCCGGATGAAACCATAAGATTAAGTTTCTGTGAATAATCAGCACCTACAGGTTGAAGTTTTAACTTTATATTCGTCACTTTTTCTAATTCCTGGAACACTGTCCAGTCTTCTTTTACAGGGTTGTTAGCATGCTCAGAAATCATATACTCTATCTCAACTTTATCTTTTGAGATAGGTAGAGCTAGCCCTGCTGTGTCAAACTTGGGTTCTGTTTTTTCATTCTCACTACCTTGCTTTTGGTTATCGGTTGTTTTTGATTCTGTATTGCCGTTCCCTTTGTCTGATGTCTTTGCACATCCAGTAAAGCTTAATACTAGAACAAAGGCTAATAAGAGTGATATAATTTTTTTCATTTAACTTGCCTCCTTTTATTTTGATTCTGTAATATTTTTACAGAAAATTGTTGACACATTTAGCCTTTTATAGACCCTATCATTACACCCTTCACAAAATACTTTTGCAGGAAAGGATAAACACAAATTATTGGTATTACAGTAACTATTATAGCTGCAGATTTAATTGTTTCAGCTACAACAACTTCCTCATCCCTGCTTGCTATTTTATTCTGCTGAGCCATTTCAGATGAGATCAACATGTTCCTTAGTAATATCTGTAATGGCATCTTAGCTTTTGATTTTAGATATATCAAAGCGCTGAAGAAACTATTCCAATGCCCAACTGCATAGAACAATCCGATTGCCGCAAGAGCTGCTTTGGACAATGGAAGTATTATTTGAAAGTAAACTCTTACTTCACTTGCCCCATCAATTTTTGCAGATTCTTCAAGTTCAACAGGGATTGATTGAAAGAATGTACGCATTACTATAAGGTAGTATGTGGATATTGCACCAGGTATAACTATGGCCCATATTGTATCATACATCCCAAGAGCGTTAACTAGTAAAAATGTGGGAATAAGGCCGCCACCGAAAAACATTGTTATTATAATCATTGTATTAAAAAAACCTTTAAACACAAGATTCTTGCGGGAAAGCGGGTATGCTATCGTTGATGTAAACAAAAGGTTTATGAATGTTCCAATCAAGGTATATTTTATTGTGTTATAGTAACTACTAACCAGGTATGGGTCTTTTAATATTTTCTTGTAAGCCGTAAAGTTCAGTTCCACAGGGTAAAATGTAACCTTGTTTTGCATAACTGCAATGTTGCTGCTCATTGAAGTTGCCAGAACATATAAAAATGGATAAAGAGTAACAAAACATATGAACAGCATTAACAATATATTAAATATGTCGAACAATTTGGATGACATAGTTTGATTATTTAAACCGGAAGTTTTGCGTTTCAATATCATACACATCCTTTCTACCATAAGCTGTTTTCTGAGAATTTTTTCGATATATAGTTTGCAGATACCAGTAGAACCACTCCTACAATAGATTGGGCGAGTCCTACAGCAGTCGCATACCCAAAATCTGCTCCTGCAATTCCTCTTCTATAAACGAAGGTGCTTATTATATCTGCTGTTTCATATATGGCAGGATTCTGCAGAAGCAATACTCTTTCAAAGTCTGCACCTAGAATACCGCCTACATTCATTATGAACAAGACCGAAATAGTTGGTGCTATACCAGGCAGTGTAACGTGAAGAGCTTGTCTGAATCTTTTTGCACCGTCTATTTTAGCTGCATCATACAGTTCTTCATTAATATTACTTATAGCCGCAAGATAAATAATAGCACTCCAACCGAGTCCCTTCCATATTCCTGTACTTATGTAAACAGTTCTAAACCATTCATTTTTTATCATGAAATAAATAGGTTCTCTCCCAAAAAACATAATTAAGCGATTGATTATCCCTGTTTCAGGAGATAGGAAATTAAGCACCATACCAACAATAATAACTGTTGATATAAAGTGTGGCAGGTAACTTATTGTTTGCA
>Ga0116195_1001504_pt1 | contig 13875 bp, 10 predicted proteins | sample AD_SCU002_MetaG_FD_89881 | JGI IMG/M metagenome (GOLD analysis project Ga0116195, IMG submission 89881) | Active sludge microbial communities of municipal wastewater-treating anaerobic digesters from China - AD_SCU002_MetaG | ecosystem: Engineered > Bioreactor > Anaerobic > Digestate | place...
GCACGGGCTTGCGAAGGAGAACATCAGTGCGCCACGGAGCCGGGATCTTGACCTGCGGCGGTGGGAGAACTGCGTTGAGGCAGTGCAGGACGTCGATCTCGTCATCCACCTCGCGGCGAAAGTCGGGGGCATCGGCTACAACATGGAGAACCCGGGCTCCCTCTTCTATGACAACGCCATTATGGGAATCCAGTTGATGGAGGCTGCCCGGCAGGCCGGTGTCGCGAAGTTCGTCGCCGTCGGGACGATCTGCGCCTACCCGAAGTTCACGCCGGTCCCGTTCCGGGAAAAAGACCTCTGGGATGGATATCCCGAAGAGACCAACGCCCCCTACGGCCTCGCAAAAAAGATGCTCCTTGTCCAGGCCCAGGCCTACCGGCAGCAGTACGGCTTTGACGCCATCTATCTCCTCCCGGTGAACCTCTACGGCCCCGGAGACAACTTCAACCCGGCAAGTTCGCATGTCATCCCGGCCCTGATCAAGAAGTTTGTCGAGGCTGTGGAGAGTGATGCAGAGAACGTCGAGGTCTGGGGTACCGGCGCCGCATCCCGTGAGTTCCTCTACGTCGATGACGCCGCGGAGGGGATCGCGCTTGCCGCCGAACGCTACGACAAGCCCGCCCCGGTGAACCTTGGAGCGGGCTTTGAGATCACCATCCGCGACCTCGCAAGCCTCATCGCCGACCTTACCGGATTTACAGGTGAGCTCATCTGGGATACTGCCAAGCCCGACGGCCAGCCCCGGCGGTGCCTGGCTGTCTCCCGTGCAGAGCAGGAGTTCGGGTTCCAGGCAAAGACGTCCTTTGAGGAAGGATTGAAAGCTACAATCGAGTGGTACAGGCAGACAGGCAAGGAGGGGCGTACGTGAAGATCCTCGTCATCTGCTCGACGCTTGACCTGAAGTATAAACTTGGGTGTACCCCATCCTGGTGGCAGCTCTTAAAAGCCCTGCACGAGATCGGGAACGAAGTCATCGCTGTGCCATACCTCGGGGATCCGGTCGACTCACCCTGGTGGAGGACGTATCCCAACCCCTGTAGCGAGGAGAGTAAACTTTACAACCGTTTCCTCGACCGTAAGAAGCGGTGCGGAACGCTCTCCGATTATAATGAGAAGCCCAGCCGCATACTGAACCTGCTCGCGGAATACCATGTCCGGCGAAGGTGGGAGAAGCACATCCTCGATATCCTCTCCAGGGAGAAGGATGTCGATGCCGTCTTCATCATGAATGTCCCGATCAACCACATCAAGGGCATCCCCACCAGGGTCCGGGAGGAGTATGGCATCCCTGTCGCATACTACGACGGCGACATGCCCACGATCCTCCCGAAGTACGCAACCGGCAGAGGGTTCAAGTTCAACTATTACGTCGACGCCGACCTTTCGGAGTTCGATGCCTTCTTCACGAACTCGAAAGGCGTCATCCCCGATCTCGAAGAGCTGGGCGCACAGAACGTCCACCCGCTCTACTACGCTGCCGATCCCGAACTCTTCAAGCCGGTCGATATCGAAAAGGACATCGATGTCTCCTTCTTCGGCTACGGCAGCGAGTTCCGCGAAGAATGGATGACGAAGATGATCGCCGAGCCCTCGATGCAGCTTCCCAGTGCGAACTTCAGCGTTGGGGGCAGGGGCTTTGGCATTCCCCTGGGTAAGGCCAACCTCATCGGCGACCTCTCATACAGCGCCTTTCGGGAGTTCTGCTGCAGGAGCAAGATCTGCCTGAACATCACCCGGTGGTCGCACACGAACGTCTTTGCGTCGGCAACGGCACGGCCGTTTGAACTGGCGGCGTATGGTGCGTGTATTGTCTCACAGCCGTATAACGGGATTGAGGAGTGGTTTGAGGTTGGGAAGGATCTTGTTGTGGTAAACAACGAGGATGAGGCTATTGAAACGTACCAGAGATTACTCTGTTCAGATGAGGAGTGCCAGAAATTAGGAGAAAATGCTCGAGAAAGAGTATTCAAAGATCATACGTACTATAACCGTGCTGCTTGTGTATCAAAAATTTTGAGAGATTGCGACGTACACCTTGAGATCTGCAGAGAACAAGCATATCCAAAAATAGACGGGAGAGTTCTCGGCTCAATATGAATATCAGCTCACTTGTATTGCGATAGAACACTGAAAAAAGAACTAAATAGGCTATGTCCAGAGGCCAGAGAACAGTAGCATGAATAAAAACCATGCGACAACGCCGTTAAGAGAACAACTGAAGGGGATTTAATTGGCAAACCTGAAAGTCCATGAATGAAGGAGTCTACAAAGATGCACGTCGTTTATTTACATCCTCACTTCACCTATCCAGGAGGAGCAGGTAATTTTGTTCTCGAAACTGCAAAAAAATTGGTTCAATATGGGCTCAAGGTAACTATTATCGCCCAGAGCGGCTCTTCAGAGTTAATCCAAAACTGCCAAGGGATCCATTTTATATTCATAGGGGGTCCCCTTCCAAATACCTTTGCTTATTGGTTGCAATACTTCAAAATATATAAAATGGTCGAGAAGATCCTTGATGAAATCGATCCAGACATCATCTTTCCCCAAGTCTTTCCTGCAAACTACTGGGGCTTTTTATATAAAAAGCACAATCCCAAAATTCCATGTATCTGGTTCTGCCATGAGCCCAGTGCATTTGTTCATGAGAAACGGATAATTAATGGGTTACCCATAGGCATGCGTCTCCTTGCAGAGGCAGCAAATCCAGTTATGAAAGTACTCGATAAAAAACTCGTTTCCCAAGCTGACTTTATATTTGTTAATAGCCACTTTACCGCAGAGAAGTGTAAAAAAGTATATGGCGTATGTCAAACAAAAGTAGTATACCCGGGGGTAGATATATCGGAGTATCCTCCTCACCAATTCCCAAAAGAAGACTTTATCCTTTGCGTCTCTCGATTAACAAGGTTTAAGCAGATTGACTTAGTTCTGGATGCACTGAACCTCCTAAAGCAAAGCAACGAGGTTAGTAAGCAGTTAATCGTTGTTGGTGACGGTGAAGAGCGAACAAACCTTATAGAGCAGAGCGAAAGACTCAAATTAGAAGAAAATGTTACTTTTACCGGAAAGTTAAGTAGGGATTTACTTATTTCTTATTATGCAAGGGCTCAATGCGTCGTGTTCCCCACTAAAGACGAACCATTCGGGATTATCCCTATTGAAGCACAGGCCGCTTGGACACCAGTTATAGCGACACGGAGCGGGGGGCCAATGGAAAGTGTAATTCATGGAGTTACAGGGTTTCTAATAAAACCTGATTCTATAGAAGAATTAGCCGAAAAAATTAGATATCTGGATAGAAACAAGGAGATCGCAGAATCAATGGGGTTATTAGCGCGAGAAAATGTTTCAAATAATTTTTCATGGGCTGAAACAAGTAAATGTCTCTTAGAGACATTTAAAGATTACATCCATTAGGGGGCTATTAAAACGCATGCAATTATTTTCGCTGAAATTTCAACACCTATATTCAGCAAAAAATATAATGAATTGCATCAAAAAGGAAGATATTTCTTTCCCAGTATATTCAATCATTAGTTAGGAGGCTGGCCTTGAAAAAAATCAGCAAGAGATTCGAAAATCTTTTTGTCGTGGGCGATTTGGATAAGACTCTTGCAATAGCAGGGATCGTCAGCTCGCTAATATTACTAGTCTACTTAAATAGGACATTCAATAGTGAAGTCTATGCACTAACAGGAATCCTTACGTTAACATCATGCGTGCTTTGGTTAATTATCCGAAAGAACCATACTTTTGACTTTCATCTGCCCGAATCTTACTCTCGTACTACCATTTGGAATATCTGCTTTTTTACTCTATATACATTGAGTATACTGTCAATTTACTTAAGACCAAATTACTATGAGCGTCCTCTCATCTATTTTCTCCTAATCGCACTGATGGCAAGTGTACTCGCATGTGGAAGCCTCTCTTCAACAAGGAGCCATGCTTATCTTATTATCATCCAGATTATAATGCTTGGGCTGAATATTGCTTGGTCACAGTTGTTAATCTTCCCAGACTTAATAGGATTTGATCCGGGATATCATCGGGCTCTTACTTATGAAATTCTTGATGCTGGATCTATTCCCACAGAATATGTTTACTCAGGTAGACCACTCTTCCATATCATTATAGCCCTAACATCGCTCACTACTGACTTCCCTTACAAATTCGCGACAATGCTGTCGGTAGGACTAGTACAGATTATCTGTAACGCAATATTTATCTTCATTACCTCTAGTAATCTCTTTAAGAATTTCAAAATTGGATTGCTTGCAAGCCTCTTAGTAATTATTGCTGACAATCATATCTTCATGTCCTTCATTTCGATCCCAAATTCATTTGCAGCAGTGTTCATTCCGATCATTATTTACCTACTTTTGATCAAATTAAATGGTGCAACCGACTCTATCTTTATCGGTCTAAGCTTGTTTCTAATGATCTCCATTATTCTAATTCATGACCTTACGGCCGTATGCATTGTTCTTCTGCTTTTTGTAGCTTGGAGAACATTTACCATTTCCCGAATATTCTATTTGGATGACATGAAACGACACTTCAAATTACTCGTTCCAATTAGCTTTGCAGTTATAATGATTACATGGTGGGCATATTCCTCAAATAGCTTGTTAACATTAGCACAACTCCTTGAGCAGGGATTCAGCGCGCGTTTTTTCGATAAAACTCCAATTGAACTCAAGGAGATTATAACAAGCACCTATCCCTCAGGTGAAATGATATTTAATAATGCAGGCATGTTTCTCTTTTTTGCCCTCTCATTTATAGGCATTTTTTTCATGATCTCCAAGAAGGGAAATACCTCCACTTTGACCATGGCACTAACTAGCCTAACCCCGCTTGCGGTGGGTTTTTTTTCACTCATACTAGGGTACTCGCTTGTTGGACACCGATGGTGGTATTTCGCCCAGATCCTTATGAGCATCCCTTTGGCAGTCTCAATATACATAATTACATCATGGAAACTAAAACAAACCCGATCTAGAAATACCTTCCTCTTTATTTTCATCGCGATATTGAGTATACTAAATATTATGAGTCCTGCAGCGAATATAGACAACAGCATTTTTTCACCAAACACCAGTATGAGGTCCGCCCTTACTGAGGCAGAACTATCTGCCACTACAATTCTAGAAAAATACGAGGACACTCCAAAGACAGACTTTTACTATGCAACTCGTTTGAATTACCTGGGGGACTATAATGTTGATCGTTTTTGTCCAGAAGTGTCTCAACGTCATTTCTCGGATCTTCAAGATAATCTAATCCTTATAAGAAAAGAGATAATTGACGATGTATTCCTTCTCTATAACTCATACTATAAGTCAAATTTCAATATAAAAACTACACTTGAACAATCAAACTTCTCCATGATTTATGATAATGGTTCATTATATGCATTCATCGGAGAGCATGAACATCATTAACCCAAAGAGCAAAGGTTTGATTCAGAAAAAGAGTATTTGAAAGAACGACGGAGACAGGGACTCTTCTCGCACACCTTGCCGGGATGAGTTTCGATACCATTATGCGATCAGGTGTACACTTTTATTCCGCCCAATCTGTACACTTTTACGCCGCTGTTGACAGAGTGACATGGCATGGTCACGTTCATAGCGGATCCATTTCCACTGTTTCCGTTTCTTCATGCAGACCTCCACGCGTCCATGCTCAAGCAGGATCCGATAGATCGTATTATGGGGAATATGCATCCCTTACTCCTCTTCGATCTTCTTCTCAAGATGCGTCGATCCGAGAGAATACTGCTCATGAGCGGTCAGGACGAGCGCTTCAGTCTCGTGCGGGATCTGAGCGGGCTTTCTTCCCGGCGCTTGTGGATAGGGATACAAGCCGGTCTGCCGATACAGGGCGATAATCTGGTAGATCCCTTGCCTGCTGACGCAATGATATTCTGCAAGATCCCGAACGGGTCGCCCTCTCTTCCACTGACGAATGATACCCCGGATATCACGGTTGGAGAGCTTACTCACAGCCAAGATATAAACCTGGTGTCAAATGATTGCGAGATACTACAGAGTTCAGTACTTCGCTAAATTCTCCTCCCCTCTTCTTCCGTTTAACTCCGCTCCACTACCCTTTTTCTAAACCGGGTGCCGTAACATGAGAATTCCCTTCACCATCCCCATTGATGCCCGGATAGCCTCCCAGATTATGGGCTCTGTTGAATACCTCAACAATCAAAACAACTCCAACCGCTTGAGGTACCTTGGTGAGGTTGTGGAGAATGAGTTTGATCTCCTTGACCTGATACCAGTACTTCCGTGCCTTCAAATCCCCGCCGAATCTTCTTTTGAGAACTGAAAACGCCGTTTCGACTTTGTTCCGTTCCCGGTAGTGGTTTGTATCGAAGTCGGCGAACATCTCCTGCCGGTACTTTCCTGACTGGATCTTCTCCTGTCACATTCAGACCAGTATCACCGAATCCGCCCCGGTCTCTTTCCCAGAGCCGGCGGTGAAGATCTTCAGAATCATAGCCCATATCCATGACGTAGCATTCGGTTCTTCGGATCTGTCCGATCAGTGACTTCGCATGGATGATGTCATGTACCGGTTTCTGCGAGATCTTTTCGACCAGGATAACCTGTTTGTGGGTATCCACACGAAGTACTGAACTCAGAAAAATTCTCGGACTGCTTGGAAGCAAGTATGAAAAATACTACCTTTGAACGGAGACCTGCGGAATGTGAGAAAATACAAGGATCTTGCGGTTTTCAATTATTCAGAGTGAGAATTCGTTTACTGCGGATGATGGGACGTAAGTGGGATAACAGAATTTGGAATTAAGGTATGAAAATTAATCTAAATTCATCCCCATCTCACCTTTTTTGCTATTTGGTAAAACATACTAATTAGATTATAAATGGTGGCATGCAGTATCATAACCGGGAGTGATCTCAGATTATATCTTTTTGCCAAAAAAAGGTGATGCTTCATTAAAAATCGTGTATTATTTCTTATTGTCCAATAAGCGTAGCCAAATTCACTCATTGTCCTCTGCCCTCCTGTGTGTGCTTGTGAGCGTGGTAGATGGTAACAATAAGCGTTCGGAGTAAAGATTATTTTTTTCCCTTTCTTTAAAGCTAATATTTGAGGATCTGTTTCCTCACGATAACCATTTTTGGGATAATCCACATCATATTCAATTTCTGAATAGATCTCCTTTTTTGCCAAAAAGCACGCGTGGACAAACGGAACTTCTATTGGAGCGGGTAAGTCTACTCCAAAATGACCCACAAAAAGGTTGTAATCTATTAATTTTGTTTTCATATTATTACATCGAATAAGCGCGTCTGGGTAGGTTTCATTCTCTTTCAAATATATTATGCGACCTGCAATAATGTCCGCATTTGTATTTTCCATATCATAATACAATTTTCCGATATAGTTTTGGTCAAATACTACATCATCTTCCCCAAAAGCGACATATTGATTCTTTGATTCTTTGATGCCAGTCAATCTAGCTTTTGCAGCCCCTTTTTGAGAGGAGTGTCTGATATATCGAATACTCGTCCCACATTTCAGTCCCATGATCACTTCTCGTGTCGAATCTGTGCTCGCATCATCAACGATAATTATCTCATCAACATACTCCTGCCTAACATATGATGATAGTGTCTTTGATAAGACTGATGCACGATTATACGTAGGGATGATTAGGGAGATCATTATAATATTGTTTACTTTACCAAAACATTAGCATTTCGCTTAATTATTCCATTTAGGCTTCGTTGATTTTACTAATCCAATTATATACTAGGGAATGGATCATGTATGAATTTCTCTGCGGTTCTCCGCACTGCCTTGATGTCCTATGATTGGCTCTCTCTCCTCGTGGTCGCCAAATGACTTTTTGAAATATTCAGAAGCAGTCTTTGTGGCGAGAAATACAGAATTCCCGGTTCAGTTTATCATTTCAGAATCCTGTATGTACGCTCTAAACTCCGGTTCGGTGTTTAGAGTTCGATCTCTAATTCCTCTAGCAATCGTTAAAGTGTCCTCTGCTCTACCGCCTTCAGATCGACATCCTCGTTGATATAAGGAATCTGACATCAAACTCCAACATGGATCAACTGCTTATGATAAAAGAAAGGGTCGATGAGAGGAATACATGCTTCATACCGATTATTGTTACGGTGCTGAAGGGGGAGAGCAGGACGAGTTCTTTGCCTATCCATGGGGGCTCCGGATCAAGCATTCATATTCTCAGTGACGATTTGTTTAAGCGTACTACCAGCACACATCGCTGATTTCTGCACCTCCGGGATACGTGCCTCCAAACGATTCCTGATCCTGGCATTCACATCCAGCATGGATACAATCCGGGCAGCGACAGTCTCTGCCTGCAGATTTGCAGGATCAAGGCAGTACTTGAGATGGCCGAAAATATCCTGATTTATTCCCTGCGCCTTGATGCTGTATGCGAAACTCAATGTCGGTACGCCTGATGAAAGGGCGGCGATTGTCGCGTGCGTCCGAGCACCGGCAAAGAGAGACATCTGACATATAATCCACTTCGTCTCCGCAGCGGTATATTTAGGTGATACCAGAATTATATTTTTGCTCTTTCCCTGGATTAGTGAAAACGCTCTCTTCATAAACGCATAATCATCAGACTGTGGGATTGTTACATGAGGAATTAGATACACTGGCATTTCCGTCGTTTCTGCCACCTTAGAAATGGTCGATGCTGCTATCTTGACCCACGCTTCAAGGTTTCCTTCAGTAACGTACTTTGCCATGAGAGGGCTTAGGTTTAGACCGACTGCATCCTCCTCAAAGGATATCTCCTCTTCGATTCCTGCTGGCTTTACTGGATCCATAAGGAAAGCAGGATCTGCGACGGGGTAAACATTACGAGTGACCCCGAGACTCTTAAGATATTCATACGTAGCCGATTCCCGCGCGAAAATCCCAGTAATGCCCTGAAGGTGGTCACTCATATACCGCTCATAGTCGGGCATTGCATTGAAGGGACCGATCGAGGCGCCCCAGATCGCTAAAGGTTTTTTATGCGCGAGAATAAGGTCGTCAAAGGCGTTAAAGGAAACCGGTATCCCATAATCCAGCGAATAGTTATCGCCCCCAACAGAGAGGATGGCTGTGGCAGGGGTAATGTATGGAATCATTTCCCGATAAATCCATGAGTAGTATGAATCCCTATTGAAATAATACTGATAAATCCTTTTCCAAAGCGTTGGTTTCCAGAGATATTGGAGCACATTCTCCCTCGGAAGTTTCTGTGAGGCAAGGTGAGTAATAGCATCATCAATCTCTTGTTCACCTTGTTTTCTGAACTGTTCGTCATTCTGAAAATGACTCAAGCACACGAACTTCGGATTTTGAAAATATGCCCGTAGAATCTTTGTCGTACCGCGGACAATCGCCTCACACCCCCGGTTTGCATAGGGCCCGTTTCCGGCCAGAATAAACAGCGGTCTTTCGTCATCCATGATTACTGCCCCCGAACCTCCTTTGAATATATCGAAGGGTTCTTACCGGGAAGGTAATAATATTTGATACTTGTCTCCTTGCCACCAGTCGCCGCAGATCCGCCCCCATTGCCTCCCAGAGATGCTCGGCGTCCCGCTCCCCGGCGCCCCAGCGATCCCGGCTCGCGACCCGCATCCGCTCCTTCAGGACAACCTCCTGCCGCAGGAGCGGGTTCTTAGGCCTTGCCGGAGCCACCCGCTTCTTCGGAGCGCCCTCTCGGTCGAGGTACAATCTATACGCCAGGTGCTTTCGCTTGACTGCCACGACCCCACCCTGGCTCTGCACCACCCGCTCGACCGGGATCGAGTCAAGACGAACTCCCCACCCCCGCTCGAGCACCTCCCGCACCGCTGGCGAGCGCACCAGCAGAAGGCTCATCCCCCGGCTGTCCCGTGAGTACTCCAGCAGCCAGGCGTCCATGCAGGTGACGTCCGCGCACTCGGCAAAGACATCATCGCAGTAGTTGCAGGCCGTCGGCGTGAACCACCGGTTCGTCCAGGCCTCGGCGATCCCCTCGTTCCAGAAGATCTTGTGCTCTTCGCCGTCTGCGGTCGTGAACGAGAAGTAGAAGTTGCTCGCCGGGCGGTCCGGGCTCTTCCCGCGGTAGCGCACCCCGGTCACCTCGCCCCGCACCCCGGCGAGGGCGGCGATGTAATCGGTGAAGTGCCTGCTCTTCAGCTGCCCGCAGGTGAGGCCGACGGTGACGACGATCCGCTCCCGGAGTTTCTTGTTCCGCTGCTGGGCAAGCCGGATCGCCTTGAGGAAGCATGGCAGGCCAGTGACGGCGTAGCGCCCCGGCACCTCGAGGACCTGCCGGATGACCCTCGAGAGTTCCGCCGGGTAGTAGGCCGAGCCGGCCCCGATGCGCACGTCCTCAGGGGTGTCGAAGACCCGGAAGGCGAAGAGTTTGTCAGGGTTGCCGGTGGGGGCGACGAAGATGACATGGTCGACGATGCCCTCGGTGAGCAGCGTCTCCAGGAGCCAGGTTGCCATCCCTCCCGAGGCGCTGGTCGCCCGGTGCTTCTCGGAGTACCCGACGTAGGAGGCAAGGTAGTAGCCGGTCTCGTTAAGGTGCTGGATCCCCGGGACTGCCCCATAGAGCCGCTTGCCGATCGTATCCTCGTTCTCCCCCGAGTCAGCAAAGGGGCAGGTCTTCAGGCAGAGACCGCACTCCGTGGTGCAGGGCGAGACGGCGACCGGGTTGTAATCGCCGTAGCGGTTCCATTGCATCGCAAGGACGCCCTGCGGGCAGAAGGCGGCACAGAGGCCGCAGCCGATGCAGAGGTCGCGCTCGACAACGCTGTTCATGACAGATGGTTTCATACGATGATTCTCCTGAGCGCTGGAGGCAGGTAGGACTCAAAGAGCCCACGTTCAAACTTATTGAGGCCGAACTCCCAGACAGCCACAAGGTAAAACAGAGCAATGCCCGCTCCGGCGATGGCGAGCGTGGCCAGGGCGGGAAGCGGGAGGATCCCCCCCAGAGTTGCCGCCGCAACCCCGATGAAACCGGTCGCGACAATCCCGGGGAGCATCGACCGGGTGAAGGTGTGGGCCCCGACCCCGAGCACCCGCGTCGCGTACCAGGGGGTGAAGACAGCGTTCTTCAGGGTGAGGACGATCGCCCCCGCGGCCGCGACCCCGTAGTAGCCAAGGCCGGCCAGGAGCGGGAGGGCGATTGCGAGGCCGAAGTTCCCGAACCCCATGAAGAAGGTCACGATCCCCGGCACCCGCACCCGGTTGTAGGCGACGTTGATCGAGAAGAGAGGCAACACTGCGAGGTTGACCGCGAGGTGTACCGTCAGGAGGACCATCAGCGGTGCGAGGAAGGCGAACTCCTCCCCCACCCAGACCGTGAGGAGAAGCGGGGCAAGTCCGCAGACGAGACCGATCGGTAGGGCCATGGCAAGCCCCATCAACCTGACGGCGCTCTTCGTGACCCGGATCAGGGTCTCGGTCTGTTTCCGGGCATAGTAAGAGAGGATTGTCGGCGTCAGGACGCCGGAAAGCATTTCGGCGACCGCCCGCAGGAGGATGACCCACAGGAGGGCGATCGCATACTCCCCGGCAGACGTCGCCCCAAAGAGGAGGTTCACGACGATGAGGTCGATCTGGAGGAAGAGGAGAGAACCGATCTGGTTGATAACCACCCACCACCCCATACCGCAGAGGTCCCGCACCCTCCTGCGGTCAAAGGATCGGATTGAGATCCGGAGGTGCGGGCAAACCCGCCGGGCGAGGACGATCGCGACCCCGGAGGCCACGACTGCCCCGGCCAGGTATGCCCCGCCGATGAGGGCAAGGTCCGGGCCGAAGAGGGTGAAGAGGAGGACGATCAACCCGGTCTGGACAAGTAGGTTCGTGAGGTTGACCCAGTTCTGGAGATCGAGGCGGTTGTAGGCGAAGAGTTGAACCGTGAAACTCCCACTCCAGGATCGGATCAGGAAGGCGGCAGAGACCCCGAGGAAGAGAAGGACCGCACCGGTCTCCTGCCCGGCCGGGACATGGAAGATCGATGGGGCGAAGTACGCGACCACGAGGATGACCGGGACCATCAGGAGGATGACCGCAGTGAGCCCGAAGAGGGACGTGTTGAACGTCTTATTCGCGGCTGTGTAATCTTCTCGCTGGAGGTCGACGGTGAGGAACCGGGTGACGGCGGTGTTGAGCGACTGGACGACGATCGCCACGTACCCCGTGATCGAGGTCGCGAGCGGGATGAGCCCGTAGGCCGCGACCCCGAGGGTATCAATGAAGTAGGGAACTAGGAGCACCCCGATGACAATATTTACCAAGAAGTAGGCGATATTCGCTGCGAGGTTGCGGGGGAGCTGAGCGGCAAAGCCTCGTGTGGCTGGTGTGTTGTCTGGGGTGGTGGACGGCATGGATATACTACTGGCTGGGATGGTGCTGGCTCCCCGAAGGAGTACTCACCTGCGGGTTTCTTATCTTACAGATTAGTAACGGCGGTATGAAATGCCTGCCGGATTTGCTCTTTAGGGGTGGTCGGTCTTAGATGGGTGGGGCTGTTCTGCGACTATGAACGGCAACGTCGTTTAACGCTTCTTCCGCCGGGATTATGACGAACAAGAGGATGATTGCAAGTTAACCTGGCACACTTTTTGAACACCATCAATGACCGGGGGAAGTGCTGGCCGCCTGGTGGAAGATGCCATCCGCGCCCGGGAAGGAGGCGCAACTCGCACCTTCGGTACTCCAACTCCGTTCCTGGGCGAAGCATCGTTCCTGGCGGTGCTTTTGTTCCAGCCTCGAAGTAGTTACCCGGCTGGGCTTGGTGGCGAGATTGTCAATGATGACGACGTCGTGATTTTGTGCCAGGGTGTCTGCAAGGTTCGAGCCGATGAAGCCGGCGCCGCCGGTGACGATGCAGCGCATGAAAAATCTATGTTGGGGGGCGGTTTAGGGCTTTCTGAATGTGCCTGGCGTGTACGCTTTAAGTCCTTTCAAAGTCGTCCTCATACCGCACAATGTCATCCTCGCCCGTATACTCCCCGATCTGCACCTCGATCAACTCAAGCGGCAGCATCCCGGGGTTCGCGAGCCGGTGCACCGTCCCCGCGGGCACGAACGTGCTCTCGCCGTTCCGGAGGAGGTAGGTCGCATCACCGACCGTCACCTCGGCGCACCCGGTGACGACCACCCAGTGCTCGGAGCGGTGGTGGTGCATCTGCAGCGACAGCCGCCGTTTCGGGGGGACGGTGACCCGCTTGATCCTGTAGGCACGCCCCTCCTCAAGGTTCGTGTACGAACCCCAGGGCCGGTGGACCTCCGTATGGAACGCCGCACGGGCATCGCCCTGTTCGCGAAGTGCCTTTACAATCTCGCCCACGCTCTGGGCAGCGTCCCGGCTGGCAACCAGGATCGCATCCTTCGTCTCGACGATGGCGAGGTTCTCGACCCCGACGGTGGCGATCAGCCGGTCGCCGATGATCAGGTTGCTGCAGGAGTCGATGCCGATGTGCTCGCCCCGGATGGCATTGTTGTTGCCGTTCTTCGGGAGGCAGTTGTAGAGAGCGTCGAAGTTCCCGACGTCATCCCATTCGACTTCAAAGGGAACGACCGCCGCCCGGTGGGTCTTCTCCATGATCCCGTAGTCGATCGATATCTTCGGTGCCTGCGCGTAGGCCTGCTCGATCGGGCTCTCGAACGCCTTAACCACATCAGGGGCGCACGTCGCACACTCCGCGAGGAAGAGGCCGGAGTCAAAGAGGAACATCCCGGAGTTCCAGAGGTAGCCGTCAGCGACGTACCGCTCGGCCGTTGGAAGGTCTGGTTTCTCCACGAAGGCATCGACGGCATACCCTCCCTCAAGCGCCGGCC
>Ga0116195_1001510_pt1 | contig 13861 bp, 10 predicted proteins | sample AD_SCU002_MetaG_FD_89881 | JGI IMG/M metagenome (GOLD analysis project Ga0116195, IMG submission 89881) | Active sludge microbial communities of municipal wastewater-treating anaerobic digesters from China - AD_SCU002_MetaG | ecosystem: Engineered > Bioreactor > Anaerobic > Digestate | place...
GCTGCGCGTTCGCGCTGTCGAGCCCGACACCGACGAGGCGATGATCGTCAGCTTCGACGTGCCTGACGACCTCGCCGACCGCTTCGCCTTCACCCAGGGCCAGTACCTCAACCTGCGCGCGACCATCGACGGTGCCGAGGTGCGGCGTTCGTACTCGGTCTGCGCTGGTGTTGACGACGCCGTGTTGCGTATTGGCGTGCGCAAGGTTCGCGGCGGAGTGTTTTCGAACTGGATTGCAGAAAACCTGCATGAGGGCGACACCATCGACATCATGCCGCCGCAGGGCCGGTTCTATGTGCCGATCAATCCTGAGGAGAAACGCCATTACCTTGCGATTGCCGGAGGAAGCGGTATTACCCCAGTTCTATCGATTTTGAAAACTGTGCTCGGCCGCGAGCCGCAAAGTCGTTTCACCTTGATTTATGGCAACCGCAGCCTGCGCTCGACAATGTTCAAGGAGGAACTCGAGGATCTGAAGAACCGTTATTTGTCGCGCCTCGAAATCCACCATGTGTTCTCTGAGGAGAATGCGCAGTCGCCTCTGCACCACGGACTGCTAGACCGCGAGCGCATCGGGCAGTTTCTGTCACTGGCGATCCGTCCGCAGACCATCGATCATGCTTTTGTCTGCGGCCCGCACCTGATGAACGACGGCGCAGAGGCTGCGCTGCTAGCCGCCAACGTAGCGTCCGAACGTATCCATATCGAGCGCTTCAACCTGCCTCAGGGTAAGCCCGAAGCCGGGGCCGCTATGCACGAGATTCAATCTCGCGATGCTGCACACAGTCGGGTCATGATCGTGCGTGACGGTCAGCGCCGCGAAATCGAGGTGCGCAAGGGCGATCCGAGCGTGCTCGACGTCGCGATCGCTGCGGGGATGGATCTGCCTTTCTCGTGCACTTCTGGGGTCTGCGGTACTTGTCGGGCCAGACTACTGTGCGGCGAAGTACGGATGGACCGGAATTTCGCACTGGAGAAAGCCGACGTCGATGCGGGATTCATCCTGACCTGCCAGTCGCATCCCTTGACTGAGCAGGTCGAGATTTCATTTGATGATCGTTGAAGTGATGCTGATACGCCCACTTCGATCACGGCCCAGCCGAGCATCGTTTTTTCGCTTCGGACGGCCTGACGCAGGCTGAAATCCATGGCTCGAGGACGCGCAGCCAATTACGACGACCAGCGTGCCGCCATTCTGGCGCATGCGGCGCGTCTGTTCGCACGGCAGGGATACGCCGCAACGTCGATGAATCAGGTGGCTGACGCCAGCGCCTTGTCGAAGGCGGCGCTGTATCACTACTTCCGCGACAAGTATGCACTGCTGACCCACATCGCAGAGGCCCACGTGAGGCGCTTGCTTGAGGTGACGTTGGAGGTTGAGACGCTGTGCGGCGAACCCAGGCGATTTTTAGAGGCGCTGATCGAACGTTTTGTGCGTGAATACGCAAGCGCGCAGGACGCGCACCGCGTACTGACCGAGGACGTGCGCTTCCTCGAACCTGTTGACCGGGATCGCATTCTCGGTATTGAGCGTGAGGTTGTCGGACATTTCGCCCGGGCGATCGCAGCAACTCGCCCCGAGCTTGAGCCTGCCTCGCTGGACAAGCCCTTGGCCATGTTGCTGTTCGGCATGATCAATTGGCTATTTACCTGGTTCAAACCGGGACAGCCGCTCGACTACCCCACTCTAGCCCCGTTGGTCGCCGACCTGTTTCTCAATGGCGTCAGCGGCCTGCACATCACACCTGTCATTCGACCCGAAGGAGAACAAACCCATGTCACATGAACGCCAAGCCTGGATCGTCGATGGAGTACGCACCCCGTTTGGCCGCTATGGCGGCGCGCTGGCTCCCGTGCGCGCTGACGACCTCGGTGCCATTCCCGTTCGCGCGTTGATCGGGCGACATGCTGGCATCGACTGGAGCACTGCAGACGAATTGTTCTACGGCTGCGCTAACCAGGCCGGCGAGGACAACCGTAACGTCGCCCGCATGGTCGGGCTGCTCGCGGGCCTGCCGGTCGATGTTCCTGGCTGCACGGTGAATCGACTTTGCGCCTCTGGGTTGGAAGCCGTGGCGCAAGCGGCCCGCGCGATCCGCTGCGGCGAAGCGGATCTGGTCATCGCTGGCGGAGTCGAAAGCATGTCGCGTGCGCCATTCGTGATCGGCAAAGCGGAGACCGCTTATTCGCGCAGCGCGCGCATCGAGGACACGACGATCGGCTGGCGTTTCGTCAACCCGGCCATTCAGTCGCAGTACGGGATTGACTCGATGCCCGAGACTGCGGAGAACGTCGCCACCGAATTCAACATTTCCCGCGACGATCAGGATGCGTTCGCACTGCGCTCGCAGCAACGTTGTCTGGCGGCACAGCAAGCTGGCTTTTTCGACGGCGAGATCGTGCCAGTTCAGGTGCCTCGCGCCAAGGGTGATCCGGTCGTCGTGACGCGCGACGAGCACCCCCGTGGCGACACGACCATCGATGATCTGCGAAAACTTCGTGCGGTGATACGCCCCGGCGGCAGCGTCACCGCCGGTAATGCTTCGGGCGTCAACGACGGCGCGTGTGCGCTGCTGATCGCTTCCGACGATGCGGTGCGGCGCTGGGGGCTCACACCTCGGGCTCGTATCGTCGGCGCATGCAGCGCCGGGGTTGCGCCGCGCGTCATGGGCGTGGGCCCAGTTCCAGCGACTAGCAAGCTGCTCGACCGCATCGGTTGGTCGCTTGAGACGATCGACGCCATTGAGCTGAACGAGGCGTTCGCAGCGCAGTCGCTCGCCGTGCTGCGTCAACTCGGCCTTCCCGACGACGCGTCGCAAGTCAACCCCAACGGAGGCGCTATCGCGCTTGGTCATCCGCTTGGTGCGTCTGGCGCGCGATTGGCGCTAACAGCGCTGCGTCAGCTCGAACGCAACAACGGGCGTCGGGCTCTGGCCACGCTGTGCGTCGGCGTTGGCCAAGGTATGGCCCTGGCGCTCGAGCGTCCCTGATCCACCTGAACACGGCTTCTCAAACCAGCAAACCGACATGGAAACTCCCTTATTACAAAGCTATCTGGCCGGCGCCTGGATCGGCAACACCCCCGCGCAGATTCTGTGCGATGCCGCCACCGGTGCACCGGTGGCCTCCACGCACGCTGAGCGGCCTGATTTCGAGGCAGCCCTGGCCTACGGCCGCGGCCCCGGCGTGCGCGGCCTGCTCTCGCTTGACTTCCAGGAGCGAGCACAGCGACTCAAGTCGCTGGCGAAATTCCTCGGTGAGAACAAAGAACTGCTCTACCGCTGGTCGGCCTGCACTGGGGCCACCCGCGCCGACGGCTGGATTGACATTGATGGCGGGATAGGAACATTGTTCGCCTACGCCTTGATTGGCAGCAACGAATTACCTGGGGGTAACGTCATACACGAAGGGCCTCCGATTGCGTTGGGCAAGAAGGGACACTTCGTCGGCAGCCACATCCTGGTGCCAAGAGAAGGCGTGGCGGTTCACATTAACGCATTCAATTTCCCGGTTTGGGGTTTGCTCGAGAAGTTTGCACCGAGCTTTCTGGCCGGTATGCCTTGCATCGCCAAGCCGGCTACAAGCACTGCCTACCTCACCGAAGCGCTGGTGCGGCTGATGTTGCAATGGGGCGGACTGCCCGAAGGCAGCTTGCAACTGGTCATCGGCGCAACCGGCGATCTGCTCGACCGCCTAGACGGGCAGGACGCGGTGACCTTCACCGGCTCTGCGACGACCGCAGCGACGCTTCGCGCCAATACCAATCTGATCACTCGCGGCGTGCCGTTCAACGCCGAGGCAGATTCGCTCAACAGCGCTATCCTCGCGCCAGACGTGAACACCGAAGATGCCGAGTTCGATGTGTTCGCGGACGAGGTCGTTCGTGAGATGCGGGTCAAAGCCGGGCAGAAATGCACCGCGATTCGGCGCATCCTGGTGCCTCGCCGCCAGCTTGACGCCCTGCAGACGCGGCTGCGACAACGACTATCTGCGCTGGTGGTAGGTGACCCCAGGCAGGCCGAAGTGCAGATGGGGCCGCTCGCCAGCAAAGCGCAGCAGGCTGACGTGCATTCGCGACTGGATATGCTGCGCCAAGTATGCAGTACGGTGTTCGACGGCGCCAACTTGCCTGCGATGCGCTCTGTAGAGACGGGTGACGGCGCCTTCGCCGCCCCGACGTTGCTGATGTGCGAGCAACCGCTGCAAGCCGAAGCCGTTCACGAGGTCGAGGTGTTCGGGCCGGTCGCCACGCTGTTGCCTTATGACGATATCGACGAGGCCTTGGCGCTAGCTGCCCGAGGACGCGGCAGTCTGGTGACTACCCTCGCTACGCGCGATCCTGCGATTGCCACCCATGCCGCACGCCGCGCAGCGGTCCATCATGGCCGCATCCTGGTGCTCGACGCCGAAGCGTCGATGGAATCGACCGGTCACGGCTCGCCGCTGCCCTATCTCAAGCACGGTGGCCCGGGGCGCGCAGGAGGCGGTGAGGAGCTTGGCGGAGTGCGCGCGGTCGTGCATTATCTACAGCGGGCAGCGATCCAGGGATCGCCGACCATGGTCGGCGCCGTGGTCGGCGAATACGTCCGCGGAGGTGAACGTATCGAGACCGAAGTGCACCCTTTCCGGCGGTATTTCGAGGAGCTGCGGATTGGCGAATCGCTGCTCACCCACCGACGCACCGTTAGCGAAGCGGATATCGTCGCTTTCGGCGGCATATCCGGAGACTACTTCTATATGCACTTCGACGCCGTCGCTGCGGCGCAGTCGCCCTTCGGCCAGCGCATCGCACACGGCTATTTCGTACTCTCAGCCGCGGCCGGACTGTTTGTCTCGCCGGCACCCGGCCCAGTGCTGGCGAACTACGGCCTAGACACGCTGCGCTTCGTCAAACCCGTACGCATCGGCGACACCATCCGCGCGCGGCTGACTTGTAAGCGCAAGATAGACCGCCGCAAGACTGACGCCCAGGGACGTGGCCAGGGGGTTGTTGCGTGGGATGTCGAGGTGCGCAACCAAGACGAAGAGCTGGTCGCGAGCTACGACATTCTCACGCTAGTCGCCAAGCGCGAGGGAAGCTGAGGAAGGCATGCCACGGCCCGCCACGAAAGCAACTTCAAACGCCCGGCTGCGGTGTCGGCGAACCAAGTCGGCGAGACAACATCTGCGCGAAGCTGCGCAGCATGATGGCCAATGGGCCATCCGGCCTTGTGTCGAACACCACGGTCGGGCCAATCAAGGTCAGGATCATTACTGCTCGACCGTTCACATCGAATACCGGCGCGGCCATGGCGCTGATTCCAGCCAATATGGAATCGACGGCAAGGCTCACGCCACAGGCGCGAATTTGCGCCAATTCGGCCTCAAATTCCGGCGGCAAGATCTCCTTTTGTCTGGCATCCAGCACTTCGAGCACGCGTTCGCGGCTCTGGAATGCTGCGAACGCCTTGCCGGTGGCTGTGTTGAGCAGACTGGCGACGGTGCCCGGCTTCATGTGAACGTGAACCGCGCTGGGCGCCTCTTCGATGCGCACGATAGTCGGGCCGCGGTTACCCCACAACGCAATAGAGGCCGTGTGACCGGTCGACTGCGCGAGGTCGGCGAGTACCGGCGTAGCCAGCCGTACGGGGTCGTACTGCTGCAGGCTGATCAGCCCGAGCTGCAACGCCAGCGGCCCAAGCCCATAACGACCCGCGGCGTCCTGCTCGATCAACCCCAGCTTACCGAAACTCACCAGGTAGGGGTGCGCCTTGCCTGGCGCCATATCGGCTTCTTGCGCCAAGTCCTTGAGCGACAGCGGACGCCCGACATGCGCCAGCGCCAAAAGCAGCCGACCGCCAACTTCGACGCTCTGGATGCCACGAGGGCCGCGAATGGGGTTGTCGTCGGTGGGGAAAGAGGTCATGTTTAGGGTTTATTCCTATGCTAACTAATTAGTTATTGACTAAGCTGAATTCAGCAAATTCATTCAAATTTAACCGGACTCAATTGTCCATCCGGAGACTCCCCATGCAGCAAAAAACGTTTGCGTCGCAAGCTGATCTCGGCGACAAGAAGATCACATTCAGTCAGCTTTCCGAACATGCCTGGGCCTATACCGCCGAAGGTGACCCGAACACCGGTGTAGTGATCGGCGACGATGCGGTGCTGGTTGTCGATACGCAGGCCACACCGGCGATGGCGCAGGACGTGATCCGTCACATTCGCACCGTCACCGACAAGCCTATCCATTATGTCGTCCTGAGCCATTACCACGCCGTGCGTGTGCTCGGCGCCAGCGCTTACGGTGCAGAGCACATCATCGCCAGCGAAGAGACCCTGGCGCTGATCCGCGAACGCGGCGAACAAGATAAAGCGAGCGAAATCGGCCGCTTTCCTCGGCTGTTCCGCGATGTCGAATCGATTCCCGTCGGCCTGACTTGGCCCAACATCACCTTCCGCAGCGACATGACGCTCTGGCTGGGCAAGGTCGAAGTTCGCATCAGCCATCCCGGACGCGGACACACGGCAGGCGACACCATCGTGTGGCTCCCACAAGAGCGCACCTTGTTCTCCGGAGATCTGGTCGAGTTCAATGCCACTCCTTACGCCGGAGATGCCTACTTCCAGGACTGGCCGGGCACGCTCGACAAGCTCGCTGCGCTCGACCCCCTGCAACTCGTCCCCGGGCGTGGCGAAGCCTTGCGGGGGCGCGAGCAGGTCCAGGCTGGACTGAATAGCACCCGCGAGTTTGTCCAAGAGTTGTTCCAGGCCGTACGGGGCGCAGCCGCTAGCGAGTCCGATTTGCGCCAAATCTATCGCGAGGTCTATGACCGGCTTGCGCCGCGCTACGGTAAATGGGTGATTTTCGACCACTGCATGCCGTTCGACGTCTCACGCGCTTATGACGAGGCCACCGCGTATCCCGATCCGCGTATCTGGACCGCCGAGCGCGATGTGCAGATGTGGAAGCAGCTTGAGGCCTGAGCGCCATGCTGTCCCATTACACATATCCACAGTATCCGAGCCGCCTGCCACCTGGCGTTGCGCCTGGAGTCGGCATAGCGCATGCGCCGCTTGTGGTGGTAGGCGCTGGGCCGATCGGGCTCGCAGCGGCGATCGATGCTGCGCAGCGCGGTCAGAACGTAGTGCTGTTAGACGAAGACGACACTGTGAGCCTAGGCTCACGCGGGCTGTGCTACGCCAAACGAACGCTTGAAATTTTCGACCGGCTCGGTGTTGGTGATGCCATAGTGGACAAGGGCGTTACCTGGAACACGGGTCGGGTGTTTCATGAAGATCACCAGGTTTATCACTTCGCTCTGCTCGACGCGCCAAGCTATCGTCGTCCCGGCATGGTCAATCTGCAGCAGTATTACCTTGAGCAATACTTGGTGGACCGGGTCGCAAAGTTACCGCAAGTGGCGTTGTGCTGGAAGAACAAAGTCATTGCCGCGCAGGCCGGCGCGGACGGTGTGACGCTGGACGTCGAAACGCCCGATGGCAGCTACCGACTTCAAGCAGACTGGCTGATCGTTGCCGACGGGGCGCGCAGCCCGGTACGCAAAATGCTCGGTTTCGACGCTGAAGGGCGCGTGTTTCAAGACCGCTTCCTGATTGCCGAAGTGGCGATGCATGCCGACTTTCCTGCTGAGCGCTGGTTCTGGTTCGATCCACCGTTCCACCCTGGTCAATCGGTGCTGCTGCACCGCCAGGCAGACGACATCTGGCGCATCGACTTTCAACTTGGCTGGGACGCCGATCCCGAGGCAGAGAAGCGACCCGAGCAAGTAATACCGCGTATCCGCGCCATGCTCGATCACAAGGGCTACCACGACGTAAAGTTCTCACTTGAGTGGGTGAGCGTCTACACCTTCCAGTGCCGTCGCATGCCGCATTTCCGCCAGGGTCGAGCGCTGTTCGCCGGTGATGCGGCGCACCAGGTTTCGCCATTTGGCGCGCGCGGTGCCAATTCAGGTATTCAAGACATCGACAACCTGATCTGGAAGCTCGATCTCGTGATGCGCGGCAAAGCGCCGGCAGCGCTGCTCGACAGCTACGACGCCGAACGTACCGCCGCCGCCGACGAGAACATCCTGAATTCGACGCGATCGACCGATTTCATCACCCCCAAGTCGCCTGTGGCGCAACGCTACCGGGACGCGACGCTACAACTCGCGGCGCATTACCCGTTCGCCCGCGGGATGGTGAACTCGGGGAGATTGTCGACGCCCACACATCTATGGAACTCTTCGCTGTGCACACTCGACACCGATCACTTCGACTGCCTGCTGCGACCGGGGTCGCCAATGGACGACGCGCCTATTGAGCGTGACGGTCAGCCCGGCTGGTTGTTGCAGGAATTGGGGGGTGACTTCACCCTGCTGCTGTTCACTGATCGCCCGGAGATGCTTGGCAGCGTGCTGACCGACTTAGATCCGCAGGGCTCAGGGCAGGTTTCGACGCGTTGGGTCGTTGTGTCCGAACAGCCCGGAACTCTTCCAGGCGCCGTCGTGCTCCAAGATGTGCGGCATTTCGCCGCCGAACGCTACGACGCTAGAGAGGGCACCGTTTACCTCATCCGACCCGATCAACACATCGCCGCACGCTGGCGCCACCCCAATGCTGCACAGGTGCGCGCCGCACTCGCCCGGGCATGCGGACATTGAACCAAGCAAACCATGGAACTGATTCTGGAACCGCATTTCGTTGATGACCAGCAGCCCAGCCCTTACGGCTACATGGCCTCTGACGCGTTCTACGCCGAACTGCTGGACGCGCATGAGGGTTTGAGTGTTGAGCAAAGCGCTCTGCTCGATGCCAAACTCATCCTTTTGCTGGCCAATCACATCGGCAAACTGAGTGTGTTGCGCACGGCGTTACGCGCCGCACGATCTGAACAGATAGCGGCTACAACGCCGCAGATGGAATCCCGGAGCGCATAACCCCAGGACGAGGACGCCTTGCGAGACGTGTTGCAGTTCTCAGAATCTGCCACGTCAATCGCCAAGTGCGCTGACGACACTTATAGGAGACAACCATGAAGTATTCACGCATTATTTTGGCCGCGGCCATCTCGCTGGCAGCTACATCTGCTGCCTGGGCCGATATCAAGGTCGGCGTCGTGCTTTCGGAGACCGGCCCGGCGGCATCGCTTGGCATTCCTGAAAAAAAGACGGTCGAACTGTTCCCGAAAGATATCGCCGGACAGAAGATGGACTACATCTTTATGAACGATGGCTCCGACCCCACTTCCGCGGTCAAGGCTGCTAAGAAGCTTATCGACGAGGACAAAGTTGACGTCATTATCGGTTCATCGATCACGCCCAACTCGCTGGCGATGGTTGATGTCGTTGGCGGCGCCAAGGTGCCCAACATCTCGCTCGCAGCTGGACGCAACATCGTATTTCCGGTGGAAGGCAACCGCCTGTGGGTGTTCAACACGCCCCAAACCACCGGTCTGATGGCGCGCGCTGTGGTGAAGAATATGGCGCAAAACAAGTTCAAGACCGTCGCTTACATCGGCTTTGATGACGCATACGGTCAGGACTGGTACAACAACTTTGCCAAGGAATGCGAGGCGGCTGGCATCAAGATAGTTGCCAACGAAAGCTACAACCGCACGGCCACCTCTGTCACCGGACAAGCGCTGCACATCTTGACCGCCAAACCGCAGGCCGTGCTGATCGGCGCTTCCGGAACGCCGGCCGTGCTGCCTGAGCGCACGCTCAAACAAGTTGGATACAAAGGCCAGATTTACCAAACCCACGGCGTCGCCAATCCGGACTTTCTGCGCGTTTGCGGCAGCGACTGTAACGGCACCATCCTGCCTGTTTCTCCTGGCGTAGTCGCTGCGCAATTGCCGCCAGATAGTCCGATCAAGCAGTCAGCGATGCGCTACGCGGACGCCTACGACAAGGCTTACGGCAAGAACCAGTTGTCGCAGTTCAGTGCCAACGCCTGGGACGCGGGTACCTTGCTTGAGCATGCCATTCCCATCGCACTGAAAAAGGCCCAGCCCAGCGATGTGGTCGCATTCCGCGCCGCTTTACGCGATGCAATCGAAGGGTTAAAGAACGTGGCTGGAGCAGATGGCATCTACAACATGAGCCCGACTGATCACAATGGTCTCGACGACCGTGCCGTCGCAATGGTGCGAATCGAGAATGGCGCTTGGAAAATGCTGAAATAACGACGGCCAATAGGAGACGATCATGCGTGCATTGCGCAGGGTTTTGCTGGCAGCCGCACTGACCGCGGCTGGAATGGGGAGTGCGATGGCCGACATCACGGTGGGCGCCGTGCTTTCGCTAACCGGCCCGGCAGCTTCACTGGGCATACCGGAGCAAAAAACTCTCGATCTCCTGCCTAAGGAAATCGGCGGCCAAAAAATCCGGTACGTCGTGCTGGATGATCGCTCTGACCCCACCGAAGCGGTGAAAGACGCCAAGCAGTTGATCGAGAGTGACAAAGTCAGTGCGATCATCGGGGCCTCGGTCACACCAAGCGCTCTGGCGATGCTCGATGTTGTCGGTGCGGCGAAGGTGCCTACCATCACGCTGGCATCGGGCTACAACATTGCCTTTCCGGTGTCTGGCAACCGCGAGTGGATCTTCATGCCCGTTCAGACAACTGCTCTGATGGCGCAGGCAACGTCCCAGTACATGGCGTCTCAGGGTGTGCGCAAGGTCGGATTTATTGGCTTTGACAATGCACTTGGCGAGGATTGGTGGAAGAACTTTTCCGCGGAGGCGCACGCAGCGAAAATACACGTCGTTGCCAGCGAGCGCTTCGCGCCCAACGCGACCTCGGTCACGGGACAGGTCCTGCACATCCTCGCCTCCAAACCCGATGCCGTGCTGATCGCTGCATCGGGCACGCCGGCTGTGCTGCCTGAGAAGACGCTGCGGCAAATCGGGTTTAAGGGCCGGATCTACCAGACGCACGGTGTTGCCAACCCTGACTTCCTTCGAGTGTGCGGTAGCACCTGTGACGGAACCGTTTTGTCCTTGTCCCCGGGCATCGTTGCGGCGCAACTGTCGGACGACACTGAGATTAAACAATCTGCGATGCGCTTCGCTCAGACTTACGAAAAGGCCTACGGCCCGAATTCCTTGAACCAGTTCAGCACCGCAGCCTGGGATGCAGGACTGTTTCTTGAATACGCCATACCCAAAGCGTTGAAAACGGCTTCACCAGAAGATCTTTCTGCGTTTCGCCTGGCGCTTCGACAAGCCATGGTGGGCATTCACAACTTCCCTGGATCGCAAGGCGTCTACAACATGAGTGCGACAAATCACAACGGGCTTGACAGCCGGGCCGTCGCAATCGCGGAGATTCGGGCGGGTCAATGGAAGCTTCTCAAGTACCCAAACTGAGAAAATCCGGATCGATCTCATGACTTTCGACATCGCGCTGTACCTCGGTCAGAACGGGGTGACGCTGGCCGCCATTTACGCACTGTTGGCGTTCGCTCTGGTTTTGGTCTTTGCCGTGACGCGAGTGATCTTCATCCCACAGGGAGAAATCATGACCTTCGCTGCACTCAGTCTGGTGGCCATGCGTGCTGGTCATCCGCCACTGCTCGCTTGGTTACTGGTGGGGCTCGGAGTGGTCGCCTGGCTGCAAGACGCGACGGTGATCTTGCGCACCGGACAAAGCCGTCGACTTCTACGCGCCGGTATCGTCTACCTAGCCCCACCCCTGTTCTTGCTTGCCGTCGTCTACAGCCAGCCTCTGTCTTCGTTGGCATATCCATTACAGATCGCAATCACTTTAGCGATGTGCGCTGTATTCGGCCCACTGCTCTACCGTGTTGTTTACGCCCCGGCGGCGCAAGCTTCGGTTCTGACCCTGCTGCTGCTATCTGTGGCGCTGCACATCGCGCTCAACAGCCTAGGTTTGCTGCTGTTTGGTCCTGAAGGATCGCAGCTGCCTGCATTTACCGACGGCAGCTTCCAGCTCGGCGGTATGCCGGTGGCGCTGCAGACGCTATGGATTATTGGCTCCAGCTTGGCATTGCTCGCCGTGCTGTTCCTGTTCTTCCGGTTCTCCTTATACGGGAAGGCGCTGCGCGCCACGGCGGTGAACCGTACCGGGGCTCAGCTCATGGGCATTTCTCCGGCTTTCGCTGGGGGGGCGGCTTTCCTACTCGCAGGCGTTGTAGGCGCATGGTCTGGAATTCTTATTGCCACCACCACCGTAATCGACTATGAAGCAGGCTTTGTCATCGGGCTCAAGGGTTTCGTCGCTGCCATCATTGGCGGTCTGGCAAGCTATCCGGGCGCGGCTGCAGGCGCTTTGTTGGTTGGTCTCACCGAATCGTTCGCCTCCTTCTGGGCGAGCGCCTATAAGGATGTCATCGTGTTCCTGCTCATCATTCCTGTGTTGCTGTGGCGCTCGATGGCGAGCGGCCCCCATGATGAAGAGGAGTCGTGATGTTGTATCGACTGCCGCTGATCGCTTTCATCCTTGCGTTGTGCATCGCTCCGTTCATGCTGCACGGCTACCCCATGCTGATGCTCAACTATGTCGGCCTGAGCGTCATCGTGGTGCTTGGTCTGGTGCTGCTGACTGGCGTGGGCGGGCTTACCAGCTTTGGTCAGGCGGCCTTTGTCGGCATGGGCGCTTACGCGGCCGCCTGGCTGACCACGACGCAGGACTGGAACCCCTGGTTGACCCTGCTTGCCGGGCTATTGCTGACCACCGTAGCGGCGGTGGTGCTTGGTTGGGTCACACTTCGCATGAGCGGACATTACCTGCCGCTGAGCACTCTGGCCTGGGGAATCGCCATTTATCTGATGTTCGGCAACAGCCAAACGCTGGGCGGGCAAACCGGCATCACCGGCATCCCCCCACTCAGCTTGTTTGGTTGGCAACTCACCGAGTCTTGGCAATTCCATATTCTGATCTGGGGAGTGGTGCTGTCCATCATCTGGACTGTGCACAACATGCTCGACTCGCGTGAAGGCCGAGCCATGCGCGCACTCAAGGGCGGCACGCTCATGGCGGAGGCGATGGGCGTGAACACAACCCGCTTCAAGATCATCCTGTTCGTGCTCGCAGCGCAGTATGCCTGTGTCGCCGGTTGGATCTACGCCTACATGCAGCGCTTCGTCAATCCGACTCCGTTTTCCCTGGGCCAAGGCATCGAATATTTATTCATGGGCGTTGTCGGCGGGATCGCTGAACTGTGGGGAGGCGTGGTCGGAAGTTTTCTTTACGCCCTGCCGAGGGAATGGCTACACAGCCATCTGCCGTCGCTGCTCGGTCGCAGCGGCAGCTTCGAAGGCATCATCTTCGGGGTGCTGATGATCATCATTCTTCAACGCGCGCCAGAAGGACTGTGGCCCCATTTGCATCGCTTGTGGCCACGACGCGTGTCAGCACCGGACGCCCTGTCGAATGCGGCTGCAGCGCCCCTGGATCGCCGTCTCAGACCCGCTAGGGGCGAACTTATATTGCAGCTCAATGCCGTTACTAAACGCTTCGGCGGACTGGTTGCCAACAATGCCATTTCTTTCGAGGTGCGCGCGGGCGAAGTGCTGGCGCTGATCGGTCCCAACGGCGCTGGCAAGAGCACCCTTTTCAACTGCATCTCCGCAGTGAGTCCGCCGAGTTCGGGCAGCATTCGCTTTCTCGGAAAACCTGTAGAGCGTTGCGACTCTCGCAAAGTCGCGCGAATGGGGATGAGTCGCACCTTCCAGCATGTTCGTTTGCTGCCGCGCATGAGTGTGCTCGACAACGTAGCGCTCGGAGCTCACCTGCGCGGTCGCCATAGTTTTGTCGCATCGGCCTGGCGGCTTGACCGAGCACAGGAACAGCGCATACTCGCCACTGCTCGAGACGCTCTGGAACGCTGCGGACTTTGCGAAAAAGCTCA